>Ga0307507_10003500_pt1 | contig 30228 bp, 6 predicted proteins | sample 7_EM_MG_FD_207223 | JGI IMG/M metagenome (GOLD analysis project Ga0307507, IMG submission 207223) | Populus trichocarpa ectomycorrhiza microbial communities from riparian zone in the Pacific Northwest, United States - 7_EM | ecosystem: Host-associated > Plants > Roots > Unclassified | place... | reverse complement strand
AAAACGGTGGATTGTGGTGGTGGATTGTGGCGGACAATCGCAGACAGTCTCTTACTGTTTCAGACAGTTTCTTACTGTTCCAGACAGTCGCAGTCACGTGACCAGACGATCGTATAAAACCTCGAGCGGCGCTACCCTTCTTCTCTTTCCCTTTCTCTAGCTTTGGATCCTCGTTTATAGACAATCCAATCGTACAGGCTTGCATGCGTCCTTCTTGCTGTGCACGTGCCTCGATTGACTGAGTCGCTAACACCTACAAGTTAATATTAAAAAATGCGAATTTGGAGTAAAACGCATAAAGTACCTTAGGTTTATTATTAGTATAGAAGGGATTAAAGTTGACCTAGAGAAGGTTAAGGCAATCCGTAACTAGAAACCCCCTTACACTGTAAAAGGGATCCAGTCCTTTCTTGGCTTTTGTAACTTCTACCATTAGTTTATCCATAACTACGGAGTTATAGCTAAGCCTCTTATATAACTAACTAAGAATAATACATCTTTTATCTTTAATAATAACTATATAAAAGCCTTTAAGGATTTAAAGGACCAACTTATCTCCTCCCCAATCCTTTGTTACTATAACTTAGACCTTAAATTAATACTAGAAACGGACGCCTCTAATAGGGTAGTAGCGGGAGTCCTCTTATAGCTACACCTAGACGGTAAATATTACCCTATTACATTCTTTTTAAAAATAATAGCCCTAGTTAAGTGTAACTATAAAGTGCATAATAAGGAAATATTGGCTATTATATAATTATTGTTCTAGTGGCGCGCAGAGCTTAGAAGCTTAGACTCTTAGATTAAGGTCTATACTAATCACAAAGCCCTTAAGTATTTTATAACAATAAAACAACTTACTAGTTAACAGGCCTAGTGGGCTAAAATACTCTCCTAATTCTTCTTTATAATTATATACCGCCCTAGTAGGCAAAATGCTAAAGCTAATGCCTTAACCTAGAGAGAACAGGACGTGGGGCCATGAGATAAGCTAAAGGCCCAGTACTAGACACGCGCCCTTTTCTATACTGAACAGCTTAACCTATATATCCTTAAGGAACTAAGCTTTAAATAGAATGAGGTAGCACCTATAGAAGGAAAGGCCCTAGATAAACCAATGGGACTAATTAATTACATCCTAACCGCAAACCGCACAGCTAAATCCCTAAAAGCCCTCTATAATTAAGCTACGGGAGGTAACCCTAATTTGGAAATGGAAGACGGACTGCTACTATACTAAGAATGGCATATAGTTCCAGATATTAATAACCTATAAATAGAGCTGATCTATAAAGCCCACTATTAAGTTTTTATAGCGCACCCTAGTAGAGACAAGACCCACCAACTACTATTGCCTTATTACTATTAGTAAGGACTCCTGTCTAATATAGAACAATTTATTAGAAATTGTTCTGCTTATAAACGCGTAAATACCCCTAGGGACCAAACTCCTAGATGGCTGTAACTACTGCCAGTCCCTAAATACCCTTAGCAATATATTATAATAGACTTTAAATCATTCCTAAAGGATAAACACGGCTATAACATGGCCTTTATAGTAGTTAACCAACTAAGTAAGTAAGCTATTTCCCTCCCTTGCTTTAAGACTATAACTATAAAGGATATGGCCCATATGTACATTAACAATATCTACCGGATCTATGGCGCTCCTAAGTTAATTATCTTTAACTATAGACCCTAATTTATATCAGACTTCTAGGACAAATTCTACCGTATTCTTGGAATCCAGATTAAGCTTTCTACCGCATTCTACCCTTAGACTAATAGCTAAACCAAGATTATAAACCAGTACCTTAACTAGCAACTCCGCCCCTTTATTAGCTACTACTAGGATAACTAGTTGGAACTACTGCCTATAATAGACTACGCACAGCTTGCACTTCCTTATAATAGTATAGGAATGTTACCATTTGAGCTACTCTATGGATATAAACTATAAACATCCTTTAATTGGAATAGACCTATAGGGCCCATAACAGCCCGCGAACGCCTTAGCCATAAAGAGGCCTAGGCATTTACTAAGAAAATACATAGAGCCTAGGAGACTGCCTAAGCAATTATAAAAAGAGTATAAGAAAAGAAAGAGTTTGATATAAATTAATATTATTATAAGGTAGACTTCTATGTAGGAGATAAGGTATAGGTATTAATAAAGAACTAGAAGACCTAGAGGCTAAGCCGCAAGCTAGACCACTAAATAGCTGGCCCCTATAAGATCCCTAAGAAGGTAGGGCACTCTTTTAAGGTTAAGCTACCAGAGTTAATAAAGATCCACCCTATCTTCTTTTTAAACCGATTACAAAAGGCTGCGGACGACCTATTACCTAAACAGTACAACAATCCCCTACCACCAATTTAGATTATGGAGGATAAAGAATAGGAAGTTAAAGAGATATTAGCAGTTAAAAAGGACCGTAGTACCTTAAAATACCATGCGAGCTAGGTAGGTTATAACAAAGATCCAAAATAGTACCCTACATCCAATTTTAAGTACTCTCCCCATAAGCTACGAGATTTCTACCTAGCCCACCTAAACCTCCCTAGACCACCATACAAATTAGACAGCTAGATTAAATGCTGGGAAGAGGGGTTAGATAACTATAATAATTTAGACAATAATAAAGAACTTAGACAAAGCCTAAGGGCAGGCTTTTTTAGGAGGGGGGGGTAATGTAACGGTGCTGGAGCATGTCACCTGCTACATTGCCGTTTCCTAGGCAATTTGCCGTTTTCTGGGCAATCTACCAAATTCTGCCAAATTCTGCCAAGTTGCTATTGGCTCGCTTACTACTAGCGCCTTAACAACCCCTTTGTATCTTGCCAGTCTCTACCAGTCTTCTTCTCCTTAGCTTAGTATTCTTGTATAGTAGCAATCTACAAGCTTTGGTTTAGAAGCATTTGTACAAGCCCGTCACAATAGCTATGCCCCGCCAAACCTACCCTACGCGGCTTAAAATTTTAAGTAGTAAAATAACGATAACCTTAAACCAACGGCAGGATGACTAAGTAATAAGCATATAGATATTAAAGTCGTCAAACGCAGTGGGCAAGGGCTCTCTACAAAAGAAGATCTTGGCAAGGCTTTATAAGCTTTTATAGAAGACGGGTTTCTTATTCTTAAAAGAGCTATAAGCATTAAGCCCCCTTTAGTAGAGTTATTAGAGTTATTAATCTTTATTAAAAGGGAGATTATCTTAAATAGGGTAAGCTATTTCTAAAGTTTATAAGCGAGACTAATATCTCTTTAGGCTATTAAAATAATACTTTTCTCGGCTTAAGATAATGGCTTTTATATTGCCGCCTACCTTCTATCTAAACCTGCTTTAACCCGCAAAGAGTTAGGGCGCGATTATAAATAGGAAAAAATGGCTTCTGCTAAAGATCTTATAGGGGCTATATACTATTATTTAGGAGGAGATTAAAATGTTATATAGATATTCTAGGTTAATACATATTCTTATAGAGTAGCTACTGGGAAAATAGTAGATATTAAGGCTAATAGAGGTAATATATGTGTACTCTTAAACCCTACAAACATTTTCGCATTTACTAAACTTCCTCTAGCTTTATTTGCCATTACTAGCTATTATAGTTAAGACCTTTCCTTAAGAATAAACCACCTTCCCTAGTGTACGCGATTGTGGTTTTATATATATAGACCAGGTATTCTAGGCGCGGAGTATTAAATAATCAAACTAGTAATAAGATTCTAGAGCAGTTTAGAAATAATTACTCTAGAAGTAGTAAATATATAGTTTAGAAGCGGTAACTATATTAAGTAGCACGCAAAAGGAATAAAGATTATCGCTTATAGCTAGCTATAGATTCTCCTATATATCCCTCTACCAAAGTATTAAATATTACTCTAAGCCTAGATAAGAACTAGTAGCGTATAATTAAAAGTGGGTTTAGTTTAGAAGGGGGGCGATCTAGTAAGCTTAGGATGCAGTTCTACAAGTTATACTAATATGCTTTAGTCAGTGCTAGGCTATAGCGGGGATTTTAAAAGGCTTACGCTAGGCCTATAATGTTTAAGTCTAGATTAAAGAGTAATATATTTATTGTACTAGGACCCTCTAGGGAAAATAACTACTATATTAACTTTAATAGAAGGTTAAAGGGTATTACGTTAAATATATTCCAATAAAATAACTATATTTCTACTAGAGAATTAAAGGGTGCTGTATTTAATAGGTTTAAATCGTCCTAGGAAGATGGCGGCTATATTAGTTCTGGTAAATTGTTAAAGGGCGTAGCATTAAACGTATTCTAGCAAAATAACCGCACTTGCCCTATTGCATTTAAAGTGTTTTAGTCATCCTATAGGGACGGCTGCTATATTAGCTCTTATAGATTGTTAAAGGGAGTGGCGTTAAATATATTCTAATAAAATAACCGTACTTAATCCGCTAAAGAATTAGTGGCTACTGCACTTAATAAGCTTAAATTACCCTAGGAGGATAGCAGCTGTATTGGCTCTAGTAAATTATTAAAGGGCGTGGCATTAAATATATCCCAATTGTAATTAAAGGGTGTAGCATTAAACGTGTTCTAATTAAGTAGCTATACTGGTTCTGCTAGAGAACTTGAGGGTGCTATACTTAACGTGCGCCCAAATAGCTCTCTATATAGCTACAATGCTAATTGCTTAAACTCTACTTAACAACTAGAGGGCGTTGCCTTAAATTTATAAATATTTATATACTGGGTAAAACTTAATAGTCTTTGGAATTCTTGTTCGTATATATAGTAGTATTTATCTAGTTAACTCTTTTCTTTATAGAACTTCCTTATATATTTCTAGATATTGTATAACTTACTAATACAGCAGGTATAGAATAGATACGGAAATACCTTTAAAGGCTCTCTCTCCTTTTTAAAAGATGATATACAATCTATAGCTTGTATATTATTCTTAGTCTAATAATACCTAACATTCTGCTTACTTTAGTAAGGCTTAGAGATTATAGAGTAACCGCATTTTTGTATTAGAGGTATTGTAATATATAGGGTTATACTAGATTCCTAAGTTTTGGTAGATAGAGATTAAACAGGTTCTATTACTTATAATTCCTATACCTCTATATATATATTCTGCATAATATAAGAGAGATATTTATAGTTCCTACTATATAGGGGACTGAAGGCTTTAAACTGTCCCTACTGCAGTTAATAATAGATACTTATTATTTATATAGGAGGCTACTGGGTGCCGCGGGGGAATTAGCGCAGATATCTAAGGTTGTGGACTTTATTAAGCTTCGTTACTAAGTAAAGAGGCTGCCTATAATTAGGAGGAATTGTAATGCTAAAGGAGTTATTATACGGATACTAAGGAAGGCAAAACTAGGGCTTGTTGTTAGCGAGACTATAGAATAGGGAAAGATTAGGAGGAATAAGAGAGATATAATAAGCGAGAATTTAGGTAATGTGCGTTACGTTAGCATATTACGTATAGGCTATAGGGGCTAAGCTTATTAAATGGAGAATTATAAGCCGCTAGGGCGGGAGTACTAGAAATAGAAAGCGTGCTAAGTAAGCCTATACCTTGGTAAAAGAGGTACTTAAAGACATTAAGGCCTAAGAAGGCGTATATAAAAGAAGGCGGCATTACGGATATAGCTATTAAAACTAATCTCAAGACCCTAGCCACTATCGCTACCTTTTTTTAGCTTAAGGAGGCTAGTTTCCTAAGGCGCTATAGAAGTTCTAAAGAAGTCCTATATAAGCTATATAGGAGTTATAGAGGAGTTATAGAGGAGTCCTAGAAGATTCCTAAAGGATTACTAAGAGATTGCTATTAAGGGGCACAATATTCTATAAAGGTAGTTAGAAGGAATTAGGCTATAACCTAGCCTTACAGCCGCCCTATTACCCTACTACCCTATTACGCTATTGCCTTATCGCCTTATTGCCTTATTACCCTTTTTTGCTTTGGTTAATCTCTTTATTAACAGAACACCCCTGCTTTTTAAAATAATGTATAAACTTCCTATTATAGTATTTATTGGCGCTAAGTTTATTTATTTACTTATTCTTAGTTAAGTAGTGCTTTTATAGCTTTGTTTACCAACTATCTTATAGCATTCTCTCCGCTTTTAAATATTTTTTTACTTCCTCCCTCTTTAAACTATTTTTAGAGTCTCCCTTTATTACTAACTTAAAAATATCTCTCCTATTTCGGCCAGGTTGTTATATATATTATTAAAGCTGTCCTAGTATACTAGACTAGTTATTAAGGTTTATATATACAGCCTCTTAAAGTAAATTACTAATCAAAAATTAGGCTCTATTCTTATGGAAATTTTATATAAATATTTTAAAAACCATTTTTAATAAGGATTTCCTAGTTGTTACTAGCATTACTATACTTGCCTTTCTACTTCTAATTTCTAGCTTTATACTAGTATTCTTCCCACAACACTGGACAATAGGGCGTTTATTGGCTTTCTTAGGTGGTCTCTTAGTAAATATATTATTAAGTATAACTCTTACTGCTTCTACCTAGATAGTAAGAAAATATAGAAGGTTAAAAGTATTATGGCTCTTATACGCTACGATTATTCTTATACTATATTCTAGCATTTACTTTGCATTTATTAATACATATCTATTCCTTTTAGTAAGCTACTATAGTAATGCTCTAGTAACCTCTACTAATATAAACAGGGACACTCTCTTATAGAATATATTATAAACGTTGCTGTCGTTTTGCTATACGCTTAGTCGCTTTATATTAAATACTAATAGCATAACGCGATATCTTATAATATACCTATTAGCCCTAGTGACTTAGAGAAAGCTATACGGAGATATTCAAACCTTAAATACCCTGACCAACCTATTAGCCCTAATGACTTAGAGGAAGCCACAATATTAAACCCTAAATCCTCCTATACTAAAACTAATCGTGGGGGGAATAGGTAAGTTCTTAGTTATCTTAGTTGCTTCTTAGGCTAATACTAGCTTAGTAGTTTTAAATTTTATATTAGCCATTCCGTTAACATAGCCTATAAAGCGCGGAGAGGAGGCGAAAACTTTTTATCTAAGAATTTTAAAGCTGCAGATAATCTCCCGCTAAATAAGGGCCTTTAATCTAAGACATATAGCCTATAGTAGGATCACGTCTTTCTATCTAAGAAGGTTAAAGCCATAGATAACTTTTTGCCAGATAAGGTTTTCCTTAGAGATAATTGCCATATACTTTAGTTATGCCTTAAATATATATGTTTTAAGTAAGAGTGGGGAGACTTTATATCCTAAATGCTAGAGCTTAGCAACTTAGAGAGGGAGGCTATGGAAAAGCTAAGGCTATAAGAGGCATATATAAGGAACTATTAAGTTATTTAGGAGGAATTTTCTTTCTAGGTAGCAGCTATATATAGACTTTATTAAAGCTTAAAGCCTCTTACTACCTTTAAACTTCTTTAGAAAACTTGGCTAAGGTGCAGCTCCTCTTTTAAAGGCATATAGTATTATCTAAAATTGCCTTATATAGCTAAGGTTAAGATACACTCTATTAAAGCCACTAAACACTTCTTTAGCTCTATACCTTATTATATAAAACCAGACTGTAGTTTTTGTTTATTTTTAGAAAGGAAGGCCTTATATAGAGTCTCTTGTTATTATATAAAACTTTTATACTGGAAGTATACTAAATTTTTAAGGGCTGGGAGCGGGGGACACGCTAGCGCTTTATAACTTGGCTAATCACTCCCAGTTATGCGATAAAGCCTTAATAAGTAATAGTCTAAATATCTATAGGTTTTATTGTAGATAGGTAACTAGGGTAATTAGGGGAATATGCACCCAAGCACAAGCCAGAGTATAGCGCATTTGCTTTACCCCTCTTAAATAGTTAGACTTTTATATTTTAAAGTCTAAGCCGCGATCTATAGGGCAAACTACTAATTTAAGAAAGCCCTAAACACTACCCGCTCTCTTACTTGTTAATCTAAAACGTACTAGCTCTTGCGTATTAACTAGTACCAAAACTAAGCCCCTATATATAGCCCCGTACCTTAAGCCTATTACTTAGCTTAGGGTTAGAAGGATATTAGTATAATCTAGTACTTTAGGGCTTACCAGCTCAGCTACTAGAACGCCTCTGTGTCTATAGTGGCCCACTAATAGATTTTTTTTACAGGTAATTAGTGTTCCGTTCTTGCTTTCTAGGTTAATTAGCGCCTCTAATTTTGGGCCTATATATACTTTTACTGCTTCTGAATAATTGGGGTTAAACTATATTATAATTAGCCCTCCACAAACCTTTGCCACGCATAACTATATATCCGTATTAAGTTGCTAACGCCGCCTTTTAATGTATTTGGCGTACTAGATTTGGACCTGCGTATGCCCTCGTTATTTTAGTAAGATATTGGCCATATATAGCATGCTTAACCTTTGACCGGTCTTTAATATGTACACAGTATAGCGTATACTATCGTTTTATTAGCTAATGTATTAATAGACTACTAAGTCCAGACCTCTAGAGCTGACATTTTTATTACTTACCATGTTATATCTTCCTGGGGAGGTTCCTAATCCTAAGGATACTCTTATAGCCGCTCTTATAACTCTTAAAGCCGACCCTATAGCGGTGAGATTTTAAGTCCTTGCCGCTAACTTTGATAAAAGCGTTTGCACAACCAATGGCAATCACTCTATGCTCGTTTATGTCGCAATGCCTCTTAGTAACTATACTATATTAAGTTTAGAGATCCTTTATAATATGATTTACAAAAAAGGTATTAAGTACGCAGTTAGTGCGTATAATATTTCTGGTAAAGCCTATAAGAAGCTTCCTAATGGACTTGCGGTTCTACGCTACTGTCTAAGTATATATCCTTTAATAATATAATTTTCTAGACTAATTGTAATGTAGAGTAAGGGGCGAAAGTTAGAAAAGAAGCCTTTAAATAAGCACTTAAGGAATATATGGCAGAGCAATGGAATAAAGGATGGATTGTATGGATAGCTGGAAAGCTTAGGCTATAGGGGTAGGTAAGCTGGCTTACTTACTACTAAATTGAGGGTGCTATATATTAGAGGCTATGGAAATACTACTATCTAATTATATAAAGGAATGTTTTAAGCTGCACGGGAATAGTTAGAAATTTTTATATAGACTATTGAGGAATGTAGAGTCCTGTAAAATATTTTCATTATTATATTTTTAAGATAAGGTTTAGAATAAATAAGACTTTGTATAGCTTGGATAGAGGACCTAAGATTAGTATATCTGCTATAAAGACTAATCTTATCTAAGAATAGCGTCTAAAATCCAGGGTAAATAATAGATTAGTCAGCTAGATACTAGGATTTTGCCACCCCTTTAAAGCCCTTTACTACTTTAATACTTATAGACCTTATTATAGTGTTACCCCCTAGCTGTAGCTATGAGAATCTTATCAGCTAGGGAGTATTTCCACATATCCTGTCTTGAAAAAATGCTTGACTTGCCTTCGCTCACCCCTACACCCTTTAGACTTAAAGTGCCTTGTCCGCCAGATAATATACTATAAATACCGATAACGCTAGTATTACTAAAGGCTCTTATATTATTACATAATCTAATTAACCGGGATGCTTCTATGCTTAATAAATAAAGCAAACAGCACCTATAGAGGTATATATAAAAGCTCGCAAGTGCCGCCTAAATATCCTTTGCTAAATATTCCCTCCTTTAAGATTAAAATTAATTTTTGTATAAGATAAATAATAAAGCTAAAGTTTGCTAATTAACCTAATAAGTAGTTCTAGGTAAGGCAAAGGTAATAAGCTTGAAGGATCTTAAAGAGGTATAAGCGAAGCATGCTAAGAAGGATAAAGCTACTACAGGCAAGCTAAAACGCGGTTATAAGCGCAAGAATCTTATACTAAAGGCGGATATACCAGACCCAAAGCCTATAGTAATATAGATAACCGAAGTGCTAATATTAATATTAAAGCCAGAGCTAGAGCTGGAGCCGGAGCCGGAGCCGGAGCCGGAGCCGAAGCCCTAAAGAGCCCTAGTAGTACAGATATATTAGGACAGTATTGTTAAAGTGCAGGTATCTTATGCTAGGAGTTATGCAGATTATATAGGAATTTTAAAGGCGTGTCTAGTAGTCACCAGTTTTTATTAGTTATAGTTACTAAAGCGGATTTTATATATTTCAAGCGTCCACAGGGAGAAAAGGTTCTATAACGCTATAGCCCTAACAGCTATAGGAAGTTAGTAATAGCCTTATTAGTAGCGCGTGGGTAATAAGCTAAGTATACTTATAGGAGAAGGGTTAATAGGACTATAAAGTACATTTAGAGCAGCCTAATCTAATATAATAGCTTATTATGCGATTAATAAAATCTAACTATGCCCTCTTACCCTCGTTTGAAAACGCGCTATTAATATATATTAACCAGTAGGGTTTTCTAGGCAGCTACTAATGCATATAGTAATAGTAATCGCATCTCCAAAATTTAGCGACCTATAGACACTTAATATATGCCATGTCCCAGCTAACTAATATAGGCGCTCCATATTATTAGCGTTAAGAGCTAGCTAAGGGCGTATTATTATAGCTAATGCTCTTAGGTATAAGATGGCTAACTTAGCTTATCTAACATCCGTCCCCAAGTATAGAGACGCACCTTAACTTAAGTAAAATATATACCTACGTTAACAACCCCTACTTATACTCTAAATATAAGCAGAACTACACCTTCCCTAGACAATTATATAATTACTACTAGGATGGTAGTGCGGCAACTAGCCCTTATAATAATCCTATACCAGCTAAAGGGGTAAACAAATAAATAATTACCTTTAGCAGTTTTAAGAAGCCTAGGAAATGCCCGCTCTACGCTTATTATATAGCCTATCCTCCAAATTTATTATTACCTTGCTAATCTATAGGTAAGGAATATAAGTAAGCCAAGAACTAAAACTACAATAGTTGTCTTAAGAAGGGGAGGAGTAAAGGGATAGGTTCTACTATAGAAGTTAATAGCTAAACGGCGTTAGTATATAACAGTTAAGGGAGATTAATAAGTGGCACACCTTTAAGAACATTATCTGTACTTATAAACCTACCTTACTAGTATTCTGTAATAATATCGCCTATTAGTCCTAGACTTTTTATCTTAGGAAACTTGGATTATTTAAATAAATTAGTAATTTCTATCTCTTTAAGCCCGAGCTTAAAGTATAGAGGTTTGCCTATTTAGATTTTATATAGGGTAGAGCTAAGGGCAAATAGGTCTGCCTAAGTTGATTTTAGGTCAGCTCCAGGACATTTATAGCTTATAGTTACTATAACGGATAGCTTAGAGCCATCTAATAAGGAGTCACTAAAGTTAAAAAGCTTTGCGTATAGGTTATTATCTAAGGAAATGTTGCCGCATATTAGATCTGCATAAATAACATTTATTAAATAAACAAAGGCAAGCGTACTAGTGACTTGTTAAGCCTATTAAAGGCATTACTTAGCATAAATCTTATAGGTTTAGATATATTGGCAGAGTCTATTCTTACTTATATATTCTAGCTAGATGCCGGATTTAAAGGTACTATAAAACTTTAGTAGACCTTTATGCCCGCCATATTGCTATAACCGCTTATAGATCTATCTCTTAACTTTAATAGGGGGCTCTTCTTCTACTTAGTGAGGATATTTAATAATAGTGTTAGAGGAGGAGTCTAGGTATACCATACTTGTAAGTCCGAAGCTAAGGTAGTTTGTTATATTAAACCCGGTTAGGAATCTAATAGCGGTTATCTTTTAGTTGCGTGGTAGAGGAGTAGGGGCGGTCCTAAGTCAATATAACTTGTATAGCTTATATAAGCAGCTGTTTATTGCTAGAGGGTATAATTCTTCTATAGAAGGGTTAAGAGAGGAATATTATTACTAAAACCGTGTTAGGGAATATAGTTATGGCGGCAAAGTAGCTTAAGGAAGGTAGTAAGGCACATTAGTCCATAATGGGGAGGCGCAATTATGGAATAGGGTGGACGGTAGTAAGCTTAAAGATAGAATAGACGTAGTTAGGAGATAATATGGTCTATTAAATGCTATAAGCAGTTTATTACAGCCAATGCGGTCTACTATAAGTCATGCCTTAAGAAGTCGCAGATTAAACGCGTTATTAGAGATGCTTAGAGGAGGCGGCGGAGGTGGCTCTAGGCTTTAGCTTTGTGTCTATATAGTTAAAGGATAGGAGGCTTTACTAAGGCTTTATTAACGCTGCCTTAAAACTTAGAGTGGTATACTAAATAGCCTATAGCATTCTTTAAGCTTAATAGCGTTAGGCTGGGTATCCTTATCATTCTAAACTACATAGGGCTTAGCCTTAAGGTTATAAGAGATACCAGCTATATATACTATAAGCTACAGGCGCAAGCCATAGGTTAATCTTAGCTTACTTATATATATTTAGTTATAGTATCGGCTTAGCCTAAAATCCCTAATAGGTCTAATTAAAAGTACTAACCAGGGCAGCAATCTTGCATAAATTTGCGCGCGATAGCAGACACTAGGCTAATAATAGCTTACTATATTATTTTTAGGCTCTCCAGTCTAGGTAACACTCTCTCTATATATTTTAAATGTTTAGAGCTTATAAGTAGTCCTATAGCGAAGTTTCTAAAGTAGGAGGGGAACTTTTATTAAGTAGAGCTGGTGTCTAATTGGTATTAAGGCTGTTATTTCCAATCTAAATACTTTTAATTGTTTTAACTCCCTATGCTCTATTCTAACCAGCTACGTATAAAAAGAATAGGATAAGTATATTAAGATTGTAGGCTAGGTCTCTAAATTTTCTATAATATTATAAAACTTCGCCGCTCTAGACAAAATTAGATAATAAAGAGAAGGAGAGATTCCAGAGACTAACTCCTTTAGGGAGATTGGAATTATTTCTTAATATTAGCATAGTATATATAATTCTGCAGATAAAATAGTAAGGGAATTTAGCAGTAAATAGGATAAAGTGCTATAGTTACAATAAACCTTACTCCATAAGAACGGTTTAGGAGATCCTAAGGATATTACAGCGGCCTTAATAAATTACTTCCCTTATAATATATGCCAGTGCGCCTATACTGCACCTAGCGTCTAATCTAGAAAGCAACCAAATATATTATCCCACTTTATGCCCATCTTATTCTTATATATAAGTAAGCGCCAATTATCCAACTCTAGCTACGGCCGACGTATTCGGACTTATACGCGCCTATGCTCTCTATAGAGCCGCCCGTTATTAGCGGCGGCGGCGCTAGTATTAGAATTACTACTGCCTAAGCTTTTGCTGCCTAAGCTTTAGCTGCTATTTCTAAAATCATTATCTTTATTATTGTCGTCCTTATTATTATCTAGACCAATAGCATTATTATTAGCACCTTTGCTATACAGACTACGCGTACCAGTTTTACTAATAGTATAGTCACTGCTTTACTACGTTAAGCTTAAACTAGCATATATATTTAGCGTATTATTATACTAACAGCCCACTAATAGCTATAAATCTAATATTAACTACGTTATATAGATAAGTTGCCCTATATTACTAAGTAAGTCGCATACAATTATTAACGGTTTTAAAGATAACTTTAATATTATCTCATTCTAATAGACAATTGCTGTTGCCGATATTATGCATTCTAGCACCTAATAAAGGGTAATATTAGTTAGCCAATAGTCCGCATAGTTGCTCTATCTATAGTTAATAGTGCAGTTATATACTACCTTTGCTTCTAGAGAGAATATTTAAAGGGAGGCAGACCAAGTTATAATGTCTGCTTTAAATCCAGAGTAACAGCATACTAGTAATAACTTTAGATGTCGTAATATTCTTATAGGCCTTATGCTCCTATTAAGCCGTTTAAGACTTATTCCTATTAGACCGCGCTACTTATCCTAAAATAGGCAATTGCTACATTTATATCGCTGTAAAGTTGCTGCACTAGCCCTACGGGATACCTCCTGGTCGCAATTAGGGTTATTCTTACCACTCTCCCTAACCTTACTATTACTACCATTACTTTTATCTTTACCTATATACATATCCTCACTAACATATTAATTGCCCTCCATTTGTCTATATAGAGAGACTAATTGTTTTAAGGGCTCTAGCGGCCCCATATCTAGCCCATGCCCTTAGTATTTACTATCCCTACTATTTACTAAATTAAGGATATTACTTTAAGGTAAGTCCGGGATATTAGCATTATTATTTTTATTACTACCGTCTAGGTTACTAGTATTTAGATTATTACTAGTTCTAAAAGGCAAAATTAGGCTACCGTAGCCCGGCGGCGGTGTTAACTTTAGTATACACATAGGACTAGATATAAGGCTCTCTGCCTATAGCTAGGCCGACCTCCACCGCTTTACTAAATAAAAGTCTTCTAGAGCCAGTTCCAAGGCCAAGTCCAGCACTTCTATAGAGGAGATAGCCGTATCGGCAGATAAAGTGCGCTTTCACTGACGTATTATAGACAGCCAACTCATTATACCTAGATCCTTATAGAGAGGTTTGTCTCACTTTAGCAGACTATCTTTAAACACGTTAAAATAGGGACTCTATAGGTCTATAGGAAGATTACTTACCATTATACACGCCTCTAGTATTTTCTACAGAGGGGGCGCGTATGCTAGCTACGTCTAGACCATTATCCTAATATTCTAGCGACCCGCCACCGGATTAGATATCCCCTATGCTATAGTTTGCTCCAGCTGCGTTATCCTCTAGAACTAGAGGAAGTTTTATTATTAATTAGTAAATAAGAGCCGTAATGCCATTAACATGCCTACCTAGACTGCTTCTATTAAACAACCTATCTATAGCCAAGTTTATCTCCTTAACGCCTATAGCCTAGTCAGCCCCTTCCTGGCTAGGCTAGTAACTCTATAGTATCTACAGAGGAACGGGGCCAAGACCACCTTCGCTGTCTATACGTATATATTAGCCAACATCTATTATCTTGTACCATTTAAGACGCAGATAATACCTTAATATAGCAAACCTAAAGGATTAATAGCTCTTACTAGAGCCAGTAGTCCCAGATCTAGAGAACATAACACTTTAGAGTCTGGTAGATTAGTTAAGAAGTTATTAATATTAGCCTACTCTCTATTATATTTAGGGGAGCCAGCTTTACTAAAATTAGGTTCTATTATTTTAGGCTTCGCCTTAGGCTTGGCCTTAGATTTTATTTTAAGCTTAAGTATTAGGGGAATATAAGGAATATATTTTATAGGAGGAAGTAAAGGGGTAAGTAAAAGAGTGCTAAAAGAGGAAGCTATTTTAGTGCTAAGATCTGCTGGCTTCTCTAGTTATAAGGATGGGAGCTAGTCTAGAGGCTGAAATATATAGCTATCTCTCTAAGCTAAGGAGTATTACTTTATATACCACTGCCGACAACGCCGCCTAAGGTAAAATCATAAGGAACCCATATAAATGCCGTATCCTAGCGTATAAGCTTAGTTATAAAGGGCAGTATAAGGGAGCTGCCTGTATTAGGGGGAGTAAGGACCAGCTTGACATTCCGTCACCCTTAGCGTCTCTAAGACAATTATATATCATACTTACAGGCGCTATAGAGGCTCTATTATAACAAGAGTATATACAGCTCCCTAGGCAATTGGCCAGTAAATATTATAAGAAACCCTCTAGACCATTCTCCGCATCTTAGTATACCTATCTATATTATAACCTACCATCCGCATCTTTCGGCTAATTAAGGATCTATATTACTTTAAACAAAACCGCCAATTTTTAGCCAATTCTTTAATTATTGGCTAACCCCTTACATAGGACGAGGCTATATTAAATAACGCATTAATAACCAATTCTTGCCGGTATTACCCTACGCTAATTAGACGGTTGGCTTAAAGGGCTCTGTTTACGTCTTATAGTATACCCAACGCTATTACCAAGCCATTATCGGCTAACTTTTAGGCACTAGCTCCCTACTAGTTGCATTACAATATTATAACCACGCTAGATACTTTATATAAGGCGGAGCATCCTATAGGGGCCATAATGGCAATATAAAGGTTATAAAAATAAAATTAATGCCTTATGCTAGTGACTTGCCGCGTTATTACTAAGGGATCTAGCCCTAGTAGGACACGGATAACAGAGCGCGGATTAGCCAGCGTATTCCACTAAAGGGTTAAAGTTGGAGAGTACGATATAAGGTAATTAGAGCTAAGATAATAGTATAAGCACCGTATATTCTTTAGCTAAAATATATATTAGGCAGTGCGCAGTAAATACTATTAGCAACCCTAAGGTGGAGAATAAGTTCCTAAATATATAGGCTAGCATTAACTATATAACTAGTAGGAGGTATCGCCACTTTAACCATAGCTGTGACTTACCTAAGAGGAGAAAGTAAAAGTTAATAAGAGAAGGATAGGAAGAGTATACAAGAGAGAAGAAAAGATATCTATAAACTACTCACAGAGACGAGTCTAGAAGCGGCTTCTTTAGTAGTAGCTTAGGGTACCTAGAAGCAGACGGTATAGTATATATAGAAATAAGATAATAGGGAGGAATAAATTAACGGAAGCAGAGTTAGGGATAGTATATATACTGCGGCAGAGTTTAAAAAAAAAAGCCTTATAATAGATAATTAGGGCATAATAGAGGGAGTAGCTAGGACGGGCGGAAGAAGAGTAAGGGGGAAAAGGGATAGAGTAGAGAGAAAAAGTTAAGAAGGATGGAGGATAAAAGACGGCCTTTTATAGCGGTTATTAAGGAAGATTGCTAGTTAGGGTATAGCGTAAAAGTCGTAAGTAAGGCACGGATTACCTGAACGGGAAGCGTCTATTTCCTAATACGGGTTTGCTATTAGATTGTTTACTATTAAAAACTAAACGCCATTACTTAGAAAGACCGCTATCCTCTCCCTCTAATTAATAAGACCCTTATATATCTAAGCTATATTAGCATTTTATTAGGGTGCCAAGATCCTAGAGGCCTCCTAATAGGGTTTTAATTTTCTTAAAAGTCCTAATTGTCCTAATAGGCTCCTAACAGGCTCCTAATAGGCTCCTAGCAGGGTTTTAATTTTCCTAATTGTCCTAAATATCCTAAACATCCTAAACGTCCTAATGTCCTAAACGTCCTAAACGTCCTAATCATCCTAGTCGTCCTAATAGGCTCCTAAAAGGCTCCTGGCAGGATTTTAATTTCCCTAATTATCCTAAACGTCCTAAACGTCCTAATTATCCTAGTCGTCCTAATAGGCTCCTAACAGGCTCCTAACAGGACCCTACTATCCTAATGCGCTCCTAATAGGAAACTAGTATTTCCTAATCGTCCTGTTAGGTTCTTAGCAGAATACCCCCCTAAAGCAATACCCTATGCGCACCCCTTAAGTAACACTACTGGGGCTCTACACAAGGCTCTACATATACAAAGCTCTGCATAAAGCTCTATATAAAGCTCTACACAAAGCTCTGCACGAAGCTCTGCACAAGGCTCTACATACATAAAGCTCCGCACAAAGCTCTACACGAAGCTCTGCATGAAGCTCTGCACGAAGCTCTACACGAAGCTTTACACGAGGCTCTACACAAGGCTCTATACAAAGTTCTACGTATAAAGGCTCTGCATGAGGCTCTGCATAAGGCTCTACGCGAAGCTCTACGTATGGAGGCTCTACACAAAGCTCCACATAACACACATTACTATTGGGTCCCCGCTATATTCCTAATAGCCCTACACGTGCCTCTGCCAAGCTACCCCTTTATAGCCACCTTATTTTTTACCCTTCCTTATATCCTCCCTACCTTAGGAGGTACTAGAACGGCAGCTAGCAGAGGACCGTCACTAGAACTAGATAACCGTTGCCAGAACCAGACAACCATTACCAGAACCAGACGACCGTCACCAAAACCAGATAACCGTCGCCAGAATTAGACAACCGTTGCCAAAACTAGATGACCGTCCTAGAGCTAGACAACCATTACTAGAACCAGACAACCGTTACTAGAACTAGACGATAACCTTTTAAATAACCAGCTAGCAAATACTACGAATAATTTAATTAATCGATTAATCAAATTAAACCAGAGCTTTAATATTAGCCCATCACCAAATCAAATCACGGCCTCCTAGGGAGGCACCCTAGACGACTACTGTTTAAATATACAGTTAGCAAATAGCCGTAGAGGACAATCTAAATCAATTAGAGCCTTTAATCGGGCCGACCCCTCCCCCAAATTGAATTAGATACTAATATAGGCAGACAGGCAGGCAGACAAGTAGGTAGGCAGGCAGGCAGGTAGATAGGCAGGCAGATAGGTAGGTAGGTAGATAGGTAGGCAGACAAGTAGGTAGGTAGGTAGGTAGGAGACAACCGTCGCTAGAACCAGACAACGACCGTTTAAACAACTAGCTAGCAAACTGTTAGATAATCTGTATTCTCTAAGGCGTGGGACACGTGCACGAGTCATATGTATGGGGCACGTGCATTATAAATCTCTTTAGAGCCCCAGGGGCCCTAGGTCAAGACATCGACATCAATTAACGATCAAGTCAAGATTATTAATCAATTAACCCATTGCATCAATGAACCCCTCTACACGAACTTTATGATAGTTATAAGCCCGGTCCGCTGACTTAAGAAGCTATTCAGCTATTACTTAATCGTTTAAAGAAATTCTACCTTATTGTTAGACTCTGACACCTTATTATTAAGACGCAGACTCTGACAGAAATCCTACCTTAATTGTCACAAGATGAGTCTTTGACGAGATTCCACGAGATTTTATAAGATTCCACCTTAATCTGACAATAAGGACGATCCTAATGATAGGATGATCCTGACAACAAAATATTATCTTAATCCCTCCTTTGCCTATTAGTTAAATGACTCTACTGATGTTGAGCTCGTTAATGACGATCATCCTCAATAAGTTAGAAAACTGGGAGTAATAGCTATAGCAACTCCGAGCCCTTATGGATTAGCGAATTTAGGCCCATATTAACCCAGATGGTGCAGCACCTTAACGAGGTCTACTACAAGAACCAGCCTATCCAGAAGTTACAGATTTCAATAAGAATGTAACCTTGTATATATAGCTCTTGACGAATTAACAGAAAGCGTACGAGAATAGCAGACGATACTATAACTAGGACATAAAGTATTTCCTAAGATAGGAAGATTATCTTCAATAGATCCGCACCCAGATTACGTCTATAGTATTAATTTAGAAGAAGCTACTGCTTGACCCTTCCTTAATAGTTAAAGAATGGCTATCTTAGCTAAAGGAGAACACAGAACCTACCTCGTTGTTCGTTAAAAAGAAGGTACAATACTAGTACATAGAAGCCCTTAAGGGGTTTAAACAGTTGTTAAAATTAAACCAATAGCTAGATTAATAGGAACACGTAATATCCCTAGGGGAGAAGTATAAGATCCCTTAAATGTCCAATAGTATCTGGCTTTAAGATTTAGCAGAAGTTATTCAACCTTTCAGCGATGCCTACTGTATAAAGTATACTACTAAGTCAAATAACCTTTAGAAGTTGAGATCTTCCAAATACCGCAGAGTAGTAAAGGAGCTGTAAGAAGGACTTAGAACACCCTTAAAGAAAGCCAATACTACTACAAGAGGCAGTACCTTTAATACAGACTTTGCAGAGCAAGCCACTAAGGATCACTCTAATACTACTAAAGGTTCACAAAAAGGAAAGGCCTTAGCACGTAATAGACGCTTAAAGAGAGCCGGGACACTAGTAAATAAAAAGACGTCCTACAAGAAGCTAATACCCAAGTGCTTAGCGTGTGGAATACGAGGACACTCCCTACAGGACTATTAATATTTATTTGAAGACAAGAGACCTGCAGGAGTTATAATAGGAAATGCGCGTATTAATAGGGCACTAAAGAAGGTAGAAAAGAATAAGAATCTTACTAACCAAGTTATAAAGATCAGACTTAAAGAACAAGAAGACAAGGTCTAATAACGACAGGACAAGAGCCAGGAAGTTAAGATTAAGGGAGAAGCTAATATAATATTCCTAGAATTATATCACACCGGTCAAACCTATCTACTAAAGCTATTGACTATTCTTAATTTAGGAACCACTCTCTATATCTTTAATAACCTCTCTTGTTTTTATAATTTTAGGAAAGCTCTAAGACACAAATATGTCACCGCCAGTAGCTTAGAAGTGCCTATACTAGGCTACGGCGATGTCACTGTCTAAATCATAAAACTAGACAAGAGCAAGGGAACCCTACGTCTTAAGGATATTGCCTTTTATATGGACTTTAATACGAATCTAGTGTCGTTCTATCTGCTTTAAAAACAAGGGTTCTACTAGGACAACAAAGGAGACAACAATCTTCTAGTTTAAAAGGATGACATGATCCTATATTAAATAGAAGAATATCACGGATAATAGACTATCGAATACGTCCAACTAGAAAGTTAATTAGCGTTCAATACAAGCTAACTGCTACGCCGCCAACAGAAGCGCAGAGTATTGTTAAGAGACGCTTGTCCAGATTTGAAAGGTAATGCGTATCTATAGCATCTGCATCTAAGTCATCTAGGACCTATAAGCCTTCATCATTTAGGTCTTAACGCCCTAGGAGTTAAGCTTTAAGGCCCAAAGATAACAGAATGTTAATATTGCAGTCTCGCCAAAATCAAGCGTTAGGTCTTAAGAAGGTTCTTAAAACAAAATATTAATAAACCTTGTCTTAACCTCTATATTGACTGGACTGACTTTAAGGAAGCGCATACTAGATTTATACGAGTTATATTTATCCACAATACCTTCTTAGGGAGAACCTTCCCGTATTTTATAACGATGTATAGCGAAGAGAAGGAGACACTATAAGTGCTTAAGGATTTCATCCAATGGATTTGTCTAAGGTATAACCTTAAGGTCAATACTATTAGATTAGACAACGAGCTAGGGAGAAGGAGAACCCTTAAATAGCTATAGACCTAAGGGATTATATTCAAGCCTTCGGCGCCTTATACCTAAGCTTAAAATGGTACTGCTAAACGCTTAGGGGGTGTAATTATTGAGAGAGCACGTATAATAAGAATTGCTGCCAATCTACCACACGATCTATAGAAAGAGATAGTTAACTATATAGTCTACCTTCGAGATCAAACGCCACGGGAAAGTAATGGTTGGAAATCGCCCTATAAAAGGTTCTATACCTTCCTAGCTAATGGGTTAAGAAAGCCGCAACTAGCGCACCTAAAAGCCTACGGCTGTAGGGCGTACGCGATAACGTTGGACGCCTAGCTAAAGAAGAAAAGGCTAAGCAAGCTAGATCCGCGAGCCTATATTAGCTACCTTATTGGCTATAACTCTATTAATATCTACAGGATCTGGATCCTATATAAAGGTATCATTATCTCTACTAGGGACGTTATCTTTAACGAGAAGACGTTTTTCAATGGTAAGTGAACGGACATCTTAAAGGACCTACACGCTGAGTTAGATACGCTGATTGAGAAGATTTAACTCCCTAATACCCTGACTAAGAATAAGGTCCTTCTGGAAGACGATAAAGAAGTATTTAAACCGTTAATATAAGAGGAAGACGATAATATCAATAAGCCAGTTTAAACCTTTAATAAGTTAGCAGATCTTAAGCTTATAAGAGCTCTTAAAGATGCGTATTATACGCCACCTCTAATAGAAGAAGACGAAGAATCTCTATATACCTTTCACGTCGAGTATCCTACGAAGTCAGATGTATAAGGTACTAATTAGGACATCGTCAGCCAAGTAGGAGACGGGTTTTATACTTAGGGGGTGTTTAACAACTCTATTAAAGACTCATTTAAGGAAGCCTGTGATAATAGGTTTAAAGACTTTATTACCAAAAGGATTATATTAGCCTATTACGGCGCCTTCTTAGTAGGAAGGAAGTTCAACCTTAACAGTTAACTTAATAACAGCAAGCTAAAATTAGGCAGAACACACGATGTCAGATTATATAGGAAGAACTTACCTCCGCTACCTCAGTCAATCCGCGACCTTAATACGTATCCTCTTCAAGATTAGTTTTAAGAAGCTTAACGAGCTTACCTCCAATCCTATTATCAAATAAGGTTGTTTTAAGAAACAGATAAGAAGCACGCAAAGGGACAGCAGGTCCTTAGCTTAATATAGGTGTTCATCTACAAGACGGACAAGTATAGATTTCTCTAGAAATGCAAGGCATGATTAGTAGTCTATAGAAATTAATAGGCCCTAGGAGACCTACCTATAAAAGCTACTACATTAGCTAGTATGACCTTCTGAACACTTATGGCGATCACCGCAAAATTCGACCTGGAGACGACACAGATAGATATAGTCAATGCATTTGTCCATTACGATCTTGACGAGGTCGTCTATATAAAGCTACCGCTAGGGTTTAACAAAGGAAAGATAGACAAAGTACTGCGCTTAAGAAAAGCCCTATACGGACTACAACGATTACTACTGTTATGGTAGAAGAATCTCACGAGCTCGTTAAACGAATTGGGTTTTAAAGAGGTACCTTAGGAGCCATATGTTATGCTAAAAGGTAGAATAGTCATCTTCTTCTATGTTAACGATATTGTCTTCTGCTACCAAAAGACAGATAAGAAGAAAGCTTAAGAAGCAATTAAGGAGCTAAGCAAGGAATACTAAATAAGTACCCTTAATAAGCTAAAATGGTTCCTAGGAATCCACATGCTATACAATTATAGCTAGAGGCTCCTGTGGCTATCCTAGGAAGCCTATATTAAGAAGATAGCTAGCCAGTATAAAATAGATCTCAGAGGGCGTCTTCTAGATACTCCTATAGCAGAATTAGAACTCCTCCCTACTAATCACCAATTAATTTGTCTGACGCGTCCGTCCCCTAATATAGACCTATTAGTCCGCCCTATATCCCTACTAGCCTCTACAATGCTATATTAGAGAAAATTGGGTTTAGTACTCTATGCAGCCACTATAACATGTCTAGATATTGCGTTTGCAGTATTAAGGCTAGTAAGGTTTAATTAGGACCTAAGCTAAGAGTATTATTAAGCGGCAGACAGAGTCATCTAATACCTATATAGCATGAGAAGTAGAGTAATCTGCTATAGAGGAGATAAGGAAGGAATAAATAATAGAGGGAAAGATAAAGGAATACGCGACAAAGGACAAGACGATAGAAGAGACGGTAGAGGTAAAGCGCAATTATTTATCTATACCAGCGATGCATCATTCGCGGACAACTCCGTCAACAGAAAGAGCTCGCAAGGATATATTATAAAGCTATTTAGGGGGCCGATCGCCTAGAGAGCAAATAAGCAGGGTATAGTTATAACGTTAAGCACAGAAGCCAAGTTATTAGCCCTATTATAAATAGTAAAGGAAGCTATCTTTACTAGCAGGCTATTTAAAGCAATAACATTACACCTAAACGAGCCCTTAATTATTAAATGTAATAATACCTAGACGTTCCAACTAATTATAAAAGACACAGTAAAGCTGATTATAAAGCTCCAACACGTTGATATTTATTAACACTAGCTATATTAGGAATACGTAATAAGACGAGTATAATTTTAATAGATAGTAACAAAGGAGATAATTGCTAATGGACTTATAAAGGCCCTGCCTAAGCAGAGGTTTTAAAGTTTTATTAATATAATTGGGATGGTGGATATTAAGGAGTAACTAGATAAGGAGAAGCAACTAAAGGACTTAAGGGACGGTATTAGAGCAAGACAAAAGGATTCAGATAAGATTACGGTTTAATTAACTTATTAACGGACACAAGAAGGTGGCTAGCTTTAACCTCAAAGAGCTTAAAGCTAAGGGGGTGTGTTAGATAATCTATATTCTCTAAGGCGTGGGACACGTGCACGAGTCACGTGCACGGGGCACGTGCATTGTAAATCTCTTTAGAGCCCCAGGGGCCCTAGGTCAAGACATCAACATCAATCAACAATCAAGTCAAGATCATCAATCAATCAACCCATTGCATCAATAAACCCCTCTACACGAACTTCGTGACACAAACACCACAAACGATTTAATCAATTAATCAATCAAATTAAACCAGAGCTTCAATTTCAGTGTAAAAGATGGATGGATTAGATCTAGATCCAAATCCAAATCCATTAAATCCATCAGATCTGGATCGAGATCCAAACTTTATCCATTCTTAATAGGTTGCCTAGGGCCTAGGCTTTAATTTTGCCGTATATTAAGCTAATTCTGGCAATTTTCGCCACTTACGTTACATAACGGCCCAGTGTGGTTTTTATTATAATCTTTAAGTCACATAACTATAGCTATTTGCTAAGCTCTACCGCAGCTGTCTACCAAGTTCTACTATAACTGTCCACTAAGTTCCACTATCCACTGAGTTCCACTATCCACTGAGTTCCACTATCCACTGAGTTCCACCACAACTATCTACCAAGTTCCACCGCAACTGTCCACCAAGTTCTACCGCAACTGTCTACCGAGTTCCACTGCAACTGTCCACCAAGTTCCACCGCAACTGTCTACCGAGTTCCACCGCAACTATCCACCGAGTTCCACCGCAACTATCTACTAAGTATCTACTAAGTTCTACCGTAACTATTTACTAAGTTCTACTATAATCTGTAGACCCTAGCTTCTACTAACTAATTAGGATTTTCTATACCCAGTATAGAAAATTGCTATTGGCTTACTTACCACTAGTGCCTTAGTGGCACTCGCGAGGATTGCTTAAATTAATAACCTCTACCTTTTAAACCTAATTAACTTTAGAGAAGTTAACTTTATAGGCTTAAGCGGAGTTATATTAAGTCTTAAATTAATAATCTTATTCTTATCCCAGGAGTAGAGATATAAAGCTGCCTAGATTATACTCTGCTTAAGGTAGTTATAGCATTTTATAACTATCTAGCCAAGATAGCTAAAGATACGTTCTGGCTTATTGCTTATAGCTAGAATTAATAGGAGATTAATAGCCATTTAAGCAAGGTATAGGTACTATTTATAGCCAATAGTTCTTTACTACTTAATTAGGGTCTTGCAATCTTTAACTTAATTCTGCATATAATAGCAATTATATTTATCCTATATGGTAGCAGAACAACGTTAATAGCCGCTCTTTTAAAGACCTTTTATCCTATAGGCCTTTATAATATTAAGCTTACGCCTAGGCTTCTTTTTCTCTAGGGATAGAGCTTCTAAGATAGGCTATTACTTATAGTTTGTAAGCTATAGACGTTTAACTAATTTACGGGCAGACGTAATTTAAGTTTTCTTATACTCCTACTAAGCTTCTATATACTGCCAATTGTATTTAGAATAGAGGACGACTGCGGCAATATAAGCTACTAACTTATTAATCTTCGCATAGTACTATTAAGCCTTATTAAGTACAAACTTAATTTATATAGTAAAATGCTATTCTCCTTTAATTAATAAGGGCGGTATAGATTTAAAGCATTTATACATAGAGGTAAGTTCTTTAGTAATATATTTAATATCCTACTAAATATTAACTAGCCTATATAACTTGCCATTACCTAGTTGGCCTTATAGGTCCATAGTTACAACCTAGCATAGTTTAAGTAAATTTTTATACTATATTAGAACCTCCTAATTATCTACAGGAAGTGTATCTTTAAAGATTATATTTTAAGCGTTGTTCTAGTCTTCTAGCCAAGTAGATTCTAGCCTCTTTTTTAGTTATCTTATGCGTTGCTGCTCTAACTGTATAAAGTCTTTAAATGGCGCGTAAAGCTAATTTAGTGTACAGAATTCCTTATAAGTACTATTTTAGCGGGTAACGTTAGATTGGGAGAGGTCTTAGGTTATTATTATATCCTATTAATTCTCTAGGAGGATGCTCTAGAGATACGTCTTCTAGCCTAATAATTTATTAGCACTATTAACTAATTCGTACTTTTAGAACTACTTACTTTTATACCACTAATGTTTTCTCTAAGGGCTTGTATATACCTATATAATTAAGTTATAAGCTTTACTAACTGGTCCTCGCTTCCTTTACGTCTATAACTACGCTTTTATATCCTTAGGTACTATATCCTCCGCTTTAAATAAATCTAGGTTATAGCCATATAAGAGGTGGCGGGTAATAATGTTAATAATATAGCCTAAATAACATAGCTGGCGCTTAATTAGATTAAAGTTAAACTCCTTTATAATAGCCGTTATTGCTATATTATTATTGGTTATATTATCTAGCATAAAATACCTAATCTACTTATTCTTAATGCTAAAGTCTTTAATTACGGTAACTACGCCTTTTATAATATTAACACTAGTATGTAAGCCAGTCTGCTTTGGAATAGCAAGAAGAGTTGCTTAAGGCTTAAAATCTTTATTAAGAAAGTGGGCAATAATACTATTAAGCAAAAAAAGGTTGCCTAATATTTATAGGTTAAAAGATAGATAAATCTTACTAACTGCGCGTTGTAGCTCTCTCTTTACTGCCGCCTTATAGTAAGTATAGCCCTTAATAATGTAACAGTGCAGTGTGAGGGTTAAATGAGCAACTTTATTATAAATCTATGGAAATCAAGTGAACTAAATACATGAAAGTAGACCCGGAACTCCGTAGTCTATGACTTAATATTTGACCGTATCCGAGACATACAAGGGTAGCGTCGATTATGTCTCGGAGCCTCTTAGGCGACGATCTTGTGTCTCAGCATAGTGCTAGTGAACTGTTACACACCCCCCTAGATTTAACGGTGTAGTTAAAGCTGTAGAAAGTGAATGAAGGTAAAAACTGTACCAGAAAAGGAAATTTAGATACAATATTAGGAGTGGTACAGGGTAGGGTAATGGTGAGGCCATTAGCTGTGTTGCTCGTAGGGCTTCTGGTGACAGTGTAGACGTTATATTTGGTAACGTTGCGGTTGTCGCAACTGGTGCCGATGTAGGCTGGTGCCGTTGTAGGCTAGATTGGAATTGCTTCAATTGTATCCAAGATATCGTCTTGAAGTCCGTGTGGTGTAGTGATTTGCATTTGAGGCAGTTGAGGTGGAACTCAAGGTAGTCATTTAATCTGTAACCGAGGAGACGCTCGGGGTAGCATTTGAGCTGTAACTGAGGAGGACGCTTGGGGTGGAACCTAAGGTAGATGTTTTGTGCTTTGCTAATAAGCAAACTTCACATTTAACTTTAAGTAGTGCTTAGCAGCACTATAGGTTGGTATTATTAAGAGCTAGGGTTTTGGAATTAAAATTAATTATTCCTATGTTCTTTGCTTCCAGTTCCTTTTTTTTTTTAAATTTATTTAATCATGGGGTTAACCTAAGGTATAGATAAGATTATTTCATCTATTTTCTTTTAAATGTTTGGGTTTGGTTCCTATCCTTAGGGTAGATCTTTTTTAATCTATAGTTAAAGAGACGCTTAGGGTAGCATTTAAGCTATAACTAAGGAGGACGCTTGGGGTAGAACCCAAGGTAGACGTTTAATATGCTTTACTTATAAGCAAACTTTACATTTAATTTTTAAACGGTGTTTATTTGCTAATAGTAACGTGGTTTCTTAATTAAGTATTATTTAGTAACTATCTATCTAGTATCTAGCTAAGTTATAGTAGTGCTAGATCCTTCTATACTGTTTTAATAATTGTCTATCTAGCATAAGCCTTGTATCTGGCCCTAGGCCCTGCCTTGTGTCTAGCTTTGTTGCCTCGTGTTTGGTTCTTTTAGGTCCCTACCTCGTGTCTAGTTTGCCCTACAAGCTTGTGGTACTGTGGGAGTCGTCTATTGTAACTAGTTATAGGAAGTCGTTCGCTTTCGATTTAAAAGGGTCAAGAAGGGTCCAGTTAGCGTCTTGGCGAACCCTTATTTTGACGTTCCGAGCTTTTAATTTAATTCGTCGGTTCGTTCGTCGGTCGGGTCGTACGGTCGAGTTCGTACGCTTGGTTGATCGTTTGTAGGTACGATCGTCGGTCAGGTTCAGTTCGATCGATGTTCGATCGTCCGTCCGTTTGGTGTCTGGTGTACCTCCCTAGGAGGCCTTGATTTGATTGATTCGATTTGGCGACAGGCCGATCTTAAGGCTCTAGTTTGGTCTGATTTGATTGATCGAATTGTTCTAGTGTTCGCTAGCTGGTCGTTCGAACGGTTGTCTAGTTGCAACGGTCTTTTGGCTGCCGTCGGTCTGGTGCCTTCCTTGTGTCTACCCAATATCCTTGTCTCTCACCATCAGTATATCCAAGCTAGCCTATGCATCTGGCTTTTACTGGCTTCGTGCTCTGGCGTCTTGCTCAGGTTATTGCGCTGGCTGGGCTCTCACTTGGATGCCATATGAGGTCGTTACGCTGTGGTGGGGTAGGTCGATTTTGTCGAGTGGTTGTGTATCTGGGTTGAAGGAGGTCGTTTGGTATTGAAGAAGTAATCACGAGTATAAGAGTGGTACCCGGAAGAAGCTCGAAACACTGCAAAGGTGGAAGAAGTAGTGACTTCTTAAATAAGGTAGCAGATTGATTGCTTAACAGATAGTGCAACAGGTAGTGCGATCCAATTGATTGGTTAGCGGGTAGTGCGATCCGGGAGTGCGAGCCGGGCTCATAACTGTAACAGTGCAGTGTGAGGGTTAAATAAGTAACTTTATTGTAAATCTATGGAAATCAAGTGAACTAAATATATGAAAGTAGACCCGGAACTCCGTAGTCTATGACTTAATATTTGACCGTATCCGAGACATATAAGGGTAGCGTCGATCATGTCTTGGAGCCTCTTAGGCGACGATCTTGTGTCTTAGCATAGTGCTGGTGAACTGTTATAAATAATCTAAGATCTAACTAACTATCTACTAGGCATATATTCTGCTGCTTAAGGTAACAGATATTTAATAAACTTATAAAAAACCGGCCTATTAACTTACCTAAAAGATATATTGTTATAAATAATCTATTAAAGAAAAAGTTGCCTAAATATCTTTTTATTAAACGTATACGCCAACTTATTAAGAACCTGCTGCTCTTGGGGATTATTTATATTAAGACCTTTAAGTATAGAGATTAACTTTAACGCGTATAGTACCTCCTTACCCTTCTTATTAAATATATAACCATAGACCACTTAAATATACTTTATAATATTAGAGCTTCCTTTATAGGTATTCTAGGAGTAGGCCTTAATACTATACTTATAATAACACTCCTTATAGAGCCACCACCGGTCGCTAGTTTTATAGCTCTCTATTAGTACGCCTAACCACTAGATTAGGGAGGAGAGCTTACCATTACCTTTAGAGATTAGGATAATATAGCTAGGTAATCTATTCTAGTTAACCCAGGACTAATTAAACTAACTCTTATCTTTAAGAGGAGCCTTACTAGCGCGTACTTTAGCAGACTAATTAGCGCTAAACATACTAGACGTTGGAGCTATTATAAGAGTTAAGATCTTAGGTATATCGGGATTAGGCGTCAGCGTTGTTTAAATTATAGTAGATTAATTAGGCTTGGTTATATTAGAGACTTAATCTTCTGGCCTTACTACTATGTCCAACAAGTTGGGAGACTAGGTGGTACGGCGGTGAGGCTGCCAGGTAGGGCCATCTCATGGCTAGAGGTATGGAGGTACGTTTAAGGAAGGTGGTAAAGGTGGTTTAGTAACAGCCTTCTTCTTTTTTGGCTTTAGAGGCATAGTTAATAGTAATAATAAGAATAAGAGGTAAGAGACTTTATTATTTTTACTACTATCTCACTAGATTACCCCTTTTACGCCATCTAATGGTCAGTGCAGTAATTAATGCATTACGGCGTTGCCTTAACAACGCCATAAATGGATAACTATTAGATCTAGATCCATATCCACGCCACCAATGGATTAGGCGTGGATTAGTGGATTGATGGATCCCGATCCAATCTCAATCCATCCATCTCTTACACTGGCTTCAATATTAGCCCGTCACCAAATTAAATCAAGGCCTCCTAGGGAGGCACCCCAGACGACCACCGTTTAAATTTACAGCCAGCAAACAGCCATAGAGAACAATTCAAATCAATCAGAGCCTCCGATCAGGCCGACTCCTCCCCTAAATTAAACCAGACACTAACACAGGCAGGCAGGCAGACAGGGGTAGGTAGGTAGGTACAGGGCTTCCATCAGTATTGAATATTGCTTATTGATATTGAATATTGAATATTGAACGTTCAATATCAATATCAATACGACGTGTTCAATACTGAAAGATATTGAATATTGAAAGAGAATATATAAA
>Ga0307507_10003499_pt1 | contig 30230 bp, 18 predicted proteins | sample 7_EM_MG_FD_207223 | JGI IMG/M metagenome (GOLD analysis project Ga0307507, IMG submission 207223) | Populus trichocarpa ectomycorrhiza microbial communities from riparian zone in the Pacific Northwest, United States - 7_EM | ecosystem: Host-associated > Plants > Roots > Unclassified | place... | reverse complement strand
AGACACCAGGAAGACCATAGGAGGTTATATTATAGGACTTTATTATTAAGTTACCAAAGTTAAGAGATCCTATTATAGGACAAGATTATAACGCGATTTTAGTAATAGTAGATAAGCTAACAAAGTAAGGATACTTTATAGTATACACTAAAGAGATATTAGCAAAAGATATTACTAAAATCTATATAAGAGAAGTATTTGTAAGATATAGAGCACTAAACAAGATTATATTAGACAGAGATCTAAGATTTATAGCAGTATTTTAGAAGGTATTTCTAGCAGAATAAGGGGTTTATATAGTAACATCTACAGCATATTATCCGTAGACGGACGGATAAACAGAAAGACTAAACTAGACACTAGAGCAGTATCTAAGGCACTATATTAATTACGTATAGAATAATTGGGTATTATTATTACCAGTTATACAGTTTGCATACAATATAACACCACAAGAAGGAATGGGGGTATTACTATTTAAGGCAAATTACGGGTATAAGCTAAGAACATCGTTATCGCTATATTAAGCAAAAAAGACGAGTAGTATAGCTAAGTAAAGAATAAAGATGTTAATAAATCTTTATATAGACCTTAAAGAAACAGCTAAACTAGTACAAGAACAAATAAAAAGGTACTATAATGCTAAGAGATCTAAGGGACCAGATCTTAAGGAGGGAGATAAAGTATGGCTACTATATAAAAATTTTAAGAGTTAACAACTAAGCAAGAAGTTGGGCTATATTAGACTAGAACCTTTTAAAGTTAAGTAAAGAATTTTATTGGTTATATATAAGTTAAACCTACTAGCTAAAATAAAAATATACCCTATATAGTATATCGCAATACTAGAGCCAGCATACAGAAATATTAAGCCACTAGTCTATAAGGTAAACACGTATAGAGGGTAAGAGAAAGACAAATGACAAGTTTTAAAAATCGTTAGTTATAAAGACGTAGACAATAAAACATAGTATAAAGTAAAGTGGATAGGCTATAGTAAGATTATCTAAAAACTACTAGGCAACCTAGAGAAAGCTATAGGAAAGGTGCGGGAGTATTAAAAGAGAGTAGGTTAGGTAATATTAATAAAGAGAAATTACTAAAAAACAAATCGCCTAAGGGGGACCTAAGAGGAGCAATTACTAAGCTACTTAGAGTTATTTCCCTTACAGGAGGAGAGCTAGTCCTTTTATTACCTAGCTTAGATAAACCCTATTAAACCAGCTTCTACTCCTTAGAACAAACCTTCTTACGAACCTTCTTAAGACGGGTTAACTGAGCGAACGCAACCTACTAAGACTTAAAGGAGTAACGTTAAGCCTTAAGGGCCCAAGCGGTTTCTTTAGCAGAACAATAGAGTTCGGCGCGTGCGGCAGCCAACTTAGACTCAAGTTTTGCAGTGATAGATTAAACACAAGACCCTATAATAAGTTACTTAGGGAACTCAAAGACTGTTAAAAGTTATAGGACGCGTATATTTAGCGTTAGAGACAGAGCAAACATCGTAGAATAATTAAATATTTGCTTTAGTACACTCCGAGCAAGATAAGGGTTGTTAAGATAAGGAACTTACTATCACAATATATACTAACCCCGCTTTCGCACAGCGAGAATATGGAGACAACATTATCTTACCAAGCAACAGTATGGCAGCCATAGTGTAAGCACAACGTTGCGCTTATAAGGAAAAAGAAGCTTTAGGTATAATAAGTAAGGATATTAACCAGACTAATTAAACAGACATTATACCTCTAGTAGACAACTTGGAGATGTTAGGAATCTTTAAGGACAAAGATAAAGAGGAGGGAGATAGTGTTACGGACGCTTTAAGTATAATATTATAACTACTTGGGGAAGAGTTGTAGGAAGCTAGTTAGTTAATACAGGCACAGTCTAGAATAGATCCGGTGGAACTATATAATAAAGAATGGTAAGCGAGTTACATAATATTATACGCAGTATACAAGGTATACGCAGTGTACGTCTATATATAATATATATAACACGTACCTTACGTATAAGAGAGGATTTCTTAGGAGTACGGTTATATATTTAAAGGACCTTAGTCCTTACCGTAGATAGTTCTCTCCTTGTAGTAAATCTTAGAATACAATTAGAGTTAATCTGTTAGGCAACCACTCCACCAGTTATTATTACGTTGTTGTTTTATTTTTACCTATATACCCAGCCCAATAACAGAACCCACCGTAGTCTAAGCTATAAGGTTCCGTTACAGATAGGCTATAGTAAGACTACTTAGGAACCACTAAGCAACCTAGAAAACGCTATAGGAAAGGTATGGGAGTATTAAAAGAAAGTAGGTTAGGCAATATTAATAAGAAAGGATCGCTAAAAAAATAAGTTACCTAAGGGGGACCTAAGAGGAGCAATTGCTAAGCTACTTAGAGTTATTTCCCTTATAGGAGAAAAGCTAGTTCTTTTATTACCTAGCTTGGATAGACCCTATTAAACTAGCTTCCACTCCTTAGAATAAACCTTCTTATATACACATTTAAGATATTAAAGATAAGTATAAGCTAGACGTTAAGCTTTAAGGACACATATAGACTCTTTTAAGATACGTTAAACCTTAAGCAGCGTAGAGGCTAGTTTACTGTTAAGTTTCTTAGTAGTAGATTAAACACAAGACCCTATAATAAGTTACTTAGGGAACCCAAAGACTGTTAAGAGTTATAGAACGCGTATACTTAGCATTAGAGATAGAGCAGACGTTATAGGACGATTAAATATTTGCTTTAGTGCACTTTAAACAAGAGGATAGTTATTAAGACAAAGGGCTTGCTAACGCAATATAGACTAACCCCTCTTTTACGCAGTAAGAGTATAGAGACGGCATTATCTTACCCAGAGACAAGACTGTAGCAATGGTGCGAGACCGGCGAGCTGTAGAAGAAGAAGAAGAAGCTTTAGGTATAATAAGTAAGGATATTAACTAGACTAATTAAACGGATATTACACCTCTAGTAGATAACTTGGAGATGTTAGGAATCTTTAAGGACGAAGATAAAGAGGAGGGAGATAGTATTACGGACAGCTTAAGTACAATATTATAACTACTTAGAGAAGAGTTGGAGGAAGCTAGTTGGTTAATATAGGTACGGTCTAGAATGGATCTAGTGGAACTATATAACAAGGAATGGTAGCTAAGGTTATATAATGTGATCTATATAATCTGTATAATCTATGTAATCTATAATAGAGTAGATAGAGCACACGTACCTTATAAAGCGAAGGGATTTCTTAGGCGTATAGTTGTGTATTTAATGGACTATAGTCCCTACCCAGATAGTTCTCTCTTCGTAGTAAATCTTAGAATAAAATTGGAGTTAATCTGTTAGGCAACCACTCTACTAGTTGTTATTACGTTGTTAACACTATTCTTACCTACATACCTAGCCCAATAATAGGACCCACCGTAGTTCCTGCTACAAGGTTCCGTTACAAGGTAGCTATAACTATAAAAGGAAGAATTAAGAAGAAGGCGCCTACTAAGCAAATTAGCTAAAGGCTTATAGACCTTAAATTGACCCACGCGGCTTAAATTCTATGGGGAGAATTGTACGGCGAGCTTTCTAAAGATGGATAGGTAATAGAATTTGCTTAGAAGGACGTTAATATGGTGCTTTTTATAAGTACTATTAACGACAGTAAGTTCTATAATTTAACTCTAAGGCTTGAAATTTAATAACGTTATATATTGCTAGGTTAATAGAAGATTAAGGACCTATAAAAACAACCTACCTTTACCTTTAGTGGCGCCCGACAGACTCGGAAGGCCTTTGGTAATAGGGTATAGAAGTGGTTGCTTATTCCTACCTTTATTTTCTACTATAATTACCATATGGGCGGTGTAGATATTGCAGATTAATTGTGATAGTATTTTATAATATAGAGGATCCATAGGCTGTTGTTGAGGCGTGGGCGAGGGAAGATTAGAATGATGGTATGTGAGAATCTTGTCCGTACTCGATGAGACGACCAGCTATCCCTATTTAGGCCAAGCAAAACGCCACTTTTAGTCATCCCAAGGTCGCTTTAATCCATCACCTGCACAGCCACCGCTGGCGAACTTTTCCCTGGTTACTTTGTCTCAAGAGCAAGATTCTTGAAGCCAAGCATACGGTTTCGCTACAATTACTATGTACGGTTGGTGGCAATCAAGCGAGATTGGATGCGCGTACCGGATTTGAAATCTCGCAGTGCTCGCTAAAGTGGGGGGTGGAAGCTGGCCATACACAAGGCTGTATTTGAGTATATGAGTTGTTAATTCATTGTTGCGTGGTTAGGGTGCAAGTGCATTGATGGAAAAAGCATTGAGACCTAGATGGTCGATGTGAGTCTAGCGGTGCTGTGGCGAACCCCCCACTCTTCACCAAGATCGATTCTACAACCGCAACCAACTTGCAATTACTGTAGGCGTTGCATTGACAAATGTCTAATTCGCTAGAACTATCTTGCGGTCGCAGATTCAGGAGAGGAGCTGACATACCCACCTAATAGAAAGCAGATTTTCAAAGCAGAAGCCTCCCGGTTGTCGGAGCTCACCGGTCATCACGACCTCTACCCTCTTAAAAGCTTCAAATCACCTCTAAATGGGACCTTTGGCTTTACCTCAACACCTCTTACGAGACAAAGGATAAGTAAGACATTTAAAATTCCGATTATACTAAATATCGCGAGAACGGCGGATATAGAAAAGCATGGGGGAACAAGGGCACATCAGATATAACAAAAATGTTGAGAATATACGACTGAAGGAATATCCCATGCTCCGAGGTATGTTTTAAGTTTCTGCTTCTACTAGCTTATGTAACCTCCTCCTTTGATACATTTACAGGTACTACATACCTTGATCATGCCGGCACTACGCTGTATGCAAAGTCCTTGGTTGAGCGTTTTTCGGCGGACATGATATCGAACCTCTACGGCAACCCCCACTCAGCCTCCATGTCTTCCCAGCTATCAACGCGACGTATTGAGGATATACGGCTACGATTATTAGGTCTCTTCAATGCAGATCCCGAAACATTCGATGTCATTTTTGTTGCAAACGCCACTGCGGGGATAAAGCTTGTCATGGAGGCATTTAGGGACCAAGAGAATGGGTTTTGGTACGGATACCACCGAGATTCCCATACGAGTCTTGTAGGGGTGCGGGAAGTTGCGAAGCAGCATAGATGCTTTACCTCGGATGCTGAGGTTGAGTGTTGGTTGGACAATGACAAGGGGTATACTGGTAGCTTACAGATGCCGGCTCTCTTTGCATACCCGGCTCAGTCAAATATGAACGGTCGCCGCCTTCCGCTGGACTGGTGCCAGCGTTCTCGATTGACTGAAAATAAGAGCAGACAGCCTGTTTACACTCTTCTAGACGCAGCATCTTTTGTGACTACCTCTCCCCTCGACCTAAGCGATGGCAATGTGGCTCCGGATTTCATTGTTTTGAGTTTGTATAAAATATTTGGGTTCCCAGACCTGGGTGCTTTGATTGTGCGCAAAGCTTCCGGTCATGTCTTTGACAGACGTCGCTACTTCGGTGGCGGGACCGTGGATATGGTTGTTTGCTTGAAGGAGCGGTGGCATGCGAAAAAGTCCGAAACTCTCCACGAGCAACTTGAAGATGGTACTCTGCCAATCCATAGCATCATGGCGTTAAACTCGGCCATGGACGTACATCAAGAGCTCTTCGGGTCGCTTGAGCAGATCTCCGGGCATACCGCGTTCCTAGCAAAAGAACTGTACAATGGACTATCATCTCTACGGCACGGAAACGGCACGGCTGTGTGTGAAGTGTACAAAGAGCCATCGTCGATTTACGGCGATCCAAAGACCCAGGGACCAATTGTCTCCTTCAATATTCGAAGCAGCCATGGCGGTTGGGTGAGTAATGCAGAAGTTGAGAAGCTTTCAGCGGTGAAGAACTTCCAGGTCAGGACAGGTGGGCTTTGCAATCCAGGAGGCATTGCTTCATTCCTTGGATTGGCTCCGTGGGAGATGAGGCAAAACTTCTCAGCAGGACAGCGGTGTGGGAACGACAACGATATCATGGGATCAAAGCCGACTGGAATGATTCGCGCCAGCCTTGGGGCTATGAGCACAACGGAAGATGTGAATTCCTTCGTCGAGTTTGTGCGGGGCTTTTACGCCCAGAAGGATTTCTCCCTGTCAACGCCGGCGCCTGGGTCTTCTCTTCAGATGAAGCCACCAACAGCGAGCCCTCTCCACGTGGAAAGTTTAACCATCTATCCCATCAAAAGCTGTGCAGGCTGGCAGGTGCCACTGGACAAGCCTTGGAAGGTGCGTCGAGAAGGTCTTGCCTGGGACCGTGAGTGGTGTCTTGTCCATCAGGGCACGGGAGCTGCCTTGAGCCAGAAGCGCTACCCGAAGATGGCCTTGATCCGACCAAGTATTGACCTGGACGAAGGTGTTCTTCGGATACGATTCGTCAACTCTCTACATACTACAACACCTACCCCTGAACTTACTGTGCCTCTCTCAGCAGATCCAACACTCTTCTCAGATGGCAGTGTATTCAAGCAAAAGACTGCTAAGGTATGCGGAGACTCGATAAGTGCTAAGACATACAAATCAAATGAGATTTCACGTATCTTTACGGAAGCTCTTGGAGTGGCTTGTCATCTTGCTCGTTTCCCGGCTGCCGGTAGCGGGAGCCATATGATGGCGTCGTCAAGGCACTCTAAGGCTCATTTGCAACCGCACCAAATACCCGCCCGGCTGCAGATTCCCGGCGACTTCCCAGATACGCAACCAGTGCCATTGTTATCGGCCGCTATGAGGCCAATTCTGTTGTCAAATGATAGCCCGATCCTCACTATCTCGAGGTCAAGCCTCAACCGGCTCAACGAATTAATTAAAGAGGAGGGCGGCAAGGCGGCGCAAGCTGAGGTGTTTAGAGCTAACATCGTGGTTGCCGAGAACCTGGACTCAACGCCCGGGAACGAACAGCCTTACGCAGAGGATCATTGGCGCTACGTACAGATTGGTCACCAGTACTTTGAGATGTTGGGGTCATGCCGTAGGTGTCAGATGGTCTGTATCGATCAAAATACGGCAGAAAAGAACGAAGAACCATATGTCACGCTGGCCAAGACGCGTCGTTTTGACGGGAAAGTCTTCTTTGGTCAGCACACATGCCACATGCCGTTCCGCGACGTTTCTTCACCGTTAGCCCAGAACCCTACGATATCTGTCGGTGACCTTGTCAAACCTTACGAGGAGGGCGATGTTGTAAATGATTTGCTTCTGGAATCTCTTGTCAATACTTGAGGGCGTCAATGCGTCTTCGTTTCACCTTCTCTCTTTGTTTTAAGTAGCGAGTTCCAATATTGGGTGCATATCCTATTAAGTACTGTTTGCACAGCGGCTTCTGTTTCTGTTCTCCTCTATTCGAGAAATCTCCGGGTGGCTTCAGATTGCTCGCAGCAGGAGATGGGTGTCGATTGGTCGTTTCAGTTTCCTTGGTGTGGGTATTTTAAATATAGAAGGATGCAACGAGTAGCATTTCAGATGATGGGGAAGCATTGACACGCCTCGTCCGGGTAAGGCTTCTGGAGCACGCACTGGATGGGAGTCCTGTGGCTGTAAGCGCTGACAATGTGGGGTTTGGCAAAGCTTCTGTTTATCCTGTTCGGTCCAGTGAAAGGCGTGATTAACAGCGAATCTGCCACAGCCTCTTTTGAGCGCTGGCGTGGAGAGGCGCGCGCCCCGGCCGGCAAACCACAAGATGGCTGAACAGCATTCCAACAGGTGGTCTCCCGGGAGGCTCGCTCCCTCAGGTCCGTCTTGTGTTGGAAGCGCGCGCAGTGCAATCGAGCGCAGGCAGAGCGCAGGCAGAGCACACGGCGGCTGCATTAGGTTCAGAGCCAACATAAAGTCCCGAGTCGTGCCAGTATAGCGGATTAGTTCTTTTATTCAAGCCATATTCCCACATTCATCAATCTTGCATCATTGATCATTGTCAGACTGGTCTAGCTCTTTGGACAGCGTTCCGTCGCACCGCACCGCATCTCACCACACCTCGTCTCTCGTCTTACGAAAAGCGCGCAGCTGTCTCAGTTGAACAGAGCCCAGAGCCCATCGACCACACAAGCCGGCGACGCCGTCCCGGATAGAAACTCACCGCACCGGCTACGTTGCTTTCCCCAGTTTGATCACCAACAGCGTTCAGTCAGCGGTCCAGAAGGCTTGCCTGCCAATCAAGCGGGCGTTTCATAGAGCAGACGGCAGCTGCAAGGGCCGCACACAAATCACACAGTGGTTTCAATCCTGCGATTCATCTTAGCAACGGCCTGGCGGTCACGGTGGTGGCAGCCAACCAGCAGGCAAAGCAGCGGGCCAACAAGCGGGCAGCGAGCAGCCAACCAACCTGAAGCTGAAGCTTGACGGGCAGAACCAACCAGCGACGGCGAAGCCCCAGCAGACAACAAGCGAGCCGGCGCCAGCCCCCAAGCAGTAAGGCCGGCGGCTGTTTTGCATCACAGGCTTGCCGTTCTTAAGGCCCGTCTTTTGGATGCACCTGCAGCAAGGCGACTCTACGCGCCCGGCTCAAAATAGCAGACGAGACCCGCTGCGGCCGCTGAAGCCAGCCCCACGCCTGTGCAAGAGGAAATAACAACAGAGCACCCGCTCGACAAAGTACCACCGCTTCCCTCCCGTCACCTCGCGGCTCTCCAAGGCTTCTGGGCTCCACCACCTTCATTGATAGTATTCCGAGTCATTCGTTTGAAGCACGGCGTACTCCACCACAACCATCATGGCAACCACCTCGACGAAGCCCACTCTGTCCGCCCTCAAGACTCCCATCTCTGCTACTTATCCCTCTGAACTGCGGAGCCCAATGGTCTCCACGCCCACCTACATCAAGCGCGAAGAGGGCCAGCAGACACCCATTACACCTCCAGCTGCCTACCTCGATTTCCTCAAGACACTTTCTCCAGTGCTCATGAGCCCTCTGTCCACCGGAGCAAGCACCAAATTTACCTTTGGAGAGAACCGACCATCCTCAACATATTCTATTGCCTCCACCACATCTACCACCTCTACCACCTCGGCGGCTTCCAATGACTCCGCTACTTCCACGTCCGGGCCCATTCCCGCAGACAAACCTTCTCCAACATCCTCAACCCGCTCCTCGAGAGCTAGCAGTTGCTGCAACTGCGAACATCCCGTATCACCTCTAACCAGCGCTCGTCCTTCGCCTACCAGAGCCGAAATAGCGATATCCATACCTCCTCCCACGCCCTTTGTGCGCCCAACGTCAGCCCGCACTCCCCGTCTCTCCATTCCCCAGTCACCTTTCACGCCCGCAACCGCTCGGTCCCCAATGAGCGCACACTCAGTTCACTCCCCATACTCTGCTACCATGTCCCCACGATCATGGGACCTTGAGAAGAATAAAGTGGGGGGTAACACAACGCGCGCGGTTAGTGTGAGGCAGGTAGTTACGAGGACAGTGACGTACAGTCGGACCCCAATTGAAGCCACGGCGCCTGCGCCTTTGGACCCGGCGCCTAAGGGAAAGAGAAGAAAGATTGAATAGGCTGGGCGTCTAACATGATGAGAGGATGGCGTCTTGCATTGACAATTGGCGGCTGCTGCGTTGCTCCTCTGCTTCGCTGCATCATGCATCCACTTCTTAATTAGGATGCTATTGACGCCGTCCACCTTCGCCGTATTGCACATATCCCGGCAACCACTCTTCTCATCTCAACATCTGAAAAACACCTCAACACCCTTGACCACATCCTACATTCTCATTAACTCATCACTTGCATAATTCCACCCGACCATCCAATCAACCCTCGGGTCCTGGCGACCTGAGAGCACCGCTCTCTACAGCAGCCATTACTGTACTGGCTTTTCCTTAACATAAATCTCATTGCATTCACCAATGATCTGGGAGGCCTATTATCATTATTGTTATATTCCTTTTGTTCCGTTCAAATCTACTCGTAGAGGAAAGTCCACGACATGCGTCCACGTGTGCACTTTCATGATTGTCATTTGGGGGAAAACTTTTTGGAGTAATTAGGAACAGGCCTTTGAGTTATTATTTTTTAGGGCAACCGCGCGCTGAATGCCTTTTTTGTAAAGGAGATGTGCCGGCGCATTATAGGTGTTTTTGGGCGCACTGTGGGGAACATTCTCCCCTTTTGCCTGATTTCTTGCCTTGCAGAGCAGAAAGTAGGGGAACAGGAGGGAGACGATGGGGGGGCGGCAGCAGTCCAGCATGTTCCGTAGAGAAGCTGGAACGGAGCAGGTATTACCAGTATACCTATCTTCACAATTTTTCCAAATTCAAACCAAAAAGTACGTACGCATTATGTGATTGTGCATAAAAAAGACGAAAGAACCTCTCCGTTTTCACAACATAATAATTTCTGAAGCATTATCCCGGTTAGCAGCCAGGGAGCCATGAAACAGCAACAGTTCGTCCCAAACACACCCTCCCTGCGTCAGATCATCCCGTGTGTCGCGGCTCGCAGGTGGCCTAAAGCGACGCCACAACACCAGTCAGACAGCATTCCCAGCCTACCGTAACCTTCTTGCTCGCTCGCGCAGCGTCCGAGCCCTCGGACGCCTAATCAGCGCACCCGGCCCTCGACACCCGGCCAATCGCCACCAGAGTGGCCCCGCGCACCGGCCAATCTGCGCCCGCAACAGTTTCGTCCCCTTTTGGAAGGGAGCTAATGTTGCGAGTAGGGATACCGATGTTCTGGTTAAGCGCCGGGAGCTGCGAGCGCGTGATTGGCGAGACGGGCTGCCGGAGGTCCATGGGGTGGTGGCAAGATGCGGCGGGCTGGTGCGTTTTCGGGGCGCTTGAGGCTGCTCGGGATGTGTTGGTGGAACACGTATCGTGACTCGCGGGGCGTTGTTTTTTTTTTGGGATTAGTTAGGCTGCAATTGCAGTCCGGATGCGGGGTGTTTTGCGGGAATTTTTTTCGCCAGGCCTGGTGTGATTTGGGATGTAATTGGGCTTTGTTAGGTGTGAAATGTGTTGGTGGTTGTAAGAATCACGTGTTGGTGATTGGATATTGTTGGCACACCCAGTTGGCTTTCATGAAATCCGTGGGAAACTGCATTGAGAATTTCCAGATATCCAATAATGAAAATGACTCAAGAAGACATGATCCAATGTGATATTGGCCGGAACGTAGCATCTGATCAAGATGCAGTTCAAAGAGGAAAGTCGTGAGAGTACTGGAGCCAACGAGATTACCAAGGCCCAAGTGGGTAATGAGAGGTCACGGATGTTGAACCGGGTTTGATCAAATGATTAGCCGTCAAATTCATGGTATGGCGGCTATCGTCGACGCCCAAATTATTAGGTAAGGCTATACGCCTTAACTGCCAATATGCAAGAGCGTCTCGAAAACACGGCGTCTACAGAACCAGGTGACTCTGTGTTGTGCTTGAAATTCTGCTCTAAGAGAAAGATTAACGAAGGGATTTGGATAAACAGTTCGGATGTAGTCACTGCCTTTAGAAAAATGGCGGAGATAGATTCCAATCTGGCTAATCGGACGAGAAATTTCCGCGGCATGCTCGGTCAATACGTGGCATGCGACAAACTCGAAATTGAAACGACATTGACGAATCTCTCGATGTTGGGCGAAGAGAGCTCGCACTGGCCCAAAAGAGTTTCTGAAAGGTCATCATTCCGCCATATCATACTTCGGGCTTCTTGCTTCGCTCCAAAACAATTTGACCACATAAGAAGACAGTCGAAGTAGAAGGCCGCAGTCTGTTGAGCTTGTATGCACAATCTCTCAGGCAAATATGCTAGGGCGAAAGCCTTGGGGGTACTGATGCACATAGACTAGCAATGAAAATTTATAGCCTAGAACGCACGTATGACAAACCTTTCGATTCCAACAATGAAGCCATAAAATCGTAACCATCCTCGAGCGAACCGGCTCTCTCACGAGGGCCTAGATAAAAGCACTCCGAATCGGCATTCTTAGCCCACATGCGTGACTTTGCCTCTAACAAGACCATGACAACATACGTCGAAGCTACAGCATGCTTCCCACGATGGGAAGGCGGACGGAAACCCCAAATCTTCACAGGGAGATATATTCTACAGATTAGATTAGGTATCCCTTATATGCTACTTTATGTTATGTTCGAAGTAATCCTGAACTGCGCGATGCTATGCTGGTCGACAATATTGAGCCAGGAGGCTATAGGAAACGCAGAGTTTCTATCATCCTAAGAAAACGAGAGTTTAGAATTTTTTGGCGCTGAAACAACATACTCTCTTCCGAGAGGAGGGGATTATTGACATCCTGGATGAAGCATTAAGCTGTAGCCGCAATGTAATCTACTTGTAGCTCGGTGCTTCTTAGGATTAGCTGTTTTAGGAACTCGAGGACCGTGTTACAAAATCGTATCAGATTTAGTGAGTCAACGAACTCGATTTTCAAGGTCTCATCAGATGGCGTGGCACTCTTGATCCCGGTTTTGATAACATCCTTGAGGAACTTCGGCGGTTCCTTTGGCTCATAATGAAACGGAAGACCGTTACATAAAACTATTCATAGCTCATCTTCCTATGCACCACCCCGTCGTGTTCTTTCCCCTAGCCTTCTTGTCGCTGCCTCGGGGCCTGTCGATATCTCGATGAATGAGTTGGACAGACCAGTTTCTAGGCCACTTCCTCCTCGCAAGCTCTTCCACGAATGCAACGGAACGATGATGTCCCAGTGCACAATTACAGCCTACACGTAGAACAGCTTCTGTTGGATCATGTTCGTCCTCGTCTTCTTCCTCATCTTCTAAAGACTTGTAGCCCTCTTCTTCACCATTTTCCCTACTTTCTTCCCTATCGTCCCTACGATCCTGATCATTTTCAAGTTTCTCTGCAGTCTCCGCAACCCTCGCTGTCATGGCCTCCAAAATTTCACTTTCCACCTCGTCAAGCTTGTGAACGAATTTCAGCTCCCCAAGCAGGTGCTCTCGTAGGCGTTTAGACCGTCCGTCATGCGCATCCCGGGCATTCTTAGGGGGATTCGGAATGCTGCGAAGGTCGTATTTGAGATCCGGTGGGGGGTTTAACGGAGGCGTACGGCCGTGAGAGTATAATATTAAAGTGGGCCTGGTAGTTGAAGCTGACCTGTCTCTTCCATCGATTCCAACCTCTGGCGACGGAGACTCTCGCGACCCATCTTTTATCTCACTGTCCAGCTCCATGGTGGTGGGAGTTTGTGAGTGACTCAGCTAAGGGTGGAAATTAATAAGAGTATCTTTTCCTGTGCGTCTAGGGTGGTAGATGGTGAGTTAGCCAATTTCCATCCAAGGAAAGTTGGTAGTCTCAGAACTCGATTGAAGGAGAGCCAAACAAGTTAGTGACGAGACGGTTTGCTAGCATCAGTACTTTGAGTAATAAACTGTGTTCCATAGCCAAAAGTAGTTACAGCCAGCCCTCCTTTTGTGATTCGTTGTGGTGTAAGCCAGCAAAACACTCGCAGTTACCTCAGCGAGTTCAGACGTGATTTTTTTGGCTAGCGTCGGAATAACAGCGCTCAATCACGTCTGAGGCAGTTTGGCGAGCTTTGTTAAAAACGTAAGCAAAATCCGCACAATGGATATTGCGGATATCTAATTCATTCATTCACACAACGCGTTATTATTACCAAAAGTTAATACAATATTTTTAAGACTTAGGGCTTCTAAATAGTATGAATTTTATAATCCGGCTATTGCTTAGTCCTGATATTAATTTTATTAAAGTTAAAAAACGCGTTGTTAAAAGCGTAAGCACTTATTGTATCTTATTGAATAGTCCGCTGATATTAATAAAACTATATAGATGTGTGGATATCTGCTGCTTAAAGCTATTGCGACACCTAGCAGGTGCTGTAGTTGGGTCCTTCCTTAAAAATATCCTCCCTTGGCCCGGAGTGTCTCCGCTACTGCTAGGGGCAAGAGCCTCGTGCAGAGCCTTAGTAGAGCCCCGTGCAGAGCTTAATGCAGAGCTTCGTACAGAGCTTCGTGCAGAGCCTCGTGCAGAGCCTTAGCAGAGCTTCGTGCAGAGCCTTAGCAGAGCCTTAGCAGAGCTTCGTGCAGAGCTTCGTGCAGAGCTTCGTGCAGAGCTTCGTGCAGAGCTTGATGCAGAGCCACGTGCAGGCGTGCAGACGTGTAGATGTGCAGACGTGCAGACGTGCAGACGTGCAGACGTTCGTACGGGCGATCAATTTCAGAGACGTTTGTAGAGACGTTTGTATGGGCAATTGATCGATTGATTGTATGGGCGTCCATACGGGCGTCCATACGGACGATTGTAGAACCTTCCTAGTATATTAGTGCTGCGTGTTAGTAGAGCTTTGGAGCCCTGTATATGGCTTCGAGCAGAGCCCCGAGTAGAGCTTCGAGTAGAGCTTCGAGTAGAGCTTCGAGCAGAGCCTCGAGCAGAGCCTCAGCAAAGCTTCGAGCAAAGCTTCGAGCAAAGCTTCGAGCAGAGCTTCGAGTAGAGCTTTTACAGAGCTTCGTGCGGAGCTTCGTGCAGAGCTTTTGCAGAGCTTTAGTAGAGCTCCGTGCAGGTCTCCCCCTAAGCTTCGTTTTGCAGAGCTCTCGCAAAGCTCTACAGCTCTACACAGACGCAGAGCTTACAACTCTATTAGGCCCTACACCATAACCTGTAAAGGGTTGTAAAGTAAATAAATTAAATAGGTATATAGCAGATGGAATACCCACTGGTTGCGAAGAGGGCTGGCGGCGTAGGCGTAAGCGTGTTTACTACGCGGGTCGGTAATGCAGTGGAATTGGAGCCTCTGCGGTGACGAATTCCTCTTAACGCCGCGCGTGTATAAGGAGCTAAAGATCTCATAATTTATAGAGTAGACTTTTCTCTATAATTTGGTGTAATTTTTATGTTGATAGGTATTGCGGGAGGGTAGATTAATTTCGTTAAAGTTAATGAGGTCTTCTTATATAAACGGTGTTTAGGTTTTCTATAAATCTCGCCAAAGTGCCTCAGACCAAGAAAACGATTGACGTCCTAAATCAGCTTAGCGGACGGCTCGGATATTCCTATATCCGCAATCGATTTCTTGGTCTGAGCTTCTGAGGTAACATCGGAATCACGTCTGAGCTTGCTGAGGTAACCATTTCATAATATATCGTTTCTAGTTATAATATTACACAGCAACCTCCACCTTTACTTTCGGCACTCTTAGTTGGAACTGGTGTAACAGTGCAAGTGTGGGAGAATTGAGTGAGCGACTTGATTTTGAATGTAGCTCTAGAGTCTCTATATATACATAAGGAAGATGCAGGGAATAGAGATAGGTGGCAAGAATTACAAGGGTAAGCAGCTGAAATGGTGAGATATGCAGGGGTAAGCAGCTGAGGTAGTGAGACGGTAGTAAGCAAGTCCGATCTTGGGTCGACAACAGCATAGTACCGGTAGTCGGTTACAACTGGAGCTCTCAGAACTTGGCGACAGGTTACGTTAGCCCGCTCTAAACAGAACTCGTGTTCCATACGTTGTCCATCAGCATTTCCCTGCTTCCACAACGCTGGTGTGACAATAAGTTCTACAGTTTTCTGGCCTCCCCCACCACCATCTTCTCCAACATCAGACATAGAGGTTGGGTCAAAAATCAGTGGTGATTCGTGCTTGCTAGGGAAATGAATGGACCAGATAGCGCGCTGCTGGTGGAAGATCTGATTGAGGCGGAAGGCGGCAATGAATATTGAGGAAAGTTCGTCCAGGTGTTTTTCCCGTACCGATTCATTTACCCACGGCCGAATCATAGCCATAACGTGTGCAGATCTGTCCCGTGCGACCCTATGCACTTCACCCCCTAATTCATCGACGCTACTAATGGTGGAAAAGCGAGATTGACGTCGTCTACCAGCGGAACTTCCTGGCCTGGCGCCACTAGAGGTGGGCGGTCTACGCCCACCTGGAGTTCGCCCATCCGAGGTTGGCGGTCGTATTGCACCAAAGCTCGGCGGACTTTTGCTACCAGAACTTGGGGGTCTTTTACCCCCGGAGGTGGGTGGTCTCCTGCCGCCATCGGAGGTGGGTGGTCTCCTTCCCCCAGCAGTTGGTGGTCTCCTACTACCATCGGAGGTTGGCGGCCTCCTCCCCCCAGCAGTTGGTGGTCTCCCAGGACCTCCTCGACCTGAGGCGGGCATTATGTATAAGTCTCTTCTCCACATTCATAACGAAAGACTTACCATGTTTATTTCTACTTGCGAAGAATTCGTTGACCATTATGCGCGCTACGTAGCCTCTCACAAAAAGGCGCCGGTTTGCTTTATTCCTTAGGAAGATCTGTAACTCCGAAATAGGCATTGCATAAAAGGAAGCCAATTCCGGCCCATTCAGTTCAATTGGGCTGACAGAGTCTTCCGTTAGCAAGGTATGCGCCCATGTTTTGATGGAATTAAAGAGGGGCCGAAATTCCGTCAGTATCTGGTCGTCTGTGTGTTGGGTTGCAGTTGGAATAAAACCCTCCATGAAGCCGGTCCACTTGAAGAGTTGTAGAAAATAGATGCAAAAAGCAGAAGCACTGTGAGTTAACACCGGGGGCTCACTATTAAAGCAGGGCTGGCGGCGGATTGGTAAGAGTGCGACTGATGAGAGCAGCAGTTGATGATAGTGCTGCCCGATTACTGAGTACCTGAAAGCAGATAACGTGCATTGGGTCTCGGTTCGCTCTCGCTCTAACCTCTTTGGATTACCATTTTTTACACATCGCTAGTCTTTCGATGGTGAGAGACGCGTTTTGGGCCTCAACTAATAATACCCATGGTAGAGCCGCTGTCTAGGTCGCCAGGGTGCAGCACACAATCAAGAGTTCCTTGTTAAAATTGTGTCGCTATTTAAGCAAAGTACTTCGTCAGTCTTTAACGTCAAGACGCAACGGAAATTGAGCTTTTCAGTTGCTCATCTCATATCACATCTTAGAGATGTTAGAGGTTTTACTACAACCATCTACCGTTCACTATGCCAACTGAGGGCCGTGTTAGCATTTTTTAGTAGAATAAGGTAAAAACCAGTTTAAACAGATTAATTTATAGATAACTAAATTTATCCAGATGGATTGTTAATAAAATATACTGCAATCTATATTTACAGTTAGTCGAGCGTGGCACTTTGCTGTAGCTTCGGCCTAGTATATTGTTGATGTGATAAAGTCGTTTCTGGTTATCCGTTAAGACGCTTAAGCTTTCCGTCTTTCTCGTCTACGATTGTGCTGGTGCTGCACAACACAGTGTCCAACACATCATTCACCGGACCGAGGATGTGCTTGCGGCCTGAAATCACGAGATACAAAGAGGTTTGTGCGTAGATTTGAGAGGGGTTCCGGATAGCTCGGCGGGGCATAGCTCGGCACGCCCAAAATAAAGTTCCATTGGTCTGTGTGACGTACTTGTCTTCTTCCGTGGGGGGTTGGACACATTCAGAGTTACCAAATGAAACACTCCGTCTTGTGATGACGGCGGGGAGCGAGCTAGAAAAGAGGCTTTGGCACTTTGTGATCTGTGAAGCAAGGCGCCAAGGCCTAGATTGGTAATTTTTGTTCCGTAAACCTGCTTCCATAGTCTTCAGAACTTGTCCTGCAAGCCCCAACCAATCTTTGGATTACATTTAGGTTTCGCAGATTTTTCTATGGCGTTACCTTTTGAACTCGAGCTCCAATCGCTGAAGCCTTTCCAAAGCTTTCGAACCCGTATAAACGCACGAGGTAAAGGGAGCAGCCGGGTTGCAAATCAATCAATACACCTCGGTTGAATCGCCCACACAGAACAAGTTCCATCTCATGCACGAAAAGCACAAGCATTTTACGTACCGTGCAAAACGACACGACTCTAAAAGATTTAATAGATTAGTTAATAAAGATTAATAATAGGATCTATTAAAGGGAACAAGCTAAGAAGGGGCAAGATAGAGTTCTATAGTTATATAAGGCGTAGAGCACGCATTAATAACGCCAGAGTAAGAAACTATAGAATGGCGTAGAGCCAATAGACCTAAGTGGTACTAAAGAATTTAAGAAATGGAATAAGAAACTATAGAAACCTAGAGGTTAAGGATTAAGTAATTATAGGACTAAGGAGTAGAGGCTAAACCAGGGATCTTAGCAGCAGAAGATGTTTAGGCGGACTCTATAATAAGAAGAGTGGTTTAAAGAAGGAGCTTATATAAATTATAAAAGAAAAGGTTATTTTACTAGAGACTATAGAGGTGGTTAGAGTAACCACGTAGTAAAGGGCACTAGGTTATTAGAGTATAATAATATAGATATAAGTATATTACGCGGGACTAAGGAGTGTTTAATTAGACACTTTGTATTTTATTATAACAACGCATGCTAAATTTATAAGGACGCTAAGTATAGTACAAGCTATTAGCTATAGGAGCCAGAGTTAAGAGGACTTAAAGGAACTAGAGAGTTAGATAAAGAATAAGATTAACTCTATAAGCTGGATTAAGATATTATAGCAATATATAGATAAAGATTAGCAACAATAATAATAGAGTTAAAGTATTTATTAATTAATAGCAATAAGGAAGAAAAAGAGGCTAACTAAAAGCGCTTAACCCTTAATAACGCAATAGAAGCATAGACTAAGACCTTTACAGAACAGGAATTAATAATAGGTATTATAATACTGTTAAATACAATATCTATTACTTTATAAGATAGAAGGAGTAACGTCTAAAGACGGTTAAGTAAGTAGATAACTGCTAGTGCTAGCTTACCACTTATAAAAGGCAAAAGGCTATAGGCTTAAGATTCTTATAATAAGATAAGAGATGCTTAAGATTCTTAAGACAAGATAAGATATACCTAAGATTTATAGAATGTAATAAGGAAGGCTTAAGCACCTATAATAGACAAAAACCGATAGGAAAGAGTAATAACTTAGTTTAAGGATAAATAAATAAGTATAGGACGTAGGTTTAAGAACTACAAGTTTAGAGAATAAGTAAGAACATTAATTCTAGGTAAACATAATATTTAGCCTAAAGATTAAAAAGTTAATACAGAGATTAAAAAGTAAGAGAACTTTAAGGATCTAGCTATAAGACGTAGAAAATAAGAAACTATAGATAAGTTTAGAGTAAGAATTATTATATAGTAAGAACAGAAGCTAGATAAAAGGTCTATAGTAGGTTGTATAAGGGACAGAGCACCTATATAAAGAATTACTAATAGGCCTAAGGCAGGGACGCCTAGAGTAAAATAGTTAAATAAACTGGAATAAGAAGAGGATCTAGGGATTCTAACCAGGTTTAAAGAAAGACATACCAAAGGATATTATAACGCAGTAATAACAAGGTACTTTCTAATAAACAGACTATATATACTAAACCAGTTGTATAGAAAGTGGTATAGGTAATGACACAATAATAAATAGGAAGATTTCTATATATAGCTAGACAAGAAAGTTGTCTAAGACTAACCTATTACGGAAAAACGCATAAGTTATATTAAAGGAGCATTAATTATAATATTAAGGAACCTAGAAGAAGGATCTAGGGACTAGAGAAGTAAGTAGTAAGTGTTAGTACCCGCAAATAAAAGACTAACAGTTAGGTTGGTAAAATAGAGGTTTAAACTTAAAAGTAAAGACAAGCCAAGAGTTAACCTAAGTCACTTAGCGTATTATATACTATTATGGATAGCTTATATAGATAATATATGCAATATATATTAGGCACCAAAAGATAAGAACTAGAAGTATTTAACTAGAATATATTAGGTACTAGATAAAAGAAAGTATAGAAATGCTAAGTATATATATAGATAGCACCTAGTAGAAGTATAGAGTTAAAGTGTTACGGAGCGAGTATAAGCGACGATAATATATAGCAAAGTAGATATTATTAAGCTACGTACATAAACTGTATAATAAAGTCAAGACGTTGCGTAAGGAGAGAAGGTAAGGAAACGGGAAGAAAGGGTATATATTGTTAGTTTAGTTGCTTAGTCAACATATATATGGAGCAGAATAGGATTCGAGGGGTGGTCCTGGCAGAACTTAGCAGAATTCGGTGGGCTTTGGCGGAATATAGCAGAATTCGGTAGATTCTGGCGGAATATAGCGGAATTCGGTGGATTTTAGCGGAATATAACAGATTGCCGTCTCGCGGTCGGTCTCTTCTTACTACATTAGTAAAAACAGGTGGACGTGTATAAGGTGTTACGGAGGTGTCCCGTAATAGTAACCCCCCTTTAAACTCGAGCTTCTGCGAGATAGGGCTGTGGTAGTTCTAGGTAGAGTTTGTGGAAGTCTTCTACGGCTTATATAAGTCCTATAGAGTCAACAGGTTCCCACATAGGCTTATTAAAACCTCTCTGTTTCGTAAGATACATATATTGGCGTTTTCGTTTGTTATACTTAATATCGTCAATTCTTTCAACAAAGTACTTATCCTTACTATCTACCTTAACTGGTGGGGGAGGGTCCTAGATCTGTCTAGGCAGGGTATCCAATACAGAGGCAGTAGGGCGGAGGACTAACATGTGGAATACAGGATAGATTTTGACCGTATTAGGGAGCTTTAGTTAGTAGGTATAAGGAGAGACAACTTTCTTAACTTTATAAGGGCCGGCGTTCTTCCAATCAAATTTCTTAGTAGGTCGTTTCGTGTTTAGATTTCTTATATCCAACCAAACAAAGTCACCAATTTAATAGGCCAGTGCTAGGGTTCGGTTCTTATTTACTACAGCTTTATAAACAGATTGGGCCTATATTATTTCATTAGTAAGGAACTCTTATAGTTCTTCTATCTTTTTTATAAATTCATTTGCTTCTGCAACCTATAAGGCTTAATAGGCTAGGCAAGGAATGTTACTAAAGGGTTTAAAACCCATTCGCGGATACTAGCTATAGTTGGCTAGAAATAGGGAGACCTTTATAGTTTCTAAGACGGAGTTATTTACAGTAAACTTAGCAAATACAAGCTAGTCTATCTAGTCGTCCTATAAATATGACGTGTATATCCGGATATACTATTCCATAATAGCATTTACACGTTCCGTTTGACCGTCCGTTTCCGGGTAGTATACTGTAGACAATAGTGCTTTAATGTGGAGTTGGGTAGTCAGTTCTTTCCAGAATATAGAGACAAACTGTCTACCTCTATTAGAGATAATCGTTTCGGGAAGTCCGTAGAGTTTCTATACATAGTCTAGAAACAGTCGGGCAACGGCAGGTGCTAATATATTAGGGCAGGCGATCAAGTGTTTTATCTTAGATAGTTGGTCTATAACTATTATAATATTTATGCAGCCTTTACTTTTGGGGAGATTAACAACAAAGTTAATTAAGATGTCTTTCTATCTTCGGTCCGGAATAGGTAGTGGCTTTAGAAAGCCGTTATATGTCTTATGCAAAGCTTTAGCTTATTAGTAGGTATAGCAGCTAGCGACATATCTTCGTATTATATTATACATGTTCGGCCAGTAGTACTCTTATTGGAGCAGTTCTAGGGTTTTTCCTCAGCCTGGGTAACCGGCTACTAGCAGATTATGTATATGTTTAAGGAGCTTAAGCTTAAGTTTATTATAGTTAGGTACAACTAGACGGTTCTAGTAGTATAAGCGGCCTCCACGGGCTTCGCATTTACTTAGAGAAATCCTTTTAGAGCGTCTAACGCCGTCTTAAATTAGCTTAAGCATCTTTTGGATAAACTCGTTATTTAGGTATTTATTAGCTATAATCTATTTAATAGTTTAATTAGTTATTTCAAGGATATATACCAAGAGATCTTTAGCAGGGGGTTTAAATAGTTTAGGGTAGAATAGAGTTTAATTACGGTAGGAGCACGCTTCTTCTTAAGCTAGTGCATCTTGTAAATGTTAGGTTAGGGCATTAGGTTTCTAGCCTTAAACGCCTAGGTAATATGTAATAGAGAATTAGAAATAGGACAGATATTCTAACCAACGGGCCTATTAGTGGCTTAGCTATTTCGTAGTTATAAAGTATTATAGGTTTTTATAGTTGCTAAGAACCTTAATTAGGAATCCGGAGCCTTCTAGTTTAGGTTGCTATTATTTAAAACATCTAATAATAGCTAATAGTTCCTTATTATAGATCTTGTAATTGCATTTAGCTAGACTTAGTCGTTTTAAAAAGTATGCTATGGGGTACAATACTCCTTCCTTATTATATTAAGACAGGATGCCTCTAGTGACGTAGTTAGATGAGTCAGCTTCTACAACACTTATTTGGTTTGGGTTAAAGTATTAGAGTATAGGTACAGCAGTAAACATAACTTTTAGGTAAGTAAAAGCTTTCTTATATTCCTTATTAAAGATAAAGGCTTTATCCTTTCGTGTTAAGGCCACAAGGGGTAAAACCAAGGCGGAGAAGTTATTAATAAACTATTAGTAGAAATTGGCGAATCCTATAAAGGCCCTTACATCCTTAACGTTCTTAGGTTCTTGCCAGTTCACAATTACTTCAACTTTCTTAGGGTCCATTTATATGCCGTCTATAGAAATAATAAGTCCAAGGTATAGAACTTCCGTTTTATGGAACTCGCATTTGTCTACATCTAACTATAGGCCAGCTCCGCGCAAGGCTTGCAGGACCAGTTTAACGTGTTTTCGGTATTCGGCCAGATTTTTACTATATATTAAGATATCGTCGATATAAGCAGTATAAAAGACGTCCAGGTATGGGTGCAGGGTGTTATTTATAAAGTGTTAAAAAGAACTTGGGGCATTTATAAGGCTAAATAGCATTACTAAGTACTTAAATAATCCGTATTAAGTACGAAATGCAGTAAGCCATTTATCTTCTTTTGTGATACAGAGGCGGTTAAATGCGTGGATAATATTAAGCTTTGTGTAGAAGCGAGCCTTACTTAATCAGTTTAGTGTCTCTTAAATTAATAGGATTGGGTATTGGTTCTTAACAGTAATAGCGTTAAGAGCTTAGTAGTCTACGCAGAAGCGCAGACCACCGCTAGGTTTCTTAACAAAGATTACTAGCGCGGCTATAGGTAAAGAGCTTGCTCTAATAAATCCTTTATCTAGATATTTATCTAAGTACTTCTATAGTACCTAAAGTTCGTTTTGGGACATCCTATATAGGGGTCCAAATCTAGGATATTTTCCTTCTTTAATTACAATCTTATAATCGTATGGGCGGCGTTCCGGTAGCTTATTAGCTTCCTTTTATAAGAATACATCTAGGTATTCATAATACTCTACTAGTACCTTTATGGCGGGGTTAGTGTGCTTCTTTGGCGCTAAGGCCTTCTTAATATCGGCTATTGTAACAGCGAAGATCATATATTCTAGTTTCCTAGCAAGTTATACAAGCGGAGTAGCTCCAATTATGTAGATATCTAAGGCGTCAAGCGGGCTTAGATTGTCCTTAGTTCTTTATATGGTTTCCTATTTAGTTTTAGGTTCGGTATTAGATACAGAGTTAGTATTAGATTTAGGTTTAGGCTCTTTAAGTATCTTTTTTATAGTAGAATACCAGTTCTTCTGGTACTTTCGTATATTAAGCTTCTGCTTAGTTTAGGGCAGTGCAGTAGTCAGGGTCGGTTTATATAATTCGGTATAATTTCCGGGTCCTTAGTGGATATTGGTGGAAATCTTATATTTGTAGAATTTAGTGGAATTTTTGGGTTTTGGTTTGGGGTCTAAGCCGCGAGTTATAAGGCACTTCTGCTTGCAATGGGAAGCGGTAAATAGAAGCTTAAGGTTGTCCTAGTTAATAGTTACCTTATATAGCTTTATTTAGGGTTGTCTAAGGATTACTAGGTGACCTAGGGTGGTAACAAAGAGCTTAATCAATTCTTTATGGTTCAGGTATTAGAGTCTTAGGGCCGCTATATAAGTAGTACAGCCCAAGACAGTGCGTTTGCCATTAAATCCAAATACGTCAATATGCCGGTTAAGGGGTATTAGGGTAAACCTATTATCTTACACAAAGATCTTATTAATAAATCCTATGCCACTAGCTCCTGTGTTAATTAGGACTTAAGCGTTAGCCTATTAACCTTTCTACTAAAGACGGCAGTTAATAGTTATACTACAATTCTAAGAGTTAGGGTTTGCAACATTTAATATATTTAATAAGATCCTGTAATATAGCTGTCCTAGAGAGCAACTTAACTCCAAAACACACCTTTTAGTGGCGAGTAGGAAGGGGTTCCTATAGAACATCAGTTATAACTTCGTCCCTATAAGTAGTACTTGCTAGATACAGGGCTAGAACTAGGTAAAGATTAGGGACGGTGACTAAAGGATCGGTGTAGTAAACAGCTGCTAGTATTAACCGTTTGTAAATTCTTTTGGAAAGGGACGGAGTAGTAGCTAGAGATATAAGCGTCGCTTCCATACTTAAAATAGAGGCTGTATTTAATACGTCGCTCTTATTTAGCGGATCCTTTTAGGGTATAGGAAAGGGTTCTAGTGTTAATATCCATAGCGTCTAAGTCCTTACGGGTCTTAGGCGGCTAGGGGGCAGAGTATTAAGGTATATATTTTAGGGCGAGGCGTAGTAAGTCGTTATATAGGCTATTAATAATGTTGGCGCAGGCGGTAATAGTACCTAGCAGTTTAACTCCTATAAGAGATGCTTTTAATTTGGGGTTTAGAGACTCTACTAGGCGATTAATTAAGGCGGGTTCGTTCTATTTAGTCTCTTTAGCGTAGTGGTAGAATTTAGCAAAGTATAATAGGAAGTTCTTAGAGCCCTATATTATTTTGTTTAGTTTCCTTTGTGACGTAGCAACTTGGTTAGGGTCGTTATAAGATGCTTCTAGTATAGTGGCTAGTTCCTCTACCGTACTTAGTTGGAACGGGTACATAGTGTCCACAGTATCTCCTTTTAGGCGGCTTATAGCGTAACAAAGCTAACTGTTGGGGGTAGGGTAGCGGTTAATATTGCCGCTTAACTTATTCTAAAGTTGGTTAAGGAAAGAGCGTAGCTTACTCCTCTTACTAGAATAGGCGGGAGGATCAGGGAGACGTTTAAATAACTTTTTTTTAGGGGCATTAACTGGCGAATTTAGGGTTAAGGAGTTAGTTTTAGATGCGTTCTTCTCATCTAGTATTTATAGGTCGATAGTAGTAGGGACAGGTAGGGGCGACAGTATAGTAGGCGGTGGGTTGTAATAAATCTCTTTAACTTCCTTTCTTAGGGATTGGATTGTCTCGTAATATTAAGTTTCTTATTAGGTAAGAGCATCCGTAAAAGCCTCTTAGAGACTTCTTATTTGTTCGGTAAACAGGGTGCGTAGGTTATTTATAGACAAGGGGGTTTCCGGGTTGTTCTATATATTAGTTAGGGCAGGATGGAGTATATAGTTTAATATAATGTAGTATTACAGAGCGAGTACAAGCGACGATAATATATAGTAAAGTGGATATTATTAAGCTATGTATATAAACTATATAATAAAGTCAAGACGTTGCGTAAGGAGAGAAGGTAAGGAAATAGGAAGAAAGGGTATATATTGTTAGTTTAGTTGCTTAGTCAATATATACATGGAGTAGAATAGGATTTGAGGGGCGGTCCTGGCAGAACTTAATAAAATTCGGTGGGCTTTAGCGGAATATAGCAGAATTCGGTGGATTCTGGCGGAATATAACAGATTGCCGTCTCGCGGTCGGTCTCTTCTTACTGCGTTAGTGGAAACAGGTGGACGTGTGTAAGGTGTTATGGAGGTGTCCTGTAATATAAAGAGACCTAATACTTTAGCCAGGAAGATTCCTTATAGAAGAATACCTAGATAGAAGACAGTAGTGGAATTATTTAGAGAATACTTATTTATAGTATATAGAGGAAAAGAAATAAACTAAGTATTAGCCTAAAGAGGACTAAGTATAAACAGGATCTAGTAGCTAATAGTTAGGAAAAGGGGAGGCCTATAGGACTAGAGGGAACCAATAGTAAAGCCTTAGACCCTTAAGGGAGTTTAAAAATAATACCTAAACTTATAAATTAAGTGGCAAGATTAGTAGTTTAAAGCGTTAATAGATAGTAAAGCAATAAGAAACCATATATTACTAGTAGTAGTAAAAAGGATAGGGTTACCATATAGATGGAAGAAATACCTATATCTACTAATAATAATTTCAGGAGATTAGATAGCCTATAGAGGAGGTATTATTAACCTTAAAATAGGACCTATTTAGTTAACTATTAAAGAAAGACTAGTTAGAATGTCATTTAATATCCTACTATTAGGAAAGGACAAGGCAATATTAGAAATGCCTTAGTTATAGGAATATAATCTAAAGATTAATTAGGTTATAGATTAGGTTAATATTAGAGATACTTAATAACGCAAGATATAATAGCAAACTAAGTTAGTATAGTATTAGGTTAAAGCAACGTATAAAGAGACTAAGTAAGGCTTAAGTTATATACTAAAGAGATACTATAAGTATGGTAAAAAGTTGTGGTTATTAGAAAGTAAAAAGCTGTTAGAATATATAGCGTGGGACTATAAGATAGAGTTGGAACTAGGAATAAGTCTAAGGTTCTTTCCAGTCTATAAGCTTACTAAAGTAGAGTTAGTAGCGCTTAAGGAGTTTGTCTAAGAGAACTTATAAAAAGAATATATTAGACCGTTGTAGTTATTAGTAGGATATCCAGTATTATTCGTTCTAAAGAAAAATAGAAAACTTAGGATATATATTAATTATAGACAGTTAAATAGCATTACTAAGAAGGATAGGTATCCTTTACCCTTAATTAGCAAAATTTAAGATAGGATAGGCAATGTATAAATCTTTATAAAGATAGATCTGAGATAGGCGTACTATTAGATTAGGATTAAAGAAGGCGATAAGTAGAAAGTAGCTTTTAAGTCAAAGGAAGAACTGTATAAACCGTTAGTTATATAGCTTAGGCTTATAAACGTACTAGTGATATTTTAGAAGCAAATTAACAGTGTATTAGGGGAACACCTTAATAAATTTATTATGGTATATTTTAATAATATTATTATCTACTTAATAAGTAAGGAGGAATATAAGGAATATATTAAGTAGGTTTTAAAAAGATTATAGGAGGAACAGATGCTAGTAGCAATTAAGAAATGCAAGTTCTTTATAAGAAAGACCAATTTTATAGGATTTATTGTTAAACTAGGAAAGATTAGTATAGACCTAAAGAAAGTTAAAGCTATAGTAAGTTGGTAGGAACTAGAAAACGTTACGCAGTTAAAATTGTTTCTAGGGTTTTGCAATTACTATAGGAGGTTTATAGCATAATAGTTAAAGAGCATTAAGCTATTTATAAGGCTAACAAAGAAAGAGGAACTATAGGTTTAGGTAAAAGAGTAAAAGAAACTGTTTAAAGAACTTAAGAAGCTATTCACCTAAGGACTAGTCCTGAAGATTTACCAACTAAGGTTAGAAACGGTTGTTAAGATAAATATATTAAACTTTATATTAGGAGCGTGTTTGCTATAAAAGTATTAGAATATATGGCATCTAGTAGCGTACTATAGTTGGAAAATAACACTACTAGAGTTAAACTATAACATTTATAACAAGAAGTTGTTAGGTATAGTTACAACACTTAAGGAATAAAGAGCATTTTTATAAGGCATAGAGAAACCATTTATGGTTAAAACAGACTATAAGAATCTTATAGGATTCCTAATAATAAAGGAGCTAAATAGAAGATAAGTTAGATGGGCGGAAATACTTACAGAATACTATTTTAAAATTTAGTATACTAAGGGAACTGAAAATGTAAGAGCAGATATACTTAGTAGGAAGGCAGAGCTATAAAATAATAAGAAACTATTAGGGGCTTTATTGCAAAAGGATTAAAATAAACTAATTAGGTATAATTACCTAAAGATTATAGCAACTAGGGAAAGCTAAGTTTACAAATCACCTAAGAGTAATTGGATATAGAAGATCTAAGATATACAGGCAGAGGATCTAGATATGGAACAGTATAAAAACAGAGAAGCAACTTATATTTTAAGATCTATTATAAAAGAGTTTGTTAAGTTATTCTATAAAGGACTAACTTAAGGACATAATAGAGCTATAGGCTTAGTATTAAGACTTTAAAAAGAGTATATTATTTAAGGAATCTGGGGACTAGTAAGATAAGTTATAAAAAAGTATTTAGATTACTAAAGGAATAAACCAATAAGGCATAAGCTATATAGAGGGCTACAACCTATTAAAATACTAGAAAGATTATAGGAAGTTATATTATAGGACTTTATTATTAAGTTACTAAAGTTAAGAGATTCTATTAGCGGACAAGATTATAATATAATTTTAGTAATAGTAGATAAGCTTATAAAGTGGGGATACTTTATAGCGTACATAGAAGAGATATTAGTAGAGGATGTCGCTAGAATCTATATTAAGGAAGTATTTATAAGATATAGAGCACTAAATAAGATTATATTAGACAGAGATCTAAGATTTATAGCAGTGTTTTAGGAGGTGTTTTTAGTGGAATAAGGGGTTTATATAGTAACCTTAACAGCGTATTATCCACAGACAGACGGATAAATAGAAAAATTAAACTAGACACTAGAGCAGTATCTAAGGCACTATATTAATTATGTATAAAATAATTGGGTATTATTGTTACTAGTTATATAGTTTGTATATAATGCAATACTATAAAAAGGAATAGGAACATTACTATTTAAGGCGAATTATAGGTACGAACTAAGAATATTATTATTACTATATTAAGTAAAGAAAATAAGTAACACAGCTAAAGAAAGAATGGAGACGTTAATAAATCTTTATAGTCACCTTAAGGAAACAGCTAAACTAGTATAGCAAAAAATAAAGAAGTACTATAATGCTAAGAGATCTAAGGGACTAGATCTTAAGGAGGGAGGTAAAGTATGGCTACTATATAAAAATTTTAAGCGTTAATAACTAAGTAAAAAGTTAGACCATGTTAGACTAGGACCTTTTAAAATTGCAAAAAGAATTTTATTAGTTATATATAAGTTAAACCTACTAGCTAAAATAAAGATCTACCCTATATAGCACGTTGTAATATTAAAGCTAGTATATAGAAATGTTAAGCTACCAGTTTATAAGGCAGACATGTATAGAGGACAGGAAGAGGATAAATGGCAAGTTTTAAAGATTATTAGTTATAAGGACGTAGATAGTAAAATATAGTATAAAGTAAAGTAGATAGGCTATAATAAGACCACCTAGGAACTACTAAGTAACCTAGAGAACGCTATGGGAAAAGTATAGGAGTATTAAAAGAAAGCAGGTTAGGGAGTATTAAAAAAGGATTACTAAAGGATGAATTGTCTAAGGGGGACCTAGGAAGAGCAACTACTGTATTACTTAGAGTTGTTTCCTTTTCTAAAGACGTTACTCTCTTATTACCTAGCTTAGATAAACCCTATTAAATAAGTTTTTACTCCTTAGAATAAACCTTCTTATAAACTTTCTTAATATAAAGAAGATAAGCAGAGGTAGACAAGTACACCTTATAAGTAGCATAAGTACGCTAAAGTTCCGCAAGAGAAGCCAAGAGTTCGTTATTAAGTTTTATAGTGGCAGATTAAACACGAGACACTATAATAAGTTACTTAAGGAACTAGAAGACTATTAAGAGTTATAAGACGCGTATATTTAGCGTTAGAGATAGAGTAAACATTATAGAATAATTAAACGTTTGCTTTAGTATACTCTAAGTAAAAAAAGGGTTACTAAGATAAAGGGCTTGCTAATGCAATATAGACTAACCCCTCTTTTGTATAACAAGAATATAGAGATGGTATAATCTTACCTAGAGATAGTATTGTAGTAATAGTATAAGACTAATAAGCTATAAAAGAAAAGGATAAAGGTTTAGAGACCTTAGAAGGTATAGTAAGTAAAGATATTAACTAAATTAATTAAACGGATATTATACCTCTAGTGGATAACTTAAAGATATTAGGAACCTTTAAGGACGAAGATAAAGAGGAGGGAGATAGTGTTATAGACTACTTAAGTATAATGTTATAACTACTAGGAGAGGAGTTGGTGAAAGCTAGTTAGTTAATATAGGCATAGTCTAAAATGGATCTAGTGGAACTATATAACAAGGAATAGTAATTAAGGTTATATAATGTGATCTATATAATCTATATAATCTATATAATCTATATAATCTATATAATCTATATAATCTATATAATCTATATAATCTATATAATCTATATAATCTATATAATCTATATAATCTATATAATC
>Ga0307507_10003498_pt1 | contig 30244 bp, 34 predicted proteins | sample 7_EM_MG_FD_207223 | JGI IMG/M metagenome (GOLD analysis project Ga0307507, IMG submission 207223) | Populus trichocarpa ectomycorrhiza microbial communities from riparian zone in the Pacific Northwest, United States - 7_EM | ecosystem: Host-associated > Plants > Roots > Unclassified | place... | reverse complement strand
ACCCGCAGCACTCCCGCCCACCACCACCACAACCGAGGCGGACGGGCCGTTACGGGCTGCGCGCGGAGTTGCGGCGATCGCGCTCGGCCCGCCCGTCGCGGAGGGGTAGGGGGTCACGGCCGCGGGGTTCGTGGCCCCGGAGTCGCCCGCCCTCCCCCTCCTCCCCCCGGTGGGGGTCCGTGCGCGGCAGGTTCCGAACGGCGTCACTGTGATGCCGGAGCGGCACTTCTTCACTTCACTGGGGCCGGGGCGCTGGGGCGGGGCGGGTTCGCCCTGGTCGCTTATCTGTGTTCTATCTGCCCATGCATACCGGCTCTGAGCTGCGGTTCCTGAGAATTCGTCAACAGGTTCTTTCCGGCCCGATATCTAAATGGCACCGAAGATTCCCGAGGGGTGGTTCCCCGAGAGTTCCGCCGAGATCGGCGAGACCTCCGGAGGGTACCGCCGGTGGTGTAGCATTTCCGCATTACCTCCTCTGGCACTGCCCGGGTGGCATCCAGCTGGTCCCATTCAGCGGGAGGAGGTGAGAAGGTGATCACCGGAACGACGAGCCCCGAAGGCGGGGGTCCCGATCCGGTGTGGGCGAAGCTGCTTCGTCGGGCTACCGAGGTAGTCCGGTTCGTGGGGGCCGTCCTCCAGGCCGTGTATTACGGCCGGAAGGACTGGTGACCTGCGGGTAAGAAGACGATGGGCCCTCCCCTCAGGCAGAGGGTGGGCCCATCGATCGCCCTACACCGGTTGTAGACCGTGGGCCCCACGTACTTGCTTCTCCGGCGAGCGTGGGGTTCACGTGTGTGTGGACGTTGTGGACGACTTGGTCGTCGCGACCAGACTACCATGGTCGCCGTTTTTAACTTTCACGTTCTGTGAATCCACTTCGCGAGCTTTTCCAGGCGCTACAACAATATTGCAGTTACTGTTTTGGTTCTCGGAAGTTCGCGCAACGCCAATTGGTTTTCACCAGTTGTGATTTCACGCGATGCAACTTCGGGGTCTTTCGTCTCATGAACTTCGTCTCGGTAAGTTGGCCACCAAGTTGCAGTTGGATCCGTGAAACTGGGTCTTCTTGTGAGCCTGGAATCACGTTTTCTTCTTTCACCGGGTCAGCCGCATCACGCGTTCGACCAGGTGAAAGAGGGCAACCGGGGCTCACGCTGCCGCTCAACCGGGCCGCGGTGCCTGCGTTGAGTGGAGTCGGCGACGGGCGCGTCGTCGACTCCTTCTCCACGTCGGCCGCTCCCGTGGGTGGGGGGCTGCGGTGCCGGAGCTCGGCCGCGGATGGGGCGGACGGGTCCTTCGTCTCCGCCGTGGGCGGGCGTACAGGGGGGGTGGATCGGCGTGGAGAGGGTGCGGGCCATGGCATGCGGGACCTGGGCAGCGGGGCGGGACGGCCTCGTATCCACGACTCGTATACGGATGTCCACGGGCCGTGTACGGCTGTACACGGCCCGTGGACATCCGTATACGAGTCGTCGACCGGCCCCCGTGATCCGGGTCAACCTCGGTCGACTTGACCCGGCTTCCCGTCTTCGCCTGGCCGCCTGCACCGTGCGGCCCACCGACCGTAGGGGGCGCACCCCGGCACCACCCCCGGATCCTCGCGGTGACCCGGCAGGGCTAGACCGCGAGGATCTGGGGGTGGTGCCCCTCGGCGATTCGGACGAGAGGTTTTTCTCTTGTCTGATCAGGCGGATGCTCAAAACCCTTTGAGGGTGCGGTTGTTAACCCTGGTCAACGTCTGTGTGCATCCCTCGCGTGCTCTCGTCAAAAGGCACAGACCGGTCTCGAAAGTAAGAGGTGCCTCGCGACGAAGTCCTGTCGTTGGACTGCGAACTACTCGCGCAACTAAGCGGAAACTTGCTGACCGGGGCTCTACATACGCTCGTACCAGAGTGCCAAGTGTCAGATCGCCGTAGCGCCGGGGCCACCGTGCCCTGTTCGCCGCTGGTCCTCGGGTTCGAGGTCGTCGGCTACAGCACGCCGATCATCGCGTTGTCCTCCCACCCGTCGCCCTCCTCGAAGTAGCCCTCCATCACCTTCGAGTTGGGGACCCAACCGCCCTGCTTGGCGATGGCCGCGCGGTCGTTGCCGGCGCGCTTGGAGCTGGTGGCGCCGCCGCGCCGGGGCGAGTGGCCGGTGGGACGGAAGCCCAGCTCGGCCCACTTGCCCAGCCGGGTGATGACGTCGCCGATCGTCTCGGGGTCGAGCCCGCCGGGCAGGACGGTGTGCCAGCGGTTGTGGAGCGGCTTGTACGCGAAGTCGTCCGGGTCGTCGAGGCCGGCCGCGTCCTTCCAGGCGCGCCAGGCGCGGACCGGGCAGGTCGAGGGGCGGGTGCCTCGCGGCACCTTCACCTTCCTCGGGTTGGTCTTGGAGACGCGCACGTCGATGTCCAGTCCCTCCTCGACCTCGACGATGTGCCGCAGGCGCAGGAAGGCGATCTCGTGCTCGCGGCCGGTGATGGCGAACTGCGTGAGCCCGATGGAGCGGTCGCGGATGCCGAGCAGGGAGTCGGGGACCGTGAGCACCACCGTGCGCAGGTGCTCGATGAGCAGCGCCGGGGCGGGGCCCCGGCCGCGGACCTCGTCGGTCTTCTCCATCTCCTTGACCTTGGCCTTGAGCACGCGGCGGGCGCGGGCGGCGACGGTCTTGTGGAGCAGCAGGCCGTGCTCGGTGCGGCCGGTGACGACGACGCCGGACAGGCGGCGGTCGATGGTGCTGGGCGCGGTGCGCGTGCCCGGCTTCCACCCGGGCTGGTGCCACAGCCACTCGACGAACGCGGTGAGCGAGCCGGGCGTGATCGCGGTGGGCGGCAGACCGAGCAGGTCGCAGAACACGGTCCACTGCTTCCAGTCGGCCCGGTAGCTGTCGACGGTGTTGCCCGGGCGCATGTCCTGCTCGTGCTTCTTCGAGCGCTCCTCCAGCTCCTCCAGCTTGGCGAGCACGTCGGGGGTGAACTGGGTGCCGGGGACCGGGGAGTCGGCGGCCGGCGCCGTGGCGGCGGGCAGCACCAGACTCGGGGTGAGCGCTGGCCGGGCGCCGGTCTCCGGCTCGGCGGTCACGGCCGCATCCCGGCGTGGGCGCGGGCGATGAGCAGGGCGGAGCGGGCGGCGGTGGGCAGCATCCCGGACCATTCGCGGGTGTCGTCGTCGGGGCGCAGGGTCCGGGCGTACGCGAGACTGCCCCCGGCCCTCTCCAGCAGGGTGGCCTGGACGCGCAGGAAGTCGGCGACCGCGGCCTCGACGGGAGTGCCGGCGGCGAGCAGCTCGGCGGCGGCCCGGATCTCGGCGACCTCGCCGAGCACCCGGACGGCGGTGGCCTCGGCGCGGGCGGTCTCCCCGGCGGTGGCCTCCCGCTGGTTGCCGTGCCAGTCGCTGATCGGGGGCAGCGTGCTCACGCGGCGCCCCCCGCGGTCGGGACAGCCCGCTCGGGCCGGTCGTCGTCGCGGTCGGCGGCAGTCAGGAACGCGTGCATCTCTCCCCTATATACAGAGGGTCCGTCAGACCCCTTTTTCCGTACCACTGTTTGTAGCATCTGCATCCCGCATATGTGAGCGTATCCGGGAACCAGCGGCGGGCCAGCTTCGCCGCCGCCGGATGCGACGGCTCGGTGCGGACGTCCTCCGGACCGAGCCCGCCCCGGGCACGGGAGTGCCCGCCCGATGTCGGTGCCGCGACGTAGGATGGGCGGTGCGTCCCCGCCGACATGGAAGGGGAGTTGCGCCCGGAGCTTTCCCTGTCCGTCCGAAGGCAGCCGTACAGGTTCGTACGGAGCGAAGACAGCAGGCAGCCAGCGCCCTGCGAGTGCGAGTCGGCCGCGCCCGTGTTGATCACGCCTGTCCGTACTTCGTCAGGGGTGGTCGGGCTCGGCTGCCATGAGGACGTCGGACATCGGCCACCCCTTCCTACCCGGAAGGGAACTTCGTGAACTCCAAGATCATGGGCGTCACGGTCGTGCTGCTGGTGGCCTCGGTGATCGCCCTCGTGAGCGGCATCGTCGCGTTCGCCCTCGGCTCCACAGTGCTCGCGGCGCTGACCGCGGGCGGTGCCGCCTTCGTCGGGATGGCCGGCCTCGGCCTGAGGGTGCTGGGCTACCTAACCCCCGGCGCCCCGCAGGCGGGGTAAGTCCCATCGCACGGTCCCCGGCGGGCGGCCCTGGGCCCGTCCGCCGGGCGCCGGTCACCAACGCGTGGTGATCCCCCGGTTCCTGCCGCGGTTGCGGTCGAGGACGCCGAGCTGTTCCAGCTGGCCGAGCTGGTAGGCGACGGAGCCGGTGCTGGACAGTCCCACGCTCTGGCCGATCTCCCGGACGGAGGGACTCTCGCCGTGTACGGCGGTCCACCGCCTGATGCACGACAGGATGTCCCGCTGCTGCTCCGAGAGCTGTTCCTCCGCCGCCTCGATCTCCCGGACCCGCTCGCGCAGCTCCACCCGGGCGGACGGCGAGCGCCCGGCCGGCGTCTTCCAGAACGGATGGGCTGCGAGCAAATTGTCGAGCTGCCGGAGTCGCTGGCGCAGCGCGACCGTGTCGTGCGGCCGGCGCCCCAGTGCCGCGTACGTGCGGGTCCGCTGGCGCTGGACCTGGATCAAATCGCGCGGGAATGTCGTCTGGACCATACGTAATTAGAGCACGTGTTCGAATAGCGAGGCCAGGACCCGGCCCTCTGAAGCTGCTTCACGTACGAGGCCCGCATCCCCGGGGGGAAGGGGTGCGGGCCTCTGCGGCGCGGAGAGGACGATCTCGGAAAGTCAGACCGCCGTGGCCAGATCGTCCTGCTCGACGGGCGCGACGTTCGGAAGGGCGCCGGGCACCCGCTTGAGCGCCTGCCGGGCCTCGAACTGGGCGGCACCCGAGACCGTTTCCCAGTGCGGATGGGTGGAGACGGCGACGCTCGTCGTGCGGCATGCCTCCCATAGCCGGTCGTACTCGGCCGCCTGCCCAGCGGTCCACCCCGGGGAGGCCGGTCGGGAGGACTGGAAGCCAGCCAGGGCGCCACCGTGCGCCGGGGTCGGCGTCTCCCACCCCACGTGCGGCTCCCGGGACCACGGCAGCGTCGCCTGGTAGCGGTGCAGCGCCTCGAACGCCTCGGCGCTGGCCTTCTGCGCCTCGACCAGGCCGGGTGGGAAGCCGAACGGGTTGGACGGGTCGGTGTCGGTGGGGTCGCTCATGCGATCGACAGTAGCCCGCGCCTCAGACATTCCCCCGGTGGTGAACCTGGGGCGTCCGCATGTCGACCGCCGGGCCGTACGGAGTGCCTGCCGGTGTCGAGTCGGCCCGCGTAGTCTGGTGACGCACCGAATCCGGAGGTCGCTCATGTCCGCTGCACCCCTCGACCACTCCCCGGGGTCGATCGACCGGCCCCGTACGGTCGGCGCGATCCGCGGTGCGCTGCCGCCGGAACTGCGCGACCGCTTCCAAGAGGCCTTGGACAATGCCGCCCCCGAGGACCTGTTCGCGCTGGTCGCGCAGTGGGGGGCCGTCGCGCAGACCACGCGCGATGCGGGCGCGGACGCAGCGGCCAGCGCCGTCCGGGCCGGAACCGCGGCCACGTACGAGATCGGCGACGTGTTCCTCGCGCTGGCCGGGACCCTGTGAGCCGCTATCGGGTGGTCTTCACAGATGCTGCCCGGGAGGCCCTGCAAGAGCTGGACGGCGCGGAGCGGCTGACAGCCATCGCCCCCGGTGCCCTGTCGCGGGATGCCCTGCGCGCGCTGCTCGCCGGCACGACCCTGGGCACGCTGCTGGAGGACCTGGAGACGCTGGCGGCCGACCCGTACGGCGGGCCGACCCTGGCGCGCACGGCGGGCGCGGAGGACGACCGTACGGGCCTGCTCGGCGCGCTGGCGGTCACCTACATGGTGAGCCCCGCCACGGAACCGCCCGTAATCACGGTGACCACCATCCGGCCCCCAAAGGGTTCGTAGCACCGTCCGGCATGGCTGAGGGCCCGCATCCTGGTGGCCTGCGGGCCCTCTTGAGTCCTCCCGAGGGGACGACAGCCGGGCCGATCACGGTTCGGGCGGCACTCAGTCGCCGGGCCCCGGTGTGCCCCGCCTGGGCAACGGCGGGCGGGCGGACGGTGCGTCACCCGGCCTGCGCGTGAGTGCGGGCCTGCGGCCCTGGGGGGTGCTGTGGCGGACAGTCAGAAACAGACGGCGGCTGGCCCAGTCCGCGCCCAGCAAGGCGAGGTCGACACAGAGACAGCGGGCGCTCGGCCCTGCCTCCCCCTCGGGCGCGGCCGTGAAGCCCAGCAGAGAGACGCTGGTCGCGGGGTCGATGGCGTCCGCCGGGTGGAGCTGGCAGAACAGAGCGGCCACGTGAACGCTCACCCGGCCCTCGGCCAGGACAGCGGCCACGGCCACCCGGTCACCGCCGTACGCCTCGACCGACTCGGCGACCATGTCCCGGGTGTGCGTAATCAGCTCCTCGGCGGCCTCCGCAGGCACCGCCCACCCGGCGAGGATCACGCCGACGTTGCACGCTGCGGCGTTCGGCGTGTCCGGGTCGGCCGTGGCGTAGTGGCGCGAGAACCTGCGCTGTTTGCGGTGCGACGAGTAGGACGACGTGCCGTCGTGGGCCACGCGCCACGGGTGCAGAGTCGTCACGTCGCTGTCCGCCCGGTGTTGATGACGTTGATGCCGGCGTACCGGCACGGGCCTGCGGCCAGCGTCTCGAAACCCCAGCTCGACGGCATCAACGGACCGTCTACGTAAGAAAGTCGGGCGCCCTTGGCGGGTTCGAGGTCGTACGCGGGGATCACGCTCACGGTGGCGCGGTGGCCGGTCAGCATCGCCGTCACGGCGATGTACGGGCTCGGCCGATCCGTCAGAACCTCGTCGGCGTAGTCGGCGGCCAGCTCGCCGAGCAAGTCGGCGACCGGCCACGCCACCCCCCCAATCCTGGAAGGTGTCCGCCACGGACGCAAAGACCTTCGTGTACATGTCGGGGGTGGCTGGCCAGGTAAGCCGCAGGGCCTCGGCCACGGCCGGGGCGACGGCGGCGACCGTCGTCGTGTCGTCACGAGTGACTGCGGGGTTCATCCGTGTCCTCGGTGGGGTCGTGGGGGGAATGGGTGACCTCATCGCCCGCGCCCGGGGGCATCGCGCGCCGAGGGGTGTCCAGGCAGGCCATGACGGCGGTGCCGGGTCCGGCGGGACGGATGTCGTACCGGTCTGCGAGGGCCTTCACGAGGAAGAGGCCGCGGCCGTTCTCGTCGTCGTCGTCCGCGTTCCGGACGTCGAAGTCCGTGCGGGGGCCGCGGTCGGCGACGACGACCAACACCGTGCTTCCGGTGAGCGCCAGGGCGACGGTGACCTTGTCACCGGCGGCGTGGGTGACCGCGTTGGTGACCAGCTCGGACACAATCAGTTCCAGGCTGTCGACGACCTGGCGGGGCACGCGCCACACGCGGCACGTGCTGGTGACCCGCTCTCGCGCCGTGTGCGGGGCCTGCTTGGAGCGGCCGGACAGTGTCCACATCTGGCGGAGGTACGGCCTGGTGGGCTGCTTCGACGCGGCGAGCGGTCGGCCCATGCCGTGCGGCGGCACTCGTCGCAGCGGGCGCCATTCGACGAGTTCGGCCGAAGTGCGGGCGTCCGGTTCGGGGTTGGCGGTCATCGCTCCCCCTTCGCGGACGTGTCCGGGGTGACCGGCGAGGGGTTGTGGAGGGCGCTCGGGTCCGTCGTCCACTCCACCCCGCCGCCCTCCGGGGCGAGCCACGCCACCATGTGGCCGTGTGTCGCGTCGTCCAGCGTGATGGCCCGCAGCAGGCCCCGCTTGCCGGTCACGCTGTCCGTCACGGTGCGGCCGAGCCACTTATGGGACCGGTGTCCAAGGCCCAGAGGGGTACTCACTTGGCCTCCCCTCCGTCGGCCAGGGGCGCCCACGAGTAGCGCACCCGTACGCCGTGGTCCTGAAGCCAGCGGACCTCACGGTGTCTCAGCTCGTGGGCGGAGTCCGGGGCGATGCATGCGGGCCACCGGGCGATCACCACGTCGACCGCACCCGATTCCACCAACTCCCGTACGCGCCGCCATCCCGCGCGGTGGCAGGGGTCGGGCTTGCCGTACGGGTCGGTGACGGTCGCCACGAGCACCAGGCCGTGCGCCTCGGCGAACTCATGGCCCTCCGACGTCGCCCTGTCTGCCGCCAGGCTCGACGCCTGCGGCCCGCGCTCCGCGCACACATACAGCACAGCGGCGGAGGGGCTGGGGCTCTCGGTGGTCACGGTCCGCTCGCCGGGCTCCGGGGCCTCGTCGCCGTGCCGGGCGGGGCCGGGTAAGGCCACCGCGCTCCGGGCGCTCGTTGCGGCGTGCTGCTCCTGGGCGGCATGTGCGGTCATCGCGGCGCCTCTGCTCGCGGACAGTGGTCAGAGGCGGGCGCCGCCCTCCCACGGGGGAAGGAGGACGACACCCGCGTACGACCGTGCGTGATCGACAGACCGGGATCTGATGAGCACTCAACGGCCTTGCTCCCACCATGCTCCATTCTGTGTTCAGTCCGCAACATTGTGAGTGGAATCCGCAGAGTGGGGAACAAGCGTTCGCCCCGCAACGGCCCTGCAACCCCTCTCGGCGGACCTGCAACGTTGTGCCAGAATCCACACATGGCCACTGCGCAAACAGCACCGCCGATTCTCAGACGGCGACTTGGGGGCTTGCTCCGCCACTACCGGAAAGCGGCCGGGCTGACCCTCGCCCAGGCCAGCAACACCATCGAGTGGGAGAACACGCGCCTGAGCCGCGTCGAGACCGGTCAGTACCAGATCAAGGGCGACGAGATCTCGACCCTCCTCACCTCGTACGGCATCGCCGAGGCCGGGACCATCGCGGAGGTGACCCGGGTCATCAACTCCGGCTCCCGCGCATGGTGGGCCGCGTACGCCGACGTGCTGCCGCAGACCTACGCGGACGTCATCGCCCTGGAGTCCGAGGCCGTACTGATCCGCGGCTACTTCCCCCAGCTCATCCCGGCACTGCTCCAGACACCGGCCTACGCGCACGCGATCATCTCCAGCTCGCCGCGGGCCGCCACACAGAGGACCGCAACCGCGCTGGTCCAGGTGCGGCAGGGCCGTAAGGAGATCCTGACCAGGCCGAGCGGCCCCACCGAACTGCGCACGGTGGTCGACGAATCCGCCCTCTACCCACGGGCAGGCTCGGCCTCCGACCTGATGCGCGACCAACTCCTCAGCCTCCTGGACATGTCGGAACGCCCGAACATCACTGTGCGCGTCATGCCACTGGACGCACCCGTGCACTCAGGCCTGACCAGCAACATGACGATCATGGATTTCCGACCTCCCTGGCCCCCTCTGGCCATGGTCGACCACACCCGGGGCGGGGTCTTCCTGGAGGATCCGGAGGACGTGAAAGCCTTCACAGAGGTGTTCGACGCCGTCTATGACGCAGCTTTGCCCACCGACGAATCGCGCAATGTGATCAAGAAGTACATGAAGGGAAACCCACATGCCTGAAACGGCCGTGGTCCGCGCCACCGACCTACCAGGAGCCACCTGGTTCAAGTCGTCGTACAGCGGCTCGGACCAGTCCACATGCGTCGAGGTCGCAGACGTCCGGCCGGTTCTCGGCCGGATCGCCGTACGGGACTCCAAGAACCCCGCCGGCCCCGCTCTCCTCTTCGCCCCCGCCCAATTCACCGCCTTCGTCACCGACGTACTCGCCGGCACTGATGGCATAGACCGATAGATCTGCACGTTCCACCGCCGAGGGGCCAACTCCGAAAGAGTCGGCCCCTCAGCCGTGTCCCGGCCTACTGGAACAGGGCTGCCTGCGCCGGGATGTGTCCCACGCTCACTACGGCCATTCCTGGCGTGCACACGCTAACTGAGGGATCTTGGCGCCCTGCTGCTGGCACACGAGAGGGGGCACCCCGCGCGGGGTGCCCCCTCTCGTGTGCAGTGGTGTGCCGCTGGGGACGTCAGACCGTGAGGGCCGTCCGGTCGGCTGTGCGCTCGTGTGCGGTGCCCTGTGCGGGCAGTGCAGCCGCCGTGCGCCGTGCGAGTTCGGCACGGAAGTCGCCGAGCCACCTTCGGGCGGTCGACGTGTCGCGCTCGTCGCCCGCGAGTTCAGCGTCGGTCGGCTCGACGCCCTCGGTGGAAACCTTGTGCATGTAGAGGTCCCACCCGCGCATCTTGGGCTCGCTGGTCCACCGGGGGGGCTCGTACGGCGTCGGGTCGGTCAGGGCATCCATCAGGTGGTCCCTGGCGTTCTGGAGCGCGACCGTGGCCGCTCGGCGGGTCTCCTCGGCCTCCTGGGCCTCTGCGAGCATGCGCGCGGCCTGCTCCTTGGCCCGGCGTGCGGTCCCCTCGGCCTCCTGGGCTTCGCTCGTCAGCCGTGCGACGGTGGCGGCCTGGCGGTCGTGCTCGCCCGCGAGCTGCTGCGTCTGCCCCTGGATCGTCCGGGCCTTCGCCTGAAGAGCCTCGACCTGCTCGGCGGCCCGCTGGATCTCGTCCCGGGCAACGCGCTGCCGGTTCATGGCCTGCTGGGCCTCGGTGCGTGCGCCCTCTGCCTCGCGTCGGCGCTCCCCCGCCTCGGTCTCGGCCTTCTGGATCGCGTTGCGCAGGTCATCGAGCTGCCGCGAGAGTCGGCGGTGCGTCTCCTCGTCTGCGGTGGCGGCGGTGCGCAGGCCGGACGCCTCTTTGTCCAACTCTTCGACGTGGGCGGAGAGTTGCCCGCGTCGCGCGTCGGCCTCGTCCGCGAGCCGGGTAGCTGCTGCGGCACGCTCTACGGCGGCCTCTGCTTCTTTCCCGGCCCGGGTGGCGGCTTCCTGAGCCTCGGTCATCAGTACCTCGGCGGCGGCGCGCTGCTCGGCCGCGTTGGCCTCCACCTCGGCCGCCTTCTCCTGGACAGCCGCGAGTTCCGTGCGCGCCTGGTCGCGGGCCTCCTCGGCCTCCTTCTGCTGCTTCTGGGCCTCGGCGGCGGCGGCGCCTGCCGCGATGGCCTCGACGCTGGGGACGATCGCCAGTTCTTCGAGTAGCCGCACGATCGCCATGGGGTCCCGCACGTCCATGCGCGCCAGGTCGACGACACGGCCGCGGGTCGCGAAGACGCGGGCGAGCGTGAGTTGTGCGGGAGTGTCACCGGCGATTCCAGACGCGTCGATGGCCCGCTCCGCCTTGTCCTGCAAATCGTCGACCCGGCGGGTAGCTGTGGCCTTCCTCCGACCGGCCGACGCCTGGTCTCTGGCGTCCAGTGCCCTCCTCAGCTCGTGCAGGGAGGTGGCGGCCCTCCGGATGCGGGCCTCGTGGTGAATGAGCCCGTCCTTGGCCTTGGCGTCCCATCCAAGCGAGGCGAACACGGCGGCCCACACGCGCGTGTAGGCGATCTGGACCAGCCGGACCAGGCCGGGGTTCGCGTCGTCTGGATCTGCGTCCACCTCGTTGGCAGACATCCGCTTGTGAAGCTCGAACTCGATGAGTTTCGCCGAGATCACCGGAACGGCAGCAAAGACGCCCGTTGCCCACAGGTTGCCGGGTGCGTGCACTGCGTTCATGGTGCTGCTGGCCGCGACCAGGGCCCATGCCATGCGCCGGGTCTGCCGCATGGGGCGCGTCCATGCCGACTCCACGGCCGCCGAGCGGTACAGGGAGACGAAGCACGTGATCTCGGCCAGGTCGAAGATCGCCATGATCGGCACAGCCCAGTACGGGGCAAGATCCATGGTCTCGGTGGCGAAGCCGTAGAGGCCGTAGAGCGACAGGACCATGCCGCACGCGCCGAGCGCGGCGAGCGGGCCGGCTGCCGCGACGGTCTGCCGCACCTCCCCCGCGTCCGCAGAGCCAACGGCCTGCGGACGGGCCGGAACCGCTGGGATCGCTCTGCGGGCCCGCCGGAGCCGCGCGTACATGACGGCAAGGGACAGTGCCGTGGTCGCCGTAGCGGCGGCCCACAGGGCCCAGCCGGGCGCCTGGTGGACGGCGTCCGGCATCGTCAGCTTGGGCAGCGTCATCACACGCCACCGCCTCGGCCAGCAGTACCGCTGACGGTGTGCGGGGCCGTACTCTGGTCTCGCATCGGGGTCCTCCTCGATCGTCCGACTCCGGGGTCTGCTGCCAGGCCGGCCCGGGGTCGTTTCGCGTTTATGCACGTATAAATGCGTGACGTTCAGCAGTTCACCGCGTATGCGGTTGTGCCGGTAGAACATCACTGCACGGGGCTGCATCGTAGCTGCACAGGCGCACAAGGGGGGGGCGCACTAAAACGAACGCCCTCCGCCCTACGGTGCACAGTTTCACATTTATACATGCACAAATGCAAGGAGGTGGACGCGCACAAAAGTGTGCGCGTCCACCTCCTTGCACGTGGTCGCACAGGCTGTTGCACAGCCCTGCCCCGTGCCTACTTACGGGGGCGCCCCCGCTTGCCTGTCGACTGCACAGGGCCGCCCAGCTCCCGCACCACATCGCCCGGCGTCATCTCTTCAGCGAGACGCCGCAGCGCCAGGCGGAGGACCGCCGTGTGGGGGATGCGCTCCTGGCGCGAGGCTCCGGCCTCGGTCACCTGCCACAGAAAATCCTCATCAGGGGGGTCCGGGTAGAAGGGGATGGCTTTGGGGCGCAGTCGTTTGCCACCGCGCCGTTCCTCCTGCGGCGGGTCCGCCGGCGGCTCCATCTGCTCCCCCTCCGTCTGTTCTCCCGCTGCGGCTGCGGCAGCGGCAGCGGCAGCGGCAGCGGCTTCCGCCTTGGCCTTGGCCTCGGCGTCCTTGCGCTCCTGGCGTGCCAGTCGCTCCGCCTCCCGTAGGGCCGCTCGTTCCTCGGCGGTGGGGCGGCGGCCTGCGGTGCGTGATCCTCCGGGGTTGCGTCCCCTTCTGCGGCGCTCTGCCTCGTTGTCCAGTGCGTCGGCCGCAGATCCACCGCCGTCACTCATAGTTGATCACCGCCTCAACCAGGGCGTCCATGGAGCTGACGAACCGCTCGGCCTTCTTCGGCACGGGCGCCGACGAAATGGCGACGTTCAGGCGGCGCTTAGAGATCCATCTCTCGTTGTGGACGAGAGGCCCGGTCTGGTGCCCGTACCGCTCCACGATCGAACGGAACTCGGCGCGCGCCCAACCGGGGGGGCTGTCAACCTTGTTCGGCGTGATGATCAGCGGATACTCAGCGAGTTCATCCACCATGCCGGACAAGGCGTTAAGGCTCTCCTTGACCAGGACGGCCGGAACGACGACCACGTCCGCCTCGTTCAGCGCTCCGTACGTCAGCTCGCAGCCTCCGGGGTGGGTGTCCACCACCAGCGGCCGGCCAAGTTCTTTGGCCCACCGGCCCAAGTGGTCTGACACCTCGTCGCGTGACGGCTGCTCGTTGACCAGCTCCGGATACGAGGGGATGAGATCGGCCCTGCGCGCACCGACATTGAGCCGCGGAGTCGACGCCTTCTCGAACGCGACCTGGAGGGGGTAGTTCGCATACCGCTCGTGGCGGTAGCCCATCGACCGCGAACTACAGCCCATGTCCCAATCGAAGTCGACCAGGACGGCATCGAGTAGGAACGCCAGCTCGCGGGCGAACGTGCTCTTGCCGTCGCCCCCCTTGTACGCGGAGGCGGCGACGATCGGCGGCCGGCCGTCTGTCCCGCGCTGCCACTCCAACAAGCTTTTAGACATGCACGACATTATGCGGGCATATATCCGCCGCGCCTATGCACACTCCAGACAGGAACGCGCTACTCTACATTTATGCATGTATAAATGCATGGGCGGCAGGTCCCTGACCTGCACAAACGAAGGGGCCGGGCTGGCACCCGACCCCTTCACCTTCACCCACTCGGCCTGTGGGCGCGGATTGCGTCTCGTCGTCCACAGGCCTCGATCCTTGGAGGATCTGGCATGACTGTACGTGGTGGATCAACGCTCGCGGCTGACCTGACGAACCAGGATGCGGCTACCGAGGCAGGCGGGGAGCCGGTTGTACCGGCGGGCGGCTGGGCGATTCTGCCCCCGTTGGAGGCGGACGACCTGGTGGCGCTGGTAGAGGCGATCAATACCCCCGGAGTCCCGCCGTTCTTCGTGGACTGGACGGCGGCCACGCTGCGCTGACCCCCCAAGTCCGGCCCAGAAAACGGATGCGGCCCTACACCCATGGTGGATGTAGGGTCGCATTTTTAGCATGTACACGCTAAGAAGGTCGGGTGGCACCGACCAGTCCACCCGACTTGTACAACTTGACGATCTGCACGTTCTTGCCGGTCCTCGGCGCCTCGATGATCATGCCGCCGCCGTAGTACATGGCGACGTGGTAGGCGTCGCTGCCGCTGCCGGTGTGCGAGTAGAAAATGAGGTCGCCGACCTGGAGCGCATCCATGCTGACGGGATGCGAGGCGGTCGCGGTGTACTGGTCGGCGGCGGTGCGGGGGAGGTGGGTGGTCGACCACCACGCGTTCTGAGTGAGGCTGGAACAGTCGAATCCCGAGTGGGTCGCCGCGAAGCAACTCCCGTTGAGGTAACCGTTGCTGCCAGAGCAAAAGCCCTGCGAGGGCCCTTCGGGGGTCCCGCCTCCCCACACGTACGGCAGTCCCAAGTACGTGGAGGCCTTCCGCGCGGCGTCGGCGCCGGAGCCGGAACCCGCGATGGCCGGCGCGATGGTGTCCACCCACGCGGCGGCCCGGTCGATGATGTCGTGCACGTAGTTGTAAGTCTGGCCCGCCGCGAACGACTCGGGCGGCACGCCCTGGTACTGGTCGACCCGCCCCCAACCCGCGTTATAGCCGGCCAGAGCCAGGGCCACGGAACCGCCCGGGTATCCGCTCTCCTTGGCCCGCTCGATGAGCGCGCACATGTACCGGCCCTCGGCCATGACCGCGTCCCCGATGTCGAAGGGGGAGGCGGTGCCACTGCCGTCGTCGTCGCGCCCCCACGTCCCCCATGAGGAGTCGATGAACTGGGCCGGACCCTTGGCGGTGCCGCTGCTGGTCTCCGGCCCCACGGCGGCGGCGTCGAAATGGCTCTCCTGGTAGATCTGGGCGGCTATGAGCGCGGGCGACTCGTCGGCGCACAGTCCGCCGGCCTTCGTCACCCAGGGGAGGAAGGCCGCGGGGACCTTCCCGGCCTTGATGCCGGTCGCGCTGGCCGCCGAGGCGGACGAGCCTCCCCCCACGGCTGCAACCCCGATGATGCTCGCCAGGATCAGCCCTCCGACTGCTGCGGCGGCTCCGGCTGCGAGCTTGGCGGGCACTCGGTCCCTCCCCTTCGTCGTGTCCGTCTCGGCTTCTTCTTGATCTCCGTGCGCCGTGCCTCCCTGCCGGCCTCCCACGCGGCCGTCCACTCCGGGGGACTGACCTGGTAGGCGACCGCCCACCGTGCCGTGTCGCGCACGCCGTACACCCCCGCCTCGACCCGGCTGACCATCTGGCCGCTTACGCCGATGACGTCGGCGGTCTCCCGCTGCGTCCGTCCCGTGCGCCGCCGTAGCTGGTTGAGCGTCGGCGTTGCCTTCCCGACCGGAGAGAACCGGTCGACCGGGACGGCCAGAGCCTCGGCCAGGCCGTGCAGTACGCGGGCCGAGGGGACCCGCTTCCCGGTCTCGGCCGCGCGCACCGTCTCGGGGCTGACCCGGGCGAGCAACGCCAGCTCAGCGCGGCTGAGTTGGGCCTTTTTTCGCAGGTCTGCGAGCACGTCGGGCCGGAACACTCCGGGAGGTTTTGCGCTCATCCATCGCCAACTTTTATAAGTAGTTTCTACGAGTAACTCATGCTAGCCTCTCAGTGATGATCCGTATTCCGCAAGTAACGAGGGGGATGTGATGGCGCGTCGCGCTCCCGCCCCACCAACCGCTCCACAGCACGGACTTGCTGTGATGGGAGCGCACGGAGGGGCGGGAATCTCCACGGTCGTGCGTCTGCTCGACCCTCAAAGTCAGGGCTGGGCACGGGAGTTGTCCCCTGGGCAACACCTGCCCCAACAGTTCATCCCAGTAGTGGTGACACGATCAACTGCTTACGGGTTGCACAAGACGCAGGATCTTTTGAACCACTGGCACCCGAGCGTCCCGAGGCCGTACCTGGTCGTCATCCGTGACGCGCCGCTGCGGCCTCCGATGCCGGTCCTCTACCGACTGCGGACCCTGGCCCCGAAAACCCTGGGCATCGCGCACGTGCCGTACCTCTACCGCCTCCGGACGGTGGACGACACCGCCGAGGCCCTGACGGACGCTCCGGTGTCCAAGGCCGCCCGCGAATTGCGGACCGCCCTCGGCTTCTCCGACTGATGGAAGGAACCCCATTGATGTTCGATCCCCACCACCTGACGGTCCTGGCGGACACTCTCCCCAACCCGGGCCCCAAGGCCCCTCCCGGGATGGGCAAAACGTTCTCAGACTGGATTTCCTGGGGCAAATACGTCGGAATGTTCGCCGGTGTGATGGGTTTCATCGCCTGCGGAATCATGATGATGATCGGCCGCCGCAACCGCTCCCACCTGAGCGCGGAGGGCGCCGGCGGCCTCGTCTGGGTGATTGCGGGCATCAGCACCGTGACGCTCTCGGTCGGCATCGTCACCGCGATGATGGGCGGCTGACCGATGGCCCTCGATCTGCAACGCGCGGCGGCCCGGCGCATGCGCCGGCTGCTGTTCGCCGCTGGCGGCGTGATCGTGGCCCTGGCAGTCGCCGTGATCGCTCTGGTGGCCAACAACGGCGACGGCTCCACATCCGCCGCCCCCGGGCCGTCCTCGTCGGCGGCGCCCTCCTCGTCCTCCTCGGCCTCACCGCTGCCCACACAGTCCTCTGACAGCGGATACGTCGCCCCGACGAAGTGGGCGAACCTGCCGACCGGCCGGGGCAAGAAGAGCGGCCTTCCCGTCGAGTTCGGGCACACCCCCGAGGGTGCGGCGGCTGCGGCCGTGGCCAGTGTCCGCTACGGCTGGAGCTGGGACCCGGACGCCGCCGCGACGGCCGCGACCGTGTACGCCGTACCGGCCGAGGCGGCCGACGTGAAGGACGCGGCGCGGCAGTCCACCGCCAGCTCGCGGCTGAGCGCGGGCGTCCCCGGAACGGGTGCCCTCCCCTCGGGCGCCCACATGAACGTCTTCGTCATCGGGGTGCAGTGGACGGCGAAGAGCGCCGACGAGGTGGCGGTGTCCGTCCTCGCCCGGGTCGTCTACACCCCCGGCAGCGGCACGGCGGAAAAGACACAGTTGCTCGGCACCACGAACACCTACGTGTGGACCGCGAACGACTGGCACTCGAAAACGGGCGCCCCTCAGACCAGCCCCGACCCGTCCGACCTGGGCACCGCCGAATTCAACTCGGCCGGCTGGTCCGCGATCCAGGAAGGGGACACCCGATGAGAACCCTGCGGGGTCTGTTCGTCGCCGTGGTCCTGGCGCTGCTGGTGCCTGCCGCCGCACCGGCCATGGCCGCGACACCCGCCACCATCACGCCCGCCGTGGCGCCCGCCGCCGTCCCGGCCGTGGCGGACGCCGTACCGGCGTCCGTTCCTGCCGGGCCGCCCACCATTGACGGGTGGTGGGACGTGGCATGCAACCTTCTGCTGACTCCGTCTCTCGGCACTGCCGGGGCTACGGCCTGTGTCGCTGGAAAGATCGTCGCGCCACATGCCGGAAAGGAGATTTCTTCCGCCCTGGCGAACACCGTCATCAAACCGATGGCTGACGGCATGACGGAATTCGTGACCCAGATGCTCAAGGTCGGTCTCACCTGGTGGCTGACGACTCCGAGTATTCAGGTAAAGGATTCAGGAGTCATGAACTCCGATACAGGGAAGATGCCTGACGGATCGACAGTCACTTTCTCCCTGCAAGCGATCATGCTCGGCGTCGGCCAGATGATCGCCGTCCTTCTGGTGATCATGCAGGGGATCCGGGCCATGGTCCAACGCAAGGGGAAGCCCTTGGCCGACGCACTACAGGGCTTGGTCGTCAATGTTCTGGTCTGCACGTTGGGCATCACGGTCATTGACTCCCTGCTGGTCGCATCGGACCAGCTCACAGCGGCAATCATCAACGTCGCGTTCCACGGCGACGGCAAGTTGACCGAGCGCGTGGTGGCCATGCTCCTGCCGCAGGCCTTCAATCCCATGGGCCTTCTGGTCATCGCGTCCATCGTCTTCCTGATCGGTGGCGTGCAGTTCGTAATGAACTTCCTCCGGCAGGCGGCAATCCCGATTCAGGCTCTGCTGCTACCTATTGCAGGCTCGGGGCAGGTCGGCGGAGAGAAAACCAAACAATGGCTCCCGAGGCTCTACACGAGTGTCGGCGTCGTGATCGTCTACAAACCCGCTGCCGCACTGATCATTTCGGCCGGATTCGTTGAAGTCGCCAACGGCAACGACTTCATCGACTGGTTCCGGGGGATGGTCACCCTGGTTCTGTCTGTTCTCGCGTTGAAATACCTGATGGGGCTGTTCGCGCCGCTGGGTGCGGCAGCGGCCGGGGCTACTGGCGGCGGTTTCTCCAACGCCCTGGCGGCGGCCGGTGGCGTGGCCGGTCTGATCAGCGGGAGCGGCAAGGGCGGCGGCGGGGGTTCCCCGACGACTGCCGCAAGCCACGCACAGAACATGGCCAAGGGCGCAGGCCATCCCGCGATCGCTGCGGCGCAGGCGGCCAAGGGGGCCGTGAACGCGGCCGGCTCGACCATGGGCGGCGGCGGTGGCGGCGGCCAGGAAAGCGGCATCCCCCAACAGGGCGGCGGCAAGGGGCAATCCGCCGACAACGGCCAGGGGCAGAGCCAGGGACAAGGGCAGGGGCAGGGCGGGGGCGGCGACTCGGTTCCGACCTCGGACGGGCCCAACGGACCCAGAAACCCGGGCGGCTCGACCACGCCCAACAACGGCGTGAGGATCTCCTACCGCGCTCCCGAAGCCGGAAACGGTGGCCAAGGTGGCCAGAACAACGGAGGGAAATAACGCATGTCGACCACGGAACAGCCTGCCCGCCTCTACGGCGGGTGGCGCCGGTCCCGATCACTCGGGATCGGCCTGCTCAACGGCGGACAGACGGTCGTCATCGTCGCCGCCATCCTCGTACCGATCTTCTTCGCGAACCTGCTGGGACTGCGCACCCTCCTGGTGTCGGTACCGCTCGCCCTGGTGGTCATCGTGCTGGCCTGCTGGCAGCGGCACGGCATGCCGCTGTTGGACCTGGCCGTGGGCCGGATGCGCTGGCAGTGGGCGGCCTGGCGGGCAGAGACCAGCTACCGGGGCCTGTACCAGCCCCACCCCAAGGCCCTGGACCTGCCGGGCGTCCTCGCGCCGACCAGGCTCCTGGCGGTGGAGGACTCCAACGCGGGGCGGGCCGGACTGGTGTGGAATCAGTCGACGGGCCAGATGGCGTCAACGCTGCTGCTGTCGCCGGGCGGCGCGCTGCTGGCCAACCGCGCGCAGGTGAATCAGAACGTGACGAGCTGGGGGAACACGCTGGCCTCGCTCGCCAATGAGGACTCCGTGGACGCCGCCACGGTCACACTCCAGATCACCCCGGCGTCCGGTGCCGCCCTGGGCGACCACGTACGGGGGAGGATCGACGACCAGGCGCCGGACCTGGCCAGGGCGACGGTGAACGAACTCGTCAAGTCCTCCCCGCGTGCCTCCGCTCAGCTCTTTGCCTGGCTCACCCTCGTAACCTCGCCGGGCCGGGCAACCGACCGCCCCGGTTCCCCGGAGGAGGCGGCGGCCGAGACGCTGCGGCGCCTCGATGGCGTCGACCTGACCGGAGTGGGCGCGGATGTGCTCCGGCGGGCCACGGACACCGACATCGTCCGCCTCGTGAGAGGCGCCTTCCATCCCGAGGACGCGGACGCCGCCGAGGCGGAGATGGAAGCGCTGACCTGGGACCAGGCGGGGCCGATCGCTGCCGAGGAAGGATGGACGGACTACAGGCACGACGGCGCCATGTCCGTGTCGTGGGTACTGCGGGAGGCTCCCCGCAAGCCGGTGACCTTCGATGTTTTGTTGCCCTTGATGGCGCCGGGCCGGTTCGTACGGCGGATCACCATCGGATACCGCATCCTGCGGACCGAGGAAGCCGCGGCCGTCGTGGAGCGCGAGCTGAACGCCTCCGACGCACGGGAGGAGTACCGCCGTCGCTCACAGCGCAGCACCACCCGCCGCGAGCGGGCCGACGCTGCTGCCGCCGACCGCAACGCGGAACAGGAAGCGTACGGGGCCGGGCTCGCACAGTGGACGATCCACATCACCACGACCGTGACCAACCCGGCAGATCTCGCCGCCGCACAGCGGGAGGTCGAACAGATCGCGAAGCGCGCCGGCGGCCTGCGCTTCCGGTACGCCTACGGCGGCCAGTCCGCCGCGTTCGTCGCGGGCCTGCCGGTCGGCGTGCACCCGCTCGCCTGACCCAACCCCACGAAAGGAACCGATGACCAGGCGAAAGAGCCGAGCAGACGACGCACAGCGGTCCCGGCGTTATGAGGACGCCGGGACCGCCGGGGCGGAGCCTACCGCTTGGCGGATGAACTCAAAGGTGGTCGCTCCGCGCCGGGGCTGGCGCGGTGCCGGCTCCGGGCGGAGCCCGCACGCCGACAAGGGCGCGGTCTACCTCGGCACAACAAGCGAGGTGGCCGGTTTGTATCCCTTCGTTCTGGGGGCCCCGCTGCCCCCCGAGGGCGTGCCGATCGGCACCGACCTGTTGACTCGCGAGATGGTCTGTTTCGACCCGCAGGGCTGGGTAGGGCGACTCGTCCAGAATCCCGGTGTGTGGATCATGGCCCAGCCCGGTGCCGGAAAGTCCGCCATCGCGAAACGGATTTCGCTGGTGTACTCCTCGTACGGCTCCATGATCATCGTCCCCGGCGACGTCAAGGGGGAGTACGCACCCCTGGTGAAGGGGCTCGGCGGCCAGGTCGTGCGCATCGGCCGGGGACTGGACCGCCTCAACCCGCTCGACTCCGGGCCCATGAAACGCAAACTGCACTTGCTGCCCGAGGACCGGCAACAGGTGCTCCGGGCGGAGATCAACGGACGGCGTTCCGACCTGCTCCACGCCCTCCTCGCCACCCCGCACGGCCTCGGCCGGCGCCCCACGGCACCCGAGGCCAACGTGGTGGGTGCGGCGGTCGAGAGGGTCAGTGAGGCCCTGACCGACGATCCGGTGATCCCGGACGTGGTCCGGGTGCTGCGCGAGGGACCGAAAGAGCTGTGGACCAAGCTGCTCGTCGACACCGTGGACGATTACCGCGCGCTGGTGCGGGAGGTCACGCTGGCGTTGGAGAACCTGTGTCAGGGGCCTCTCGCCGGTCTGTTCGACGGACCGACCACGCAGCCGCTCAACCTGGACGCCCCGGCCCTGAGCGTGGACCTGTCCGCGATCCTGACGGCCGGTGACCAAGTAGTGGCCGCCGGCCTGCTGGCCACATGGGCGTTTGCCTATGGCGCCATCGACTCGGCCAGGGCGCTGGGGATGATGAACCGCCCGGCGGTGATCGTGCTCGATGAGATGTGGAGGGCGCTCCGGGCCGGTCCGGGGATGGTCGACGCCATGGACGGCATGACCCGCCTCAACCGGAACAAGGGGGAGGTAACACTCCTGATCACGCACTCACTCCGCGACCCGGAAAGCCTCCCGACTCCGGAAGACCGGGCCAAGGCCTTGGGCCTGATGGACCGGTGCGACTCCCTCATCCTGGGCGCGCTGTCGGCGGGCGAACTGGAGCGCGTCAACGCACAACGCCCCCTGACCACCGAGGAACAAGGCCTCGTCGCCTCCTGGTCCGCGCCGAGCATCACGGGTGTGGACGGCACGAACCAAATTCACCCCGGCAGGGGAAAAGTCATGATCAAAATCGGCGCCCGGGCCGGTGCCCCGGCCCGCCTCGACCTGACCGAGGCGGAAAAACGGCTGTACGACACGGACGCGGCGATGCGCCGGAAGGTGAGCAGCGAGTGAACGACAACGGCACGGGGTCCGGGGGCGGCATCGCCGCCCCCGCGGCCATTCTCGGCGTGGTCTTCGGCGGGGGAGCGCTCTACCTCGCGGGCTGCCTGGGCGGAACGCTCGGCGTCGCCCTCGTCGGCGGCGGCTGGGCCTGGCCGGACTCCTCGGTGAAGTCGGTGTTCCGCCTCGTGGGCCACGGCCCCGGTGCCCTGTGGCCGGGGCACGCGACGGCCGCCACGGTCGGCATGCTCCTCTTCCTGGTCCTGGTGCTCGCGCTCCTCGGCGTCGGCGGCTGGTATGTCTGGCGCCGGTGGTTCTCCCACCGGCCCGGCCTCGCAGGCCTGCGGGAGATGGCGCCGCTGTCGCCCAAGGCGATGACGGCCCGCGCCCGCGACCTGCGGCCCTCGCTGGACGGTCTGAAGGAGGTGCCGGCGGACGAGACGGGGGTGTTGCTCGGCACCCTCGACCAGCCGCACGGGCCCGAACTCCGGGCGTCGTGGGAAGACGTGATGTTGGCGATCATGGCGCCTCGCTCGGGAAAGTCGACGGCGCTGGCGATCCCGGCCATCCAACGGGCCCCGGGACCGGTCCTGTTCACGTCGAACAAAGTCGGTGAGCGGGAGGTCTACAACGTCACCAAAGCGGAGCGCGAGCGGGTGGGGACGGTCTGGACGATCGACCCTCAGGGCATCACGCACGCCGAACGCTCGTTGTGGTGGGACATGTTGGCGGGCGCCCGCACCATCGAGGGCGCCGGCCGTCTCGCCTCGCACTTCATCGCGGCGACCACCGATGAGAAGAACCGCGGTGACTTCTGGATGGGGGCCGCAAAGAACCTACTGACGGCGCTGTTCCACGCGGCGGCCGTCTCCAACGGCTCGGTGGCGGATGTGCTGGCCTGGCTGTCCACTCCCTCGGACCGAGCGCCGGTGGGCGCGCTCAAAGCCGCCGGGAAGGAAGCACTGGCCCAGCAGCTCGCCAGCACCGTGGCGGGCGCGAAGGACACCCGGGACGGCATCTATGAGACGGCCCGGCAGTGCGTGGCCTGCCTCCTCGACCCCGAGACCCTGGCGTGGGTCACCCCGGACCCCCGGGCCCGGGAGTTCCGGCCGCACGACTTCGTCCACACCCGGGACACGCTCTATCTGCTGTCCAAGGACGGTGGCGGGTCGGCGGCCGGCGTCATCGCGGCGGCGGCTGACGCCGTGCTCCGCGCCGCGATGGCGGCGGCCGAGCGGGCCGGGGGACGGCTGGATCCCCCGCTTGAGGCGGTACTCGATGAGGCGGCGAACGTCTGCCGCATCGAGGACTTGCCCGACCTCTACTCTCACCTCGGCTCGCGCGGGGTACCGGTTCTAACCATCCTCCAGTCGTTCCGCCAGGGCGTCCGGGCGTGGGGGGAGGCGGGCATGGATGCCCTGTGGTCGGCCGCCACGGTCAAGGTTCTGGGCTCCGGCCTGGACGACGCCGACTTCGCCGAGGACGTCAGCCGGCTCGTGGGTGATCACAAAGTGCACGAAGCGTCGGTGAGTCACGGTTCCTCGGGCCGCAGCGTCAGCACCTCGCGCCGCCGCGAGCGCGTGATGGAGGCCGCCGACATCCGCGCTCTGCCCAAGGGCCGGGCGTTGCTGCTGGCCACGGGCGTACGAATCGGCATGATCCGGCTGCGTCCCTGGTACCTGGAGCCGGGCGCGGCCGAGCGGACGGCGGCGGCCAGGGCCGAAACGAAGCTGATGGCGCAGCGGGCCTCTCGGAAGGTGATCGGAGCATGACCGAGGACACGCCGACCCTCGACGGCATCGCCGAGGACGTGGAAGACCTGCGGGCCACCGTGGAGGGCTTCGCCACGCAGTTGGAGCACAACACCAAGGCGGTGGAACAACTCTCCGCCGCCGCTGGCTCCGATGCGGGGGAGGGGGAGGACGGCCAGGGCGACGGCAAGGTGAAGCCCAAGACTCCGCCGTTCATCCTGCGTCTGAAGGGTGCCGAGTACGAGACCGAGTTGGCGGCCCTCGCCGACTGGGTGGCCACTCTGCTGGTGCCCACGTACCTCTCTGAGGTCTCCTCGTCCGCGACCTGGTGCGCGAGCTGGTGGGCTCACGAGGCGGCGGTCGCCCGGTTTCACGCGGCGTGGCTGGCCTGGCAGGAACTCACCGACCCTGAGACGGGCGGCCGTACCGGTCCGTCCGTCTGGCACCGTGACCACCTGGACCCGATGGTGGCTCAACTCCGGGACGCGGCCGGGCCGTTCGGGGCCTGCATGACCAGCCCGGACCGTGGCCAGCACGCGGCCCTGCCGGTGCCTCCGGTGGAGCCGCTGCCGGGGCGCCTGGCGTCCGCCTAGGCGGTGCCGGAGCCCGTGGGCTCATAGTTTTAGCGTGTACACGCCAAGGGCCGGAGGGGAATCCCCTCCGGCCCTTGGCGTTGTGCGGGTCCTACCGGATACGGCGCGGTCCTGGACTCTGGCCGGGCCCATCGCGGCGCGGCGCCGCGTCCGGGGACGCCGACGGCGGCTTCTGCGCGGGTGCCGGCTTGGCCTTCACGGTCGTGCTGGTAGCGGTGGCCGCAGCACTCCGGCGCGCGTCAGCCAACGCCTTCACACCGTCGGGCGTCATGAGCGGCTTAGCCAAGTTCTCGATGCGGTCGAGTCGCCCGGCCCACTCCCGCCCCATGCCCGCGCGCAGCTTGGTCTGCGCCGCCACGAAATCAGCGGTCTCCTTCTGCGTCCACGGCCGAACCCGCTCCGCCTCGATGGCCGCCCGGAACGCGGGAGGCGCCTGCCACTCTCCGGCACTGCTCAGCGCGTTGCTGTACCGCGGCTCGGCCTCTCCCCGCCGGAAGACTGCGGTCTGATCCGCGAGACGGCCGTCATCAACACGCACCGCCAGGTCGAGAATGCCGCTGTAGGACTGATCCGCGTTGGCCTGGACGGTCAGCCGTCCCTGCCCTCGCTCCCGCACCTGTTCGTGGTACCGGTGAACGATGCCCTGATTGCTCATGGCCTCCGGCACACCCATCGCCAGAGCCTCGACGCGCGCGCCCGCCTCCCGGTAGGCCGCCATCTTCTCCGCCACGGCGGCACCGTCCTGCGATGTCTCCTGGATGACGGCATTCAGTCCGTTGTCACGAACGTACTGCTCAGCCTGCGCCATCCAAGCGCGTCCGTCGGCCCGGGTGTAGGCGGCCATCAGGGTGTCGTCCTGAGCCATGAGGGCGTCGTACTCAGGGTGATACGGCTTGTACAGGTCGCTGTCGACGTCGACGAAGCCACCCCGCTTGTTGAGCACGTCCGCCACCATGTCGGTGACGCGGCTCTTACCCGCCCCCGGCTGGCCGATCAGGAACACGACGGTGGGAATCTCCTGCGTCGCGCGGCCGGCCAACAGGTCGGGCACGATCTCGTCCCGGAAGATCGCCCGGTTCTCGTCCTCCGGGAGGCGGTGCCGTGCTACCTCGTCAGCGTCTACCACGCACGGCCCTCGCGTACGTCTCTCGCAAGATCGGCGTACCGCTGCCGGGCTTCCGCGATCTGGGCGTGGTCGGCGGGATCCAACTGCTCACGCTCACGCGCCAGTTGGGCTCGACGGGCCATCGCGCTCTCGATCACGCTCAGGTCCGGCTCCTCGCGCTCCCGCTCGGCCGCGATCCGGGCGCTCAGAGCACCAACGGCACCGTTCACCGCCTCGATGGCGGCCTCGTAGGCCACGGATTCCTCGCTGGACCACTCGAACCCGTGAAGCTGACTGATCACCGAGAGGTCATCGGTCACGATGAGCCCCCTTTCATCTTGTGGCCAACATAGTTGATCATCCTGTGCACCACCACGGCCATAACTCACCGCTACCGCCTGCGCGTTGGCCGGAGCGGATGCCCCTCCGGCCAACGCGGTAGTGCGGGCCGGGCCTACGGGACGCGGCGCGGCGCCGGGGTGGTGGCCGGCGCGGCCTGGCCTCGGCCTTGCCCCGCAGGTGCGGGCCCGGCCTTCCGTCCTCCCTGCACGGACGCGGACACCGTGGTGGACGTCGCCACGGCCGCCGCCGCGCGCGCCTCGATGTCCGCCGTGGTCGACTCGTGCGCGGCCCTCCCGTCCAGTCCTGCGGCATCGCTCCACTCGGCACCCGCCGTACCCACATCGCCCCGGGCGTCGGCCTCGCCCGCACGTCCTCGGGCAGCGTCCGCCTCCCCGAGGGCATCATCAGAGCGGGCCGTGTGGACGGCGCTGCTGCGGCTGAGTGCTGCCGCCAGGCGCGGGCCGTCCGGGTCGTCCGTGCCGCTGTCTCCGGCCTGAGCGGGGCGGTGCTGCCGGTTGCGGGCGGGGTCCTGATCGCCCGCCGCCTGGGGGGTGCGCGACTGCTGGTTCATCGTGGTTTCTCCTCCTCTGGCTGAGCGCTAACGCGTACGTCCGTTGGCCTGCGTGGGGGCCGGGGTCGGGGTCGTCGTGGACGCCTGCGGGCCGGGGGCCGGGCTGGCTCCGGGGGTCGCCGTGGTCGACAGGGCGGTAGCCGCTGCGGCCCGGGATGGAGCAACCGCCGGGACCGGGCTCGAACTCGCTGCCGGGGTCGACGGGGTGGCGGCCGAGGCGGTGTTGGCGGGTGCCGGCGCCGGGGCGGGCGTCTTCGCCTGCTCGGTGAGCAATCCGCGGGCGGCTTCGGCCGGGCTAAGGGTGATGCCGGCGGCGGCTGCCTGCCGGATCCGCAGAGGGACACCCGCCAGGGCCTCGCGCGGGTCGTGCCCGGCTGCCTGGGCGGCCTTCATCTGCGCCGCGATGCCCGGCCACTCGCCGGACATGACGAGCTGCCCCAACACGTGCTCATCCGACATGGCCTCCCGCGCCGTCACCACGGACCGCGCGTTCTCCTGGGGGCTGATCCCGTGCGTGGCCAAATCCTTTTCCCGGCTGGCAAGACCGGACTTCTCACCTTGCCCAGTGATCTTCTTGAACCACGCCGTGACGGCCTCGATCGCCTTTTTCATCCACTCGATGACGCGCTCGACCACGCTGGGGCCCTCACGCTCGGGGCGGGCGTCGTCGACCGGGGCCGCGAACGGGTTGGGGGGCGCGGTGGCAGTCGCGGAGGCGGTGACGCCGGGTGTGGGCGAGCCGGTGCGCAGGTCGGCGTCCACGCGTGCGATCAGGGGTGCGGCGTCACCGATGAATTGGGCCACGTTCACCCCGGAGTTCTCCAGTCGGCGGAGTTCGTCCGCGACCTGGGGCCACTGCGGGGAGGTCACCATGGCCTCGGCGACGGGAGGCGGCTCCACGCTGTCCCGGACCATCTGGGCGTACCGGTCCCGGTCCGGATCACGCTCCGGCTCCTGCGCCGGTGGCGCGTCCTTGGCCTCGGGCTCGGGGGCCGGTGCGGCGGCTGCGCGGGCCGCCTCGCGCTCCTGGTGCTCGCGGAGCGCCTTGGCGGCCATGACGATGACCTGGAGGGCGATGGCGGCCGTCTGCCCGGCCTGACCGGCGGCCCCCTCCATCGCCGTGGTGTCGCTCATGTGTTGCCCTCGTTCTTCGTTGTCACGGTGTCCTCGTCTCTCGTCGCTGTCGTATCGGTGAAGCTAGCGATCGGGCCTCGTCGACATGCGGCCTTTTCCGCTGCCGGACACCCTCTTGGGGTGTCGCGTTCTACCTCCCTCGTCCGCGCTGCTGGTTCTGGCGCTGTGCCGCCTCGGCGGCGGCCCGCTCGGCTGCGGTGCGTTCGCCCGGTGTTCTCGGCGTTGTCGGTGCCGGGGCCGTCCTTCCAGTGGTGCGGGACGGCGCGGCGGCCTGTCCTGCACGGGTCATCCGGCCCTGCACCCGCCAGGCGAGAACCTGGGCCACGCTGTCGGCGTCGGCCAGGTCACGGGCTCCCGCCACCTCGGCCAAAAGCTCGGCCGGGGGATGCCCTGCCCTGGCCGCTCTGACGAGGTAGTCGGCCAGGGTCGCCGAGGCGGGGTCGGCGAGCACGGCGGACGCGTGCGCGGGGACGGCCTGGCGCACGGCCTCGCCGAACGTCGGTGCGTCGGGTCCGCCGAGGGGCGTGGATTCGGCGGCCGGACCTCGACCGACCACGGGGGGCGGGGTGGTCGGTGCGGTGGGAGTTTCCTCGCCGCCCTCGTCGCCGGGCACCTGCGACGGTGCGGGCGTACGGGGCTCTCCTGCGCTGCCGGTCGCGTCGGTGGGTGCTGCCGGTGTTCGGGGTGCCTGCTGCTGGGACTGGGCGGAGGCCTTTCGGGTGTCGCTGTCCATCCGTCGTTGCAGGCGCCACACCAGGACCTCGGCCGTGCTCTCGGCGTCGCCGAGTCCGCGGAGTGCCGTCACCTCGGCGAGCACACGGGCCGGACTGTAGCCCGCGTTTTCTGCCTGCCGAAGGGTCGCGGCCAGGGCGGGCCACGCGGCCTCACCGAGGACAGTTTCCGCCAGGTGCGGGATCGCTTCCCGAACGACGGGCGCGTACGCCTCGACCAGAGCGGGGCCACCCGGCTGCATGGTCGTGCGCTGCCAGGTGGCCCGGCGTCCGCGTCCCGTACGGGTGCCGGCGCTCGCGCCATAGGCGACTTCGGCGGCGGCCCGCAGGTGCCGACCGGCCTGGGCGGCAGCGCGTTCCTGTGCCTGGTGCTGAGCGGCCTGGTGCCACCGCATCGCGGCGGCGACGGCCAGGGCCACGGCGACCACAACCGCGATGGCGGCGGCGCCTTCTCCTCCGCTGGCCACGACGGCGGCCCCCATGGCAAGTAGCTGGGTGGCGGCCCTCAGGTGGGTGGTCGCCTGGCTGTCCATCCGGCGCCCAGTGGGTGCACGTCCGGCCCGCTCGAACGCGCGGGCCGCGTCCCTCAGTTCGCCACGGACAACGGCGGGAGCGTGAACCGCATACGTCGTCAGGAAGTCCGCCAGGGCCACCATCTCCCCGGCGCCTGCTTCGCTTCCGGCCTGGCCGAGGACGGCGGCGGCCTGGTGCACGTGCTCGGCGGCGAGCTGCCACGCGGCGGCCCGGCTACTGACCTGACCAGCACCGGCGACCAAGGCTGAGGGGGGCGGTCCGTTCCAACGTTCCCGGACTCGCGGAAGCGACAGATCAGGGGCGAGCCGACTGCCCGAAAACCACACGGCACGGCCCTTTGCGGTGCGGTCGCCGGGGAGCGCGACCGAATAGCCGGTGACCGCTCCGTCCGGTGCGGTTCGGGTGTTCAGCCGGAGTCCCGAGCGCTTGATGGCCTCGAAGAATTCGGCATCGGACCGGGCGATCCCAGCGGCCGCACGAACCTTCGCTTGAAGTGTCACCCTGGGTGGCTCCTCGCGGCCCTTCCGCTCGCTCTTCCCCAACTCGGCGGTGGTCGGCCAACGGCTCGCGGTTTTGTCTCCGCTCGTCAGTTGCCGGAGTCCGTAACGGGTCTCCAGTTCGCGCGCGCGTGCCTGCATCCGCACGTAGTCCCGTCGTACGTCGGGCGGCCGTCCGTCCTGCCGTGCGAGTGTCGCCACGATGTGAATATGGTCGTCGGCGTGCCGTACCGCCACCCAACGGGCGCCCATCGGATCGCCCTTCGTGGCGATGCCCGCAGCGTCCATAATCTCTTGCGCAACCTCCCGCCATTCCTCATCCGTCAACATCCGGTCATCCGGGTCAAGCCGTACCGGGACGTGGTAGACGTGCTGGTCGGGAACCTTGCCTTCGAGTGCGGCAAGCGGTGCGTCAAGCAGCATGGCCAGGCGGGGGATCGTTGCCTCGGAACTCCGGGCGGGGTCGAGTACTCCGCTGTCCCATGCGGCGACCATGTGGGGGTCGGTGTGCTCGTTCGCCTTGCCTGGCCCGTACAGGTAGTAAAGGAGTCCCGACGTGCGGGCGCCGGCCTTCGCCTTCTTCGGGATCACGCCCGGTTCTCCATCACTGCGATGGTGGCCTCGTCCAGCGTCCGCACCGTCTTCTCTACGCGTTCCAGAACGGCCAAAAGTTGCTCGGGGACCTGTACACCCTCCGAGTTGAAAACGGTTGCAATCTGATTCAGGTTGGTTCCGATTCGGTTCACAGAAACCCGGGAGTCACCCAGTGCCCGCAACCGTTCCTTCACGTCCACGGGTGCTGGGGAAACCTCTTCTTTGGCAACGGCCAGGGCAGCGCGCGCCGCGTACGCGGCGGGCTTCAGGCCGGCCAGGGCAGCGGCCGTAAGGATGATCGCCAACTCAGCGTCGTTGTAGGCCAGGTTCACGCGGTGGTTGCGCGGGTTGTCGGACCGCCGTTCACGGCGGCGGGCGCGTGGTGCGTCGCTGGTCATTACCCCTGTTCCCGTTCGAGGGACAGCCCCAACCATCGGTCCGTGCCCGGACCGAAAAGGCAGCCCCGATCAGCCGAGCATAGCGAGGCAGGGGCCGCCGTGCCTGGTTATTGGAACAATAACCACTAACTTGCTC
>Ga0307507_10003497_pt1 | contig 30253 bp, 10 predicted proteins | sample 7_EM_MG_FD_207223 | JGI IMG/M metagenome (GOLD analysis project Ga0307507, IMG submission 207223) | Populus trichocarpa ectomycorrhiza microbial communities from riparian zone in the Pacific Northwest, United States - 7_EM | ecosystem: Host-associated > Plants > Roots > Unclassified | place... | reverse complement strand
TATTTACCTCTTTTATACTAATAGCATATTTTAAATAAATAAAAGCTATTTTAAAGCTATTTATAAGGCTAGCAAAATAAATAATATTATTTTAGATAATTTAATATAATATAGTAATGGCTCTCTTCTACCTATTTGCCTATTAACTTACCTACCTGCCTACATCGCCTACCTATCTGCATTGCCTACCTATCTGCATCGCCTACCTGTCTATATTGCCTACCTGTCTATATTGCCTACCTATCTGCATTACCTACCTGTCTACATCGCCTACCTGTCTGTATTACCTACCTATTTACATCTGCCTACCTATCTACATCTGCTTACCTATCTGCATCTGCCTACCTATCTGCATCTGCCTACCTATCTGCATCTGCCTACCTGTCTGCATCTGCCTACCTATCTGCATCTACCTACCCATCAGCATCTCCCTGTTTGTGCCTACCTGTCTATACTACCTTAATTCAATTGATCAATTGAATCGTTTATAGTGTTCGCTGGCTAGTTGTTATTATTTGGCTCTAGTAACGGTCGTCTAGTTCTAGTAACAATTGTCTAGTTCTAGCAATGGTTATCTGGCTCTAGCGATGGTTATCTAACTCTGGCAACAGTCATCTAGTTCTAGCAACGGTCGTCTAATTCTGGCGATGGTTGTCTGGCTCTGGCGACGGTTGTCTAACTCTGGCAATAGTTGTCTAGTTCTAGTAACGGTCGTCTAGTTCTGGCAACGGTCGTCTAGCAACGGCAACGGTTATCTAACTCTAGCGACGGTTGTCTGGCTCTAGCGACAGTTGTCTGGCTCTAGCAACGGTCATCTAGTTCTGGTAACGGTCGTCTAGTTCTGGCAACGCTTGTCTAGTTCCAGTAATGGTCATCTAGTTCTAGTAACGGTCGTCTGGTTCTAGTAACGGTCGTCTAGTTCTAGCGGTAGTTATCTAGTTCTAGCAACAGTCCTCTGCTGGCTGCTGTTCTAGTGCCTCCCTAGGTAGGGAGGATGTAAGGAAAAAAGGAAGGGTAAAAAATAAGGCGGCAGAGGCATGTGTAGAGGCTATTGGGAATATAGCGGGGACCCGATGCAGAGCTTCGTGTAGAGCCTCTGTACGCAGAGCTTCGCGCAGAGCCTCTGTACGTAGAGCTTCGTGTAGAGCCTTGTGCAAAGCTTCGTGTAGAGCTTCGTGTAGAGCTTCGTGCAGAGCTTCGTGCAGAGCTTCGTGTAGAGCTTCGTGCAGAGCCTCGTGCAGAGCCTCTGTACGCAGAGCTTCGTGCGGAGCCTCGTGCGGAGCCTCTGTCGCGGAGCTTCGTGCGGAGCTTCGTGCAGAGCTTCGTGCAGAGCTTCGTGTAGAGCTTCGTGCAGAGCCTCTTGTAATTAGCATATAACTTAAATAATATATTACATTACCTCAATTGCATACTAAGGAATGTATAAGTTGGTTAACTACGTATTATTTAACTTTTAAATATATTAAATTGGTTAACGGCGTATTATTTAACTTATAAATATATTAAGTTAGTTAACTACATATTATTTAACTTTTAAATGTATTAAGTTGGTTAATTGCGTGGTAAGTTAGTTAAGTTGCATGTTAAGTTAGTTAATTGCGTGTTAAGTTAGTTAAGTTGCATGTCAAGTTGGTCAATTACATGTCAATTACGCGAAACGCGCTTAACAAAGTCGACTTGAAACCCAGCCTGCGAATATTTTCCCGATGTAATAGATAACTTTCTAGATTACCTGCTTATGTAGTAAATTGTTTAGTTATCTATAAAATAAAATATATAGGATGCCGTCCTTAATAATAACCTGCTTAAAAGTCCGCTTAATAGTATTAAGTCTCTCTACAGTAATGCTTAAGCTAGTAATAAGCTATATATCTTTTCGCGGGTCTGTGGCGCTCGCAGAGTTATACTATACCGTATTTTTGGCATACCGCTATTATGTATCGCGTCCCATTATAAAAGATAGTCTAGTATCCTAAGTAGGGAATAGTGGTGTTTAGAATTCTGCGCTTAGTATATAGAGAGGCGGCGTAATATTGGTAATAAGTAGAGCCCCCTAGCCCAATATAACGCGATCTAGTATAGATTAGCGCAAAACGCAACGGGTTACGCTATCTAGCGTATTAGTGTCTATAGACACTATCCCTTTGTCTAGTGGGTTTTGCCTATACTAATAGGGGGTAGTGCGCTTAGATAGTAGAGCATAATTATTAAGTATAATTGTATATAAATTTATTAGTAATCTATATTATTTAAATGGAATTGCGTCTAGTAATCCCCCTCCTTATTTTATAAAGTCGCGATTTATAAAGAGAGGGACTGCTAAATGCGATTCTATTTAAATAATATAGATTACTAATAAATTTGTATACAATTATACTTAATAATTATACTCTGCTGTCTAAGTGTACTACCCCCTACTAGTATAGGCAAAACCTACTAGATAAAGGGATACTCCTCCCATTTTAACTAGCTTGTAATATAGCACGAGCCACAAATACTACTTTAAATATATAGTTCTATACGGATGTCATTTTCAGCCCCCTTTTAACCAAACTGTAGTAAGTTGCAGCTTAATAAAGTAATTTGCAAATAAGCTCTATCTAGCGGTAATATAGAAAGCATAGGACCAAAGTAAAAAGCATAGGTGGTCTAACCTATTATAAATAATATTGTCTAAGATAATAGAAACGGAAAAAGGATAGATATAAGGCTGTTAATATTAAAAAGATAAATAATAATGCACCCTTATGCCGTTAAAGCTTAGAGGAGTATTGGACAGCCTATTATAGGGCTAATCTAGAGCAATATAATAAGTGGCCACTTATATAATATATGGACGACAATGCACTATTATGCCATTAAATCTTAAAAGGGCATTAAATAACTAATTATAAGGTCGAATTGGAGTAAGATAATAAGTGGCCACCTATATAAGCTTTAGGCGATAATATTGTTAATAAGCCAAATAATAGGGCTGCGGATATGCACTATAATAATAATTCTATAATATTTAATAGGGTGCACAACCTGGTAATAGTTAAGACTAATTAGCAAACTTTAACTAGAATATCTATGGACATCTTTTAGACCGAAATATTTAAAAAGGCCACTGGCCGCACTGTAGGAAAGCCTCTAGGACGGAGCTAAGAAAATCCGCAAACTGTAGATAATACTATAGCAGTATATAATATTATGCCGCGCATTAAATATACTAGCAGTGCACCAAATAAGGCACCTCCCCTATTTTACCTATTTAGTAGTGAGGCAGAATATACATAGGTTTTATAATAGGTAAGCTACAGGACTTCTAACCGCGCTATTAACGAGTGGTTTAATAATATTAGGCTTTAGGGAATATTTACCAACCATTTTTCTTGCTGGAGTGCTAAAGATGTTAAAGTAAAACTACTTTAGAAACGGATGCAATCTAAGAGTAAGTAACCGCAGTAGATTAAAATAATTGTAACCATAGGGGACTAGCAGCTGCTAGTACGTCATTATAATGCTCTAGAGATTGTGTTCCTCCTTATTGGTTATAGCCCTTTCTAAAAAGATATGACTTTCTTACTAGTAAGGTAGTACTTATTAGTAGGAATAAGAATATATAATAAGCTTAATATGGTAGACTAGTAGTGGGAGACGCAAGGGTAGCTACTGCTTGGCGCAACTATAGTACTGATTATATTAGCTAGTAATAAGACCTAATTAATATAATATGCCAGCGGCAAGAAAGCATAGCCGCTCTATATTTTAATTGGAAATATTAAACTGTGTGTTTAATAATCTGTAAATTAACTAGCCCTATTGCTGCTTATATACCTCCTGGTCTATATACCTAGTAATTAAATAATATAACTAGCGGTGCAATATAAGACCCTCGTGGCTATTCTTAAATATATACTTTAGCGACAACCCTACTACTTATATAATTATGCTAATAATGGCTATAGTGTTAGAGAGAGCTAGTAAAGAAGGAGTACGTCTTCTATACGCGGATAGCTAGAATTAATACTACTTTCTACTTCTAGCTGTATTTATGGCTGATTATAAAGAATAGGTTACGCTTATAGGTATTAAGAGTGGCCGTAAATGTTTAACTTGTTATATATATACAAATAAATGGTATAATCTAATAACTGCCATTTAGTGACTGTGGCTGTTCTATATATACTAATTAATAAAAGACTAAATATAAATATAGTAGAAAGGTTATGTTGGGAATAAGACAAGTGGTCATCACGTGTTGTCACGTGTCGCCGCGGTACTAGCGTGGCGAGGAGCCTTAAGCTCCTCGCCCTCCCCTAATTAATAAGAAGCATATTAACCAACATTACTATAACCCTACTCAAGTAGTTGTTATTGGTGAGTTACCCTGTGTGACCAACACTAATCAGTGGTTGAATATACAGTCAACTATAGAGCAGCTAGGTTTTCGAATAGAAGAGATAGTCTCGTGCAGGGGTGCTATATGCGCTCATATGGAATGGATCCTGGCGATACTGTACTACCTTAGACTTGCGGAAAACTAGTAATAGAAGTGTTACTGAGTACTAGGAGATACCAAGTTGCGTCTATTACGTAGAACAACCACGTTTACGAAGATTTGGTTGAGTACTTTAGGTTAGAAGTATCACTAAACCTAAGGTCCCAAGTCAACATCCGAAACGCATTGACTATATCTTAAATTGCCTACCTTTTGACAGCAAACCTATAAGATCCTACAAAACCGAAAATCCTACCTACCTTTGACGTACGACACCCTGTTAATTCTATACCTACCATAGCGTTAACCTACCCAAAGAAGTATAAGGAAGATATTAACCCAAAGACATGGAATAAAGCCATAATTGACCTTGCAAACGCTAATAAACAAGACTTAAATGGATTTTTATTACACCGTATGGCATATTATAAGGACAGTGAATACAACGATACCGCGCTATGGGAATGTATGAAGGAGGACTTTATTAGATGGATAAAGGAAATATAGGCCCCCGTGAACAAGGATATTATATAGGACTTCCGTAACTTCCTTTGGGAGAATGGAGTATTTGTCCCTAAGGACGGGGGTACTATTAGAGACAATATTTAGGAGCAGGTTATTAATGTAAAAGAAGAGCACAAATTGACCCTATAAGAAATTAAGCACTAACTACGCACTATAAGGAAGCTTAACTTACAATAAAACCTAGGTAATATACCTCTAGAGACAAATCTACCTCTGCCTTTAACCCCTCTATATCTAATTCAACCTATAACTTTAACGTTGAATACTACACCCTAATAAGAGCAGGTACAGGATCCTATTACTTCGCGATTTAACAGCCTTTGGACTTTACTAACTAGACCTACGTCCCCACTACAGCCTATAATATAAACCCCACCTCCGTCTTAATCTCAAATTGGAGGTAGTTTAAAATTGCTTATAGAGCTTACAAAGCTCTATTTGGATTAGGAGAAGAAGTTTGGTGGGGAATTATATAATGTTCTTAATTCGAAACTACGTATCTTCTATAACTGTTACTAGAAGGTAGGAATAGAGTCTAATTAATACCATAATGCCTATTCCGTTATGCTTAAGGGTCGAGCTAGTACCTTCTATTATAATCATTTGGTAGGAAAAGGATATGATTTTAACCGCATAATATATAAGTTAAGATGCTACTTTGAAACAGAAGAGAACAAGCAGCAGTATATATTAGAATGGAGAGAGACTACCTTTCTAAGGATTATTGCTACAAACCTAGGTGTCCCTCGGCTTGATTATCTTCAAAAGCTCTTTAATTAACTTTAGACAATTCAGCGTGGTTTATCTAAATTATATTAAAAGGATTTTAGCCTACGCGATTAAGTTATTAACGCATGCCAAGGCATTAAAGAATGCAATCTTGCTCTCTTTAATCCTGTAAATACTTATAAAGGAGTATATACTCAACTAAGATCTTTTATTAGCACTGCTCTACGCTCTTAAGAAGTACAGCAATTTAACGCCCAACTTTAGTCTACTTTAATCAACCCGGATAACCTGGCCGACCAACATAATCACAACTAGACTGATCGAACATATAGTGGCCGTGGTAGGCAATACGGCAGAGGGTACAATTAACGACCATAAAGTAAAGGTAGAGGTCCTTATAGAGGTTCATTTCAAAGTAATCGCTAGAAGAAGTGCTATATTTATAAGAAACCGAATTGCTGGTTAACTAGGCATTCTCTTAATAAGCAAAAGGAGGCATATAATAAGTTTCGCCAGAGTGTAAGAAACATTGGAAATTGTAAGGTTATTACAGCCTACTTCCAAAGCTTCCTGGTTTAATATAAAGGCGTAGAAGATCTTAAGGGTGAGGTTAATAAGGCCAAACAGCTCCTTATAGATATGGAATTTGAGGACTACTTACCCGACCAATACTTCACTAAGTATGGTGAGGTAGATGGCACACAAACCGTTACTATTCTTAATAACCAATCTACGCTCCACTCTATTACGAAGTTAGATATCTTTAATAAGCTACAGAAGAGTTCCACGTTCTCCTTTAATAATAGATACTCAGCGAATGTCTTCTATAGTATTATGCTAGATACTGGAGCCGCAGGAGTATCTATAGTAGGAGAACCTTAAGTTCGAGCCCTTTAGCAGCTTAATAGCTCTGTTTAGATTAACCATTTAACGGTAGGCTAACACACAATTCGTTTTAGTAAGGGTACTACAATCTCTCTTAGTACAATTAGGGTCTAAACCCCCTTGGGGTGCATCACTTTCTATATTATTCCCACGAATACCCCATTTCTATTTTGCATTGGAGATATGGATAAATTAGGCGTCAAGCTTGATAACCTCAAGAATGTACTCGTTTAGGGAGATAATCAGGTGCCTATTATACGCAAGTGGGGTCACCCCTAGTTGCTCCTTTATTAACTAAAAAAGAGTGTTGCTTAGAGCCATTTAACTAAGTTAGAGTTACGTTAACTACACCATTATTTTGGCCACCTATCCGTTTACCAATTACTTAGGGTTCTTTAGCGAGCAGGCCATAAAGTTAAGGTTAAGGCAATTAAGCATCTTATAAAGTACTACTATTACTGCTAAATAAACCAGAAGTCCCCTAGCCGATTCAAGTTCACCCTTAAAGATAACTACAACTTCAACTTCTATATTATTGTTAACGTTATGTATCTTAGCGGCAAGCTAGTACTCTAAGTTATTAACTTCTTAACCTCCTTCCAAGCCGCACGCTTCTTAAAGGATATGTTAGCTAGAAACGCATAGGATACCCTTTAATTATGCTAGATTAATATCTACCTAGGACCCCCTAATTAAATCGTCTATAATATAGGAAAGAACTTTTTATCTGCAGAGTTTTAACAATAGATAAAGGCAATAGCAATTAAGATTAAGGAAGTCCCTATTAAGGCATATAATAGCGTCGGAAAAGTAGAACGATATTACACGCCATTATGCCGCGTATATAAGATTATCTCTTTAGAACTAGAGGACGCTAGCGAAGAACTTACCTTGCAAATGGCTGTTAAAGCTGTTAACAATTCCGCTGGCCTAGATAGACTTGTACCCACGCTACTAGTCTTCAGCGCCTACCCTTAAATAACTAACGATTCTCCACTATCTCCCTCTGTTATGCAATGAGCTAAGGCTATTTGCAAGGCAATAAAGGAGGTCCGACGTCTCTACGCTATATGTTAGGTTAACGACGCACTAGGAATAAGAAATGGCCTAAATACCTTAACTACGCTTGATCTGCCACTCCAGTCTAAGGTACGCGTATGGCATAAAAAGGGAGGGTGGTTAGGCCCACATTAACTTATTATAATTAATGGTTAAACTTGCACTATTTAGATACCTTATAGACCCACTTAATTCCGTTTAACTGTTATTAAGCCTTACTACAAAGATAATAGTTCTAAACCTTTGTAGAATGCCACAGAAAATGCCCTAGAAAAGAGCTATAATTAACAAGCTCTAGAAGGCGACCACAATTCTAGTATAATTGTAGTAGATACGCCGCAACTATAACGCGGTAGAGGTCGCCTAAAAGGATTACGAAATTACTAATATCTTATTAATTTCAAAGAGCAATTTATTGCCGCCATTAAGAATAGAGTTAAGCTATTAATGGCCTTTATAACAGCTAAGGAGAAGGCTGATTTTGAACTCGCAAAACAGCTCTAAAAGGAAGGTCATATTATAACCTTAGGAGCTCCTTTCCAAGCATCCAATAAGCAGAAGATTAATGGCCTTATTATAAGAGAAGTCTTTAAATTTGAGAAGTATAACCCTACTAAGTTCAACGAAGTTTGCATCTTTAAGTTAAGAATGGTTAATAAGATTAAAGGCAAAGCTACTAACGCCCTATTTAAGAAATTAAGGCTTGTCATCCAAGGTTACAATAATAATAGTAAGGAGGTAATCCTTACGCAATCTCCCACGATTTAATAAGCTAGTTAGTGAGTTATTATTACGCTAGCTCCCTCCTTAATAAAGAATAGAATGGCGGTCTATTTGTGAGATATTACTTAGGCCTACACCCAATCAGAGACGTACCTTTAGCGCTTAATATTGGTATACCTTCCAGAGTAAATTCGCCACTAATATCCCGAAGATACCATCATGGTTATGCTTAAGCCATTATATAGAATTGCAGAGGCAGGAACTTATTAGTGGGCTACCTATAGTAAGCACCATAAAGAGAAGCTTTTAATAACTACTTCTATATTTAATCTATGCTTCCTTATTACAACCATAGGAACTCTATTTAGAATTATCGGCATATAAACTAATAATATAATTATCTTAGGAGACGACCAATTCTCGGCCCTTAAAGAGAATAAGCTAGTAAAGGCAAATCTTATAGTAAAGCTAAAGGAAAAGCTTAATTTAACAACACCATTACTTTTTAATAGATGCATCCTCTCCCTAAACGAGGATTCTATTGCGTTACGCTAGAAGGGTTAAGGCAAGAAGATTAATATTATTAACGTTAATTCCCCAAAGCAAGGATACGTAGAGTAATGCGCTTATAGAGCTTATATTACTTCTATCTGTTAACCCAAGGCTTTATTTAATCTCTCTATTGCCGCCTAACACCAGGAACCAACTAAGGACGACATTCTTGCCCTAAATAAACATCTTTCCTGGCAAATAAACCATCTTAATTAGGGACTACTCTACGTGCCTATTAATCTTCCCACCGCTAAGCTCTTTATATTTGTTAATAGATCGTTCGTAAACAATAAAGACTTTAGCTCCTAGTTGGGATATAAGATTATCATCGCGAACAAATCTACTAGAGAAAATAACTTCATAATCTACGGCAATCTTATCCATTAGAGCTTAACTAAGAGTAAGCGCATCACTTAAAGCGTTCTAGCGTCAGAAATATATGGAATGGTTGGCGGAGTTAATATAGTAATTACAATTAGAACTACCCTAAAGATAATTATAGATTAACTCGAACTTCCTATTATCCCTATAATCGTGTGTACCAACTTATACTCCCTCTATGAGTGCTTAGTTAAGCTTGGTACTACAAAGGAGAAGCGCCTTATAATTGATATTATGGCACTTCGTTAATCCTATAAATGGTAAGAACTCTTTAAGATTTAATAGATTAATGGCTAAGATAACTTAGTAGATGCAATAACAAAGGCAAACCTAAACAAGGCTCTAGAGACGTTTGTTAACACAAACACTCTATATATACAAGTTAAAGGTTGGGTTAAAAGGGAGTAGAATTCCACCGCAACTGTCCAATAAATTCCACCGTAACTGTCTACTGAGTTCCACCGCAACTATCCACTAAGTTCTACTGCAATCTACAAACCCTTACTTTAGCCAGCTAATTAGGATTTTCCATCCCTGGGATAGAAAATTACTATTGGCTCGCTTACGACTAGCGCCTTGGCGATATTTTTGTATTCGCGTTAACCCCTAACGGCCTTCCTCTTCTCTTCTCCCTCTTCTTCTTCTTCTCTTTAGCTTAGTGTCTTTATATAATTTCGTTACTTATATATAGATGGCAACTATAAAAGAAGAGTTGCTAGTGTTGGGAATAAGACGAGTGGTTATCACGTGTTGTTACATATCGCCGCGGCACTAGTGTAGCGAGGAGCCTTAAGCTCCTCGCCTTTCCCTAATTAACAAGAAGCATATCAACTAACATCACTATAACCCTACTCAAGTAGTCGTTATTGGTGAGTCACCCTATATGACCAACAGGTTGCGATACTAATAATAAGGATAACTTAGATTATATTTGGCCGTTCCGCAACTTTATATAGGGCTATAATCTATCTAATATTTATAAGATAATGGCGCCTAATTTCCTGCACTAGGTTCTTAAAGGCCTTACTAGTAAACACCTTATATACTAGATTAAGGGGCTTATATAAAGCAAAATATAGGCTAGAAAATATTTAGGCCTTAACATCCTATGTATAGATAGTTATGGCTAGGAGATATTAAATGTTAATGCACTTATTACTACCCGCTTTATATAGGTGGAACGATTTACCAATATAATAGTGTGGGATAGCTGGGTAAATATTGGCTAATAGACAGGAAAGATATATAAATCTCTGTTATAATAATTAGTCCCTGCTATAGCATCCTTACTAAAATATAATAAAGGCGCCATACTATTTATCTGGGCGTTTATAGACTTTACTATACTATCTTAATATATATTATATAACAAATTAACTATCTGGTACCTAGCAGTAGCTATTTATAGAATGGATAAGACAAAGAATATATTTCTTTTGTTTTAACCAAGTAAGGCAGGATTACTACACTTTAATATTCCTAATATATATGCTATTACCTACTATCTGGAGAGCATTTAGTAACTAGGAGCAATTAGAGGCATAGATATAGAGTATTTAGAGCAAGTATATAAGCTATAGAAGGCATTTTACCGTAGGACTAATAAACGGAACAACTATAAAGAGTAGATGTTATAATATAACACTATATATTTTAATACAATGCTTTGGAATAAACTTAAGCTATAGGCGTTAACTAATATAGTTAATACAGTAGACCTAATAAGCGTAATATAGACAATACGGCTAGGTCCTGTAGTTGATATATACGCATATCGCTTATATATATGGAACTTTAATAACTATATAGCTTAGGCACTTTAAGACTAGAGAATTAATATATCTATCTGGCGTATGGTTAAGGAGGTACAGCGCTAAATAGAAATTACTGACCTTATATTTAAACTGGCTCCTTTTATAAGGGAATATTATAAGTAGATTAATGGAATTTAGTAAACAGACTGGGACGTTAACCGGCTGGAGGCCGATAATAATTGGGTATTAAAGATGCCCCTAAGTATCTATTACAGCATTATATGCTATATTTGCTTTAGGAAGGACGCCGCTAATACTAATAAGCTTAATAAGGTGTTTGCTTAATATACCCCATTATAGGCTAATACTAGAGCCCCCTACTATAATGCTATGATAGTATAAGAATATAAGTAGGTAAATAATAGTCTCCATAGCAATAAAGTGGGGAGGCTTTGTCTACTACTTATAATCCAGGATACTGGGCGATTGGATAGTAAGGGTAAATACCTAAAATATGCTAATGCGTTAGTAGAGACCCTCTAAGTTTATAATAGTGGTAAGATTAACGTAAAAACTAGAATGCTTAGAGTGTAGAGTATAAAGCTATCTAATAACAGGACGAAACGCATGCTGGATACCCTCTAGATATATAATATTAACCATATTATAAGGCCTATCTTATTTATACTAATAGACATTAACGTTATAGACTGTTTCTTTATAAACAACTATAGTAATTAGGATATATATAATACTATATATAATAAAGACTTTGAGTGAATAAATAGGGTATAGGCTAATATATATATAAGGAAATAGGCTTATACTAGGTGGTAAATAAATATAACTTAGCTAAAATAGCGGTAAGTTATAACTAGTGGTGCTAGATTATAATAAAGGGGTAGATTACTGCGACTATAATAAACTAGAATATAACACTACTATATATTGCCCTTTACGCGCTAACTACCCTTTATATCCTATATACTGTACCCTCTACCTTAAGAGTAGGTAAATATTAAGAAGAACTAAGCTTCTGTATAGTATAGAAAAAATATTATATAAAGTAGGTGTAACGGTGCTAGAGCGCGTCACCTGCCAAATTCTACCAAATTCTACTATATTCTGCCACCTGGCCTACTGTCTAATACTGTCTGATACTGTCTCGTACTATTTCTTACTATTTGCTCACCTACTATTGGCTTGTCTACTATTAGCGCCTTGGCGGCCCGCGCTACCTATTTGTTTACACAAGCCCTCACGGCTACCTTTCCTCCTCCTTAGCTTAGTATCTTTATTAGATAGCAATCCACAAGCTTCGGTTTAGAGGCATTTGTGCGAGCCGTTACATTATACTAAGCTCTCCCTATACTGCCTGGGAAGGCCTTAATAATATCCCACCCTAAAAGAAGACCTTTGTCTGCAACGACACGTTAACGCATTATACTTAGACACTAAGAAACTTATACTACCACGCCTGGGAAGGCCTTAACAATATCCTATTTTTAAAGGCCAGACTGTACTTAACCTGCACCCCTAAAAGAACCCCATAATCAAAACTAAATTACACAATTCTAATAATCCTTAGGAAGCTGACAATAGTACCTAAAGCGAGTTTATCTAAAAGATCTACCTCTACCTAAGAGGAATATAAGATCTAGTTAGGATCAGAAATTAAAGACAACGACAACGTTATAAATATATACGAGCAGATTTGTGCCCTTGCAGCCAATTAGAAGGCTAATTATCTTTAAGCCCAAAGCATATAAAAGACTTTAAAGGAGATCCTGAAGAGCCTTACTGCCTTATAAAATAGCCTAGCCTCCCCTTTATAGAGCCTTAGTTAACCTATTTACTTAATTAAGTGCGATATACTAGAGAGTACGGACATAATAATAAAATAATTAAAGTCCGTTAAGCTTCTTAACCCTTAACCGCTATCTAACGGGATAGACCCTACCTTTAAGAATTAGAGGATCCAAGTATAAGGGAATCTCCGCGTTAACTACAATTATTTTACCTCTAAAGAAGCTAAAATGCTCTACCTCTTTAGTTAAACCATTGGGGATGCCTAGTAATATCTTTAGGCCAAGTTTAAGGATAAGTTACCTATTTGGTTTATATCTATTAACGAGATAATATAGCATCTGGCTGCTATTTATATTAATCTAAATAAAGTGCGGGATGCCTGTTATAACTATAACCACTTAATAATAAAACCGAACTAATCCTTTACTAAGTTCTAGACCTAATTCTTATACCTAGCAGGCGAAGGCTAGGTTTCCCTTAAGAACTACCGTTTAGACCTATATAATAAGCTAACGGTCTAACTATAAGAGAAGATTGCGGTAGCCTTAGACGACCTACTAACCTACCAAAAACTTACAACCTAATGTTTATTACTAGATTTAAAACTAAAATAAATTAATGCCTGTTTTAATTAACTAAAGAAGTCCTATAATGACTAGAACCTATTTACCACACTAACAGAAACTAGTGTTCGTTAGGAAAACGGGAGAGTGGTAGGGGCTAGCCCGGGGCTAGCCCGGGGTCATTTCAGCTGGATCCGCTGATCTGCTCATGTACACTTATTTACGCTAGCCCGGGGCCACTTTAGCCACTTTAGCTACCTTAGCTACTTTAGCTACTTTAGCCACTTTATATCTAATAGCTATAATATTTACAATATTTCCTATAACTGCAATATTTATAAAATATTTAAAATATAAAATATTTAATTAATAGTAGGTAAAGGAGTATATATATAGCAGAATGGGAGAGCCTTACGCAGAGGCTTAAAATTTTTAATTGGCTAGTCCAGATAATCCGCTACCTATGTACTAATTTCCTAACTAGGTCCAGTGCCTATCTACCTGCCTGCGTACCTGCCTACGTACCTACCTGCATACCTGTGTACCTCCCTGCGTACCTACCTGCGTACCTGCGTACCTGCGTACCTACCTGCGTACCACCCTGCGTACCTGCCTACGTACCTACCTGTGTACCTGCGTACCTACCTACCTGCCTACCTGCCTGCCTGTGTCTATTATAGGAGCTCTACGTCTTTTTAGGGAGACTACCGCTCAGGCTTCGAGCGATTGATTGAGGAGAAGGGGGGAACCTCACGCAGAGGCTCCAAATCGTCAATTGGCGGTGTTCCCGATAATCTTCTGGTTGTATACCAATTTCCTAACTAGGCCTAGTGCCTGCCTGCCTGTTAGTGTCTGATTTAATTTAGGGGAGGGGTTGGTTCAAACAGTGGTCATCTAAGGTGCCTCCCTAGGAGGCCTTAATCCGATTTAATTTGGTAACGGGCTATATCGAGGCTTTAGTTTGATTCAATCGATCAATTAATTGATTGAATTGTTCGTGGTGTTCGCTAGCTGGTCGTCCGGTTCTACGGTCGTCTGGTTCTAGCGACGGTCGTCCGGTTCTATGACGGTCGTCTGGCTCTGGCGACGGTCGTCTGGTTCTGGTAATGGTCATCTGGTTCTGACGACGGTCGTCTGGTTCTGGTAACGGTCATCTGGTTCTGACGACGGTCGTCTGGTTCTGGCGACGGTCGTCTGGTTCTGGCGACGGTCGTCTGGTTCTCACGACGGTCGTCTGGTTCTCACGACGGTCGTCTGGTTCTGGTCACAGTCCTCTGCTGGCTACCGTTCTGGTGCCTCCCTAAGTAGGGAGGGTGTAAGGAAGGAAGGGCAAGTGGCATTTAGGTGTACAAGGGGTATGCAAAGGCACGTGTAGAGGCTGTCGGGAATATAGCGGGGACCCGACGGTACTTAGGACGATTTAGATAATTAGGAAAATCAAAGTCCTACCAGGAGTCTACTTAGAGCCTGCTTAGAGCCTACTTAGAGCCTACTAGGAGGCCTTTAGGATTTTAATACCCTAATAGCAATAAATGCAATAATAGTGACAATATTTATTTTATAGCCATAAGCTAGCGTATAGCTCTAGGGGGTCAGCTAATATGGCAGAAAGCTAGCCCCGGGCCCTAGAGGGTCAGCTAATATGGCAGAAAGCTGGCCCCGGGCCCCAAAAATACATTTAGCGAAACCAAATTTCCTACGCCACTTCCCGTTTTCCTGACGTAAGTATAGTTTAAGAAGACACTTAACTGGCTTCCTTATTCTAAATAAGGACCTGCTGCTAAGAAGTAGAAGACTAACTACTATAGGACTAGAGGTTACTAATGTCGGAATTAGATAAGCAGGAGAAAGCCTAGCTCTTATACTATAAACATATTCTTAACATGCTTCTAACGTAATAAATCTATTAGCCTTTTAACCGTTAACACCTATTTAAGGAGGAGGTGTTAGTATTATACCAAGCCCGTCTTAATAAGGATTACCTATATTAGTTAACTTACCTTTATCTTCTATAAACAAAAGTATTCTTATAGCTAGAATGCCTATTAGCTTGCCCCTATAGCTACTAGTATCCTCTTTAAGAAGGAATTCAAGGAGAGGGCTAATAGTTGCTTACCTAGAAGTAGGAGGGCTAGGAGTAGAATTAATGTTTAATAAAAACGTTATTAAGCCTAGAGATAATAAGGAGTATATTAAGAAGACCGCAAATACTATAGCGATACTCTGTTTAAAAAGAGGGTATAACTATAAAGATAATATACTAGCTTATCTTAAAGCGTCCCTAAACTAAACTACTAAAATTAAACCAACTAAGGTTATAAAGCTCTTATATAGTTAGTATAGGGCGGCTGGTTCTAACCTAAAGATATATAAGGTCTGCTAGATGCATACGCAAGCTATAGAAAGATGTATAGGTTTAGCAATAAAGGGTCTAAACTATACCGCACTATACTATAGACTCTATTTAATATACCACGCTTATAATTACCTTAGCACTATAAAGATAGATCCTACTATATACTCCTAGTTTAGAAAAGCTTACAGACCTGTAACGGCTCGCATAAATGCCTCTGAACTGAAGCTTGTAGATTGCTATCTAATAAAGATACTAAGCTAAGGAGAAGAAAAGAAGGGGGTCGCAAGGACCATAGTAAACATATATAAAGGGGCAGCCGCCAAGGCGCTAGCGGTAAGCGAGCCAATCGTAGGTTGGCAGAATATGGTAGCAGCATGGCAGAATTTGGCAGGTAACGCGCTCTAGCACCATCACATCACCCCCTCCTCCTAAAAAAGCCTGCCCTTAGGCGTTGTCCAAGCTCCCTATTGTTATCCAAATTATTGTAATTATCTAACCCTTCTTCCTAGCATTTAATCTAGTTGTCTAATTTACGTAGTGGTCTAGGGAGGTTAGGGTAGGCTAGGTAGAAGTCCCGTAACTTATAGGGGGAGTACTTAAAATTAGATACGGGGTACCACTCTAGGTCGTTATTATGGCCTACCTAGCTTGCACGGTATTTTAAGACATTACGGACCTTTTTTACTGCTAGGATTTCTTTAACTTCCCATTCTTCGTCCTTAGCAATCTGGATTAGCGGTAGGGGGTTATTATACTGTCTAGGTAGTAGATTATCCGCAGCCTTTTATAGCCGGTCCGGAGAGAAGACGGGGTGGATCCTTATTAACTCTAGTAGCTTAACCTTAAAAGAGTGTCCTACCTTTTAAAAAGTCTTATATAGGCCAGCTATTTAGTGGTCTAACTTATAGCTCGGCCTCTAGGTTTTCTAGTTCTTTATTAACACCCATACCTTATCTCCTACTTGGAAGTCTTCCTCGTGACAATATCAGTTTATATTAGACTTCTTTTTTTCTTGCACCTTTTTTATAATTGTTTAAGCAGTCTCCTAGGCTCTATACATTCTCTTAATAAATGCCCGGGCCTCTTTATGGCTAAGGCGTTCGCGGGCCGTAGTGGGTTTAGTAGGCCTATCCCAATTAAAGGACGTTTATGGTGCATACCCGTAGAGCAGTTCAAATGGGGACATCCCTATACTGTTATAGGGGAGTGTAAGCTGCGCGTAGTCCATTATAGGCAGTAATTCCAACTAGTTGTCCTAATAGTAGTCTATAAAGGGCCGTAGTTGCTAGTCAAGGTACTAGTTTATAATCTTGGTTTAGCCATTAGTCTAAGGGTAGAATATAGTAGAGAGCTTAATCTTAATCCCAAGGATATAGTAGAGTTTATTCCAGAAATCCAATATAAACTAGGGGCTATAGTCAGAGACAATTAATTTAGGGGCGCCGTAGAATTAATAGATATTATTAATATAGAGGCAGGCTATATCCTTTACAGTTATGGTCTTAAAACAAGGGAGGGAGACAGATTGCTTGCATAGTCGGTTAACTACTATAAAGGCTGCATCGTGGCCGTAGGCGTCCTTTAGAAATGACTTAAAGTCCATAGTAATATATTGCCAAGGGCGTTCTGGAACTAGCAGCGGTTATTGTCAGATAATCTATATTCTCTAAGGCGTGGGACACGTGCACGAGTCACGTGCACGGGGCACGTGCATTGTAAATCTCTTTAGAGCCCCAGGGGCCCTAGGTCAAGACATCGACATCAATTAACGATCAAGTCAAGATCATCAATCAATCAACCCATTTAATCAATGAACCCCTCTATACGAACTTCGTGACAGTTATAAGCCCGGTCCGCCGACTTAAGAAGCTATTTAGCTATTACTTAATTGTTTGAAGAAATTCTACCTTATCATTAGACTCTGACACCTTATCGTTAAGACGCAGACTCTAACAGAAATCCTACCTTAATTATCACAAGACGAGTCTTTAACGAGATTCTATGAGATTCTATAAGATTCCACCTTAATCTGACGATAAGGACGATCCTAATGATAGGACGATCCTAATGACAAAATACTATCTCAATCCCTCCTTTGCCTATCAGTTAAATGACTCCACCGACGTTGAGCTCGTCAATGATGATCACCCTTAATAAGTCAGAAGACTGGGAGCAATGGCTATAGCAACTCCGAGCCCTCGTAAATTAGCGAATTTGGGCCCACGTTGACCCAGATAGTGCAGCACCTCAACGAGGTCTACTACAAGAACCAGCCTATCCAGAAGTTACAGATTTCAATAAGAATGCAACCTTATATATATAGCTCTCAACAAATCAATAAAAAGCGTACGAGAACAGCAGATGATACTATAACTAGGACATAAAGTATTTTCTAAGACAGGAAGATTATCTTTAATAGATCCGCACCTAGATTACGTCTATAGTATTAATTTAGAAGAAGCTACTGCTTAACCCTTCCTTAATAGTTAAAGAATAGCTATCTTGGCTAAAGGAGAACACAGAACCTACCTTATTATTTATTAGGAAGAAGGTATAATACCAATATACGGAAGCCCTTAAGGGGTTTAAACAGTTGTCAAAATTGAACCAATGGCTAGATTAATGGGAACACGTAATATCCCTAAGGGAGAAGTATAAGATCCCTTAAATGTCTAATAGTATCTGGCTTTAAGATTTAGTAGAAGTTATTTAACCTTTTAGCGACGCCTACTGTATAAAGTACACTACTAAGTTAAATAACCTTTAGAAGTCAAGATCTTCCAAATACCGTAGAGTAGTAAAGGAGCTATAAGAAGGACTTAGAACACCCTTAAAGAAAGCTAATACTACTATAAAAGGTAGTACCTTTAATGTAGACTTTGTAGAGCAAGCCACTAAGGATCACTCTAATACTACTAAAGGTTTATGAAGAGAAAAGGCCTTAGCATACAATAGACGCTTAAAGAGAGCCGGGATACTAGTAGATAAGGAGACGTCCTACAAGAAGCTAACACCTAAGTGCTTAGCGTATGGAATACAAGGACACTCCCTACAGGACTATTAGTGTTTATTTAAAGACAAGAGACCTACAGGAGTCACAATAGGAGATGTGCGCATTAATAGGGCACTAAAGAAGGTAGAAAAGAATAAGAATCTTGCTAACCAAGTTATAAAGATTAGACTTAAAGAACAAGAAGACAAGGCCTAATAACAATAAGATAAGAGCTAGGAAGTTAAAATTAAGGGAGAAGCTAATACAATATTCCTAGAATTATATTACACCGGTTAAACCTATCCACTAAAGCTATTAACTATTCTTAACTTAGGAACTACTCTCTATATCTTTAATAACCTCTCTTATTTTTATAATTTTAGGAAAGCTCTAAGACATAAATATATTACCGCCGGCAGCTTAGAAGTGCCTATACTAGGCTATAGCAATGTTACTATCTAAATTATAAAACTAGACAAGAGCAAGGGAACCTTATGTCTTAAGAACGTTGCTTTTTATATAGACTTTAATACAAATCTAGTGTCGTTCCGTCTGCTTTAAAAACGAGGGTTCTACTAGGACAATAAAGGAAACAATAATCTTCTAGTTTAGAAGGATAACACGATCCTATATTAAATAGAAGAACGTTATAGACAATAGACTATTAAATACGTCTGACTAGGAAGTCAATTAGCGTTTAATATAAGCCAACTACTACGCCGCCAATGGAAGTGTAGAGTATCGTTAAGAGACGCTTATCTAAATTTAAAAGGTAATATATATCTATAATATTTGCGTCTAGGTCATCTAGGACCTATAAGCCTTTATTATTTAGGTCTTAACGCCCTAGGAGTTAAGCTTTAAGGCCTAAAGACAACAGAATATTAATATTGCAGTCTCGCCAAAATCAAGCGTTAGGTCTTAAGAAGGTTCTTAGAATGGAATATTAATAAACCTTATTTTGACCTCCATATTGACTAAACTGACCTTAAGAAAGCGCATGCTAGATTTATATAAGTTATATTTATCTATAACACCTTCTTAGGGAGAACCTTCCCGTATTTTATAACAACGCATGGTAAAGAAAAGGAGACACTATAAGTACTTAAAGATTTTATCTAATGGATTTGTCTAAGGCATAACCTTAAGGTTAACACTATTAGATTAGACAATAAGCTAGGGAGAAGGAGAACCCTTAAATAGCTATAGACCCAAGGGATTATATTTAAGCCTTTAGCGCCTTATACCTAAGCTCAAAATAATACCACCGAACGCTTAGGGGGTATAATTATTAAGAGAGTATATATAATGAGAATTGCTGCCAATCTACCACACAATCTATGGAAAGAGATAGTTAACTGTATAGTCTACCTTTAAGATCAAACGCCACGGGAAAGTAATGGTTGGAAATTGCCCTATAAGAGGTTCTATACCTTCCTAGCTAATAGGTTAAAAAAGCCGTAACTAGCGCACCTAAAAGCCTACGGCTGTAGGGCGTATGCGATGACATTAAACGCCTAGCTAAAGAAGAAAAGGCTAAGTAAGCTAGATCCATAAACCTATATTAGCTACCTTATTAGCTATAACTCTACCAATATTTACAGGATCTGGATTCTATATAAAGGTATTATTATCTCTACTAGGGATGTCATCTTTAATAAGAAGATGTTCTTTAACGGCAAGTAAACGGACATCTTAAAGGACCTACACGCTGAGTTAGACACGCTAATTAAAAAGATTTAACTCCCTAATACCCTAACTAAGAATAAGGTCCTTCTAGAAGATAATAAAGAAGTATTTAAACCGTTAATTTAAGAGGAAGACAACAACGTTGATAAGCCAGTTTAAACCTTTAATAAGTTAGCAGATCTTGAGCTTGCAAGAGCTTTTAAAGATGTGTATTATACGCCACCTCTAATAAAAGAAGACGAAGAATCTCTATGTGCCTTTTACATCAAGTATCCTATAAAGTTAGATGTACAAGGTACTAATTAGGACATTATTAGCCGAGTAGGAGACGGGTTTTATACTTAAGGGGTATTTAACAACTCTATTAAGGACTTATTTAAGGAAGCCTGTGATAACAGGTTTAAAGACTTTATTACTAAAAGGATTATGTTAGCCTATCACGGCGCCTTCTTAGCAGGAAGGAAGTTCAACCTTAATAGTTAACTTAATGACAGCAAGCTAAAATCAGGCAGAATACGCGATATTAGATTATATAGGAAGAACTTACCTCCACTACCTTAGTTGATCTATAATCTTAATATATATCCTCTTTAAGATTAGTTCTAAGAAGCTTAATAAGCTTACCTCTAATCCTATTATTAAATAAGGTTGTTTTAAGAAACAGATAAGAAGCATGTAAAGGGACAGCAGGTCCTTAGCTTAATGTAGGTATTCGTCTATAAGATGGACAAGCATGGATTTCTCCAGAAATGTAAGGCATAATTAGTAGTCTATAGAAATTAATAGGCCCTAGGAGATCTACCTATAAGAGCTACTATATTAGCTAGTACGACCTTCCGAACACTTATGGCAATTACCGCAAAATTCGACCTGGAGATGATATAGATAGATATAGTCAATGCGTTTATCCATTGCGATCTCGATAAGGTCGTCTATATAAAGCTACCGCTAGGGTTTAACAAAGGAAAGATAGACAAAGTACTGCGCTTAAGAAAAGCCCTATATAGACTATAACAATCACCACTATTATGGCAGAAGAATCTCACGAGCTTGTTAAACGAATTAGGTTTTAAAGAGGTACCTTAAGAGCCGTATATTATACTAAAAGGTGGAATAGTTGTCTTCTTCTATATTAACAATATTGTCTTCTGCTACTAAAAGATAGATAAGAAGAAAGCTTAAGAAGTAATTAAGGAGCTAAGCAAGGAATACTAGATAAGTACCCTTAGCGAGCTAAAATGGTTCCTAGGAATCTATATGCTACGTAATTGTAGCTAAAGGCTTCTGTGGCTATCCCAGGAAGCCTATATTAAGAAGATAGCTAACTAGTATAAGATAGATTTTAGAGGGCGTCTTCTAGACACCCCTATAGCAGAATTGGAACTCCTCTCTACTAATCACCAATTAATCTGTCCGACGCGTCCGTCCCCTAATATAGACCTATTAGTCCGCCCTATATCCCTACCAGCCTCTACGATGCTATATCAGAGAAAATTGGGTTTAGTACTCTATATAGCCACTATAACGCGTCCAGATATTGCGTTTATAGTATTAAGGCTAGTAAGGTTTAATCAGGACCTAAGCCAAGAGCATTATTAAGCGGTAGATAGAGTCATCTAATACCTATATAGCACGAGAAGCAGAGCAATCTGCTATAGAGGAGATAAGGAAGGAATAAACGGTAGAGGGAGAGACAAAGGAATACGCGACAAAGGACGAGACAACGGAAGAGACGGTAGAGGTAAAGCGCAATCATTTATCTATACCAGCGATGCATCATTCGCGGACAACTCCATCAACAGAAAGAGCTCGTAAGGATATATTATAAAGCTATTTGGGGGGCCGATCGCCTAGAGAGCAAACAAGCAGGGTATAGTTATAACGTTAAGCACAGAAGCTGAGTTATTAGCCCTATTATAAACAGTAAAGGAAGCTATCTTTACCAGTAGGCTATTTAAAGCAATGACGTTACGCCTAAATAAGCCCTTAATTATCAAATGCGACAACACCTAGACGCTCCAACTAATTATAGAAGACACGGTAAAGCTAATTACAAAGCTCCAACACGTTAATATCCATTAACACTAGCTACGTTAGGAATACGCAATAAGACGAGTACGATTTTAATAGACAGCGATAAAGGAGATAATTGCTAATGGACTTACAAAGGCCCTACCCAAGCAGAGGTTTCAAAGTTTCGTTAATATAATCGGGATGGTGGATATCAAGGAGCAGCTGGATAAGGAGAAGCAACTAGAGGACCTAAGGGACGGTATTAAAGCAAGATAAAAAGGATTTAGATAAGATTACGGTTCAATTAACTTATTAACGGACACGAGAAGGTGGCTAGCTTTGACCTCAAAGAGCTCAAAGCTAAGGGGGTGTGTTAGATAATCTATATTCTCTAAGGCGTGGGACACGTGCACGAGTCACGTGCACGGGGCACGTGCATTGTAAATCTTTTTAGAGCCCTAGGGGCCCTAGGTCAAGACATCGACATCAATTAATAATTAAGTCAAGATTATTAATCAATCAACCCATTTAATCAATAAACCCCTCTACACGAACTTCGTGACAGTTATAGCTACCCAGGAGTTTAATTCCTAGGGGCATTTGCGTATTTATAGGCGTGGCAGTTTCTAACAAATCAATCTATATTAGATAGAAGTCCTCGCCAGTAGTAATAGGGCGCTAGTAGTTAGTAGGTCTTATTATAACTAGGGTATGCTATAGAGACTTAATAGTAGGCTTTGTAGATTAACTCTATTTGTAGGTTATTAACATCTGGAACTATAAGCCGTTCTTAGTATAAAAGCAGTCCTTCTTTTATTTCCAAATTAGGGTCCTCCTTCGCGGCTTAGTCGCGGAGGGCTTTTAGGGAGTTAGCCATACAGTTTGCAGTTAGAATGCGGTTAACTAGCCCTATTAGTTTATCCAAGACTGCTCCCTCTAAGGGTACTAGCTTATTCTATTCGGAGTCTAGTTCTTTAAGAATTTGCGGGTTAAGCTATTTGGGATAGAGGAGGGCGTACGTCTAGTATTAGGTCTTTAGCTTATCCTAGGGTCCTACATCTTGTTCCCTTCGGGTTAGTGTATTAACTTTAGTGTTTTACTTGCCAGAATAATATATAATCGTAAAGAAGAATTTAGAGAGTATTTTGGCTTAGTAGGCTTATTGTCTAATAAGCTGCTTTATAGTTATAAAGTACTCTAGGGCTTTATAATCCATATATATTTTAATCCGGAAGTTCGTGCCTTCAAGCTCTGCGCGCTATTGGGACAATAATTAAATAATAGCTAGCATTTCTTTGTTGTGTACCTCGTAGTTATACTTAGCTGGGTCTATTATTTTTAAGAAGAAGGTAATAGGGTACCATTCACTGTCTAAATATAACTGTAATAGGATTCCTGCTATAACTCTATTAGAAGCGTCCGTCTCTAGCATTAATTTAAGGTCCAGGTTATAGTAATAAAGGATTAGAGAAGAGATAAGCTAATCTTTTAACTCTCTAAAGGCTTCTATATAGTTGTTACTAAAGATAAAAGGCGTGTCTTTCTAGGTAAGTTGTATAAGAGGCGTTGCCATAACTCCGTAGTTATAGATAAATTAGTAGTAGAAATTATAAAAACCTAAAAAGGACTGGATCCCCTTTATAGTATAAGGGGGCTGCTAGTTACAGATTATATTAACCTTTTTAGGGTCAACTTTAATCCTATTTATACTTACTATAAACCTAAGGTACTTTATGCGTTTTACCCCAAATTTATATTTCTTAATATTAACTTGCAAGCCCGCGTTCTATAATCTCTCTAGGACCTTCTTAACATGAACTTAGTACTTAAGTTTGTTATCTAAGTATATAAGGATATTGTCTAGGTATGCTATACAGAATTTGTTAAGGTAATCAAAAAGAACGTTATTTATATACCTTTAGTATATAGCCGGTCCGTTTATTAGTCCAAAAGGAAGAACTTTATATTTATAGGACCTATAACGGGTACGGAATATTGTTAAATCTTTAGATATAGGGTTTATCCTAATTTGGTAAAAAGCTTGGCGGATATTAAGTTTAGTAAAGATCTTTACCTAGCTTAAATGTGTAAGGGTTTTGTTAATTAAAGGAATAGGATACTAATCCTTTTAAGCAATAGTATCCAGCTTCTAATAGTTAATATAAAAACGAAGGCCTCTACTAGGCTTTTTTATAAATAGGATAGGGGAAGTAAAAGGGGCTTTACTTGGCTTAATAAACCCTTTATTAAGGTTATTAATTAAGTACTACTTTATTGCTTTTAGCTTGTCCGTTAATTATTAGTAGAGGGGGCTATAGCCTAGCAAGTTATTGGCTTCTAATTAAATTTTATAATTATATGTCTAGTAAGGGGGTAACTTGTCTAAAGCTACCCTTAAAAATGCGTCCTTGTACTTAGTATAGATAGTAGGAAGGAGATATTTAACTAGTTCCTTATTAGTTTCCTTAATTAGCTTTTCTTCCCTCTTATTAATAATCCGGTTAATCTTATATAGGCTTGTTATAAAGACCTTATTATCCTTCTAGTATATATTAAAGTGGAACGCTATAGCGCTAATTGCGGCGATGTTAACTATAGGGGGGTTACATAACACTAGGGGCGTGCGTAACCTTAGGGCCCTCCAGGGTATTAGTATTGTTATTACTCCTTTTAACTCCTATTGCATATTTTAGAGGTCATCCCTTATATCTTATTAGTACGTTCTTTTCCACACTGGTTAAATCTGCGCGATTTAGACATTGTCTATATTACTATCTATCCTACTTCTGTATGTAGAGTCCTCCTTAAATATAGCGCTTTAGGAAAGTATCTTTGTTAGTACGGAGTTCTTTCCAGCTTCGCGGTAGGCGTCTTCTTAGGCAAAGGCTAGGTCACGGGCCCAGACATCCTACTGGTATATAGGGTTAGACTTCGCGGCTAGTATCTTATAGTTGGTTCGGATTTCTCTAATAAAGGAGGGTAATTTTGGCCTATCCTTTGGCTAGACAAACTGTCTTTGTTATACATTCAGCTAAATATTAAAGTAGGACATCTATTTTTGGCTAAGGATTATATTATAGGACCTTAGGTCTAAGATGTAGAAGGGGATGCCGTATTAATATTATCTATTAAGGGAGATATATAACTTTAGGATATAGGTAACCGGCTTACCGGCTTAGCCATTATAGCCTTTTACCTAGACAGGCTTCTCTAGTAGGGTAGCTTTTACATTTAGAAACTTGGCAACGTTAATTATATAAGCAGTATTTATAAAGGCAAAGCCATTTGCTCCAGTATTAATAAGGGCAGTTAAGTTAACTCCATATCTATTTTAAGATACTGTATATGGAACCGTAAAGTATTTTCCACCTATTAACTAACTTAAATTAATCTCTTTAAAATTAATAGGATACCCTAGGGGGGAGTTTTTTCCTAGGGTTCTTCTTTTTCTAATTTATCAGACGTTTCTCCTTTCTCTATCTCCTTAATATTCTTTAGTTCTAGGTAAGATAAGGCAAAGTAATCCTCCTTATCACAGTTATAGAAAGTGGCTATGGTAGGGTTAATTAGGGTATTGCGATGAGTACTAGTTAAGGTTATAGTACATAGCTAGTCGGGTAAGGCTCGCTAGTGCGTAGTTGTGACCGCTTTTAGTATAGCAGCGGTCATGGCTTATCTTCCTACTCTAGCTCCCGTAGGGGTGGCGGGTGAGCTTTAATTGCTATAAAGTCGCTTCTGCTGATCTAGGCGGGCGTTAATCCGCTTTAGCTCTAAGTCTAATAATAGGCAATAAGCTGCGAGTCTTTTATAGGTTAGTAGGTTATTTAAAGTTATAGCAATCTTCTCTTATAGCCTAATTGTTAGTTTGTTATAAAGGTCTAATTAGTAGTTTTTAAGGGGGACCTAGCCTTCTCCTATAAGGTATAAGAATTAAGTCTGGAATTCAGCAAAGGGTTAATTCGGCTTTATTATTAGGCGGTTATAGTTATACCAAGCATCCCGTACTTTGTTCGGGTTAATATAGATAGCCGCTAGGTGCTGCAGTATCTTATTAACAGATATAAATTGGATAGGAGAGTCATCCTCAAACTTAGCTTAAAGGTAATATTAGGCGTCCCCTATAGTTCGGCCAAAGAGGTAGAGCATTTTAGCCTCTTTAGAGGGGAAATAGTTGTAGTTAATTTGGAGTTTTCCTTAAACTTAGATCCTCTAGTTCTTAAAGGTAGGGTCTATCCTATTAGACAGTAGTTAAGGGTTAGGAAGCTTAACGGATTTTAATTACTTCGTTATTATATTTATACTCCCTAGTATATCGCATTTGGTCAAGCAAATAGGTTAACTAAGGCTTTGTAAAGGGGAGGCTAGGCTACTTTATAAGGCAGCAAGGCTTTCTAGGATCTCCTTTAGAGTCTCTTATATGCTTTAGGCTTAAAGACAATTAACCTTTTAATTGGCCGCAAGGGTGTGAATCTATTCGCGTATATCTGTAATATTATTATTGTCTTCAATTTCTAATCCTAATTGGATCTTATATTCCTCTTAGGTAAAGGTAGGTCTTTTAGATAAGCTCGCTTTAGGTGCTATTATTAGCTTCCTAGGGTTCGTCGGTCTTGTGCGCTTTGGTTTTAATTCTAGGGGTATAGGTCTAGTCCTGCCTAGCTTGTAAAGTGGGATATTATTAAGGCCTTTTCAGGCAGTATAAAGTTGTTCTAGTGTCTGAGTATAGCGCGTTAACGCGTTGTTACAGACGAAGTTTCTTTTAAGATGTGGGGATATTATTAAGGCCTTCCCAGGCAGTGTATGGAGAGCTTAGTATAATGTAATGGCTTGTATAAATGCCTCTAAACTAAAGCTTGTAGATTGCTATCTAATAAAGATACTAAGCTAAGGAGAAGAAAAGAAGGGGGTTGTAAGGACTATAGTAAACATATATAAAGGGGCAGCCGCTAAGGCGCTAGCGGTAAGCGAGCCAATTGTAGGTTGGCAGAATATGGCAGCAGCATGGCAGAATTTGGTAGGTGACGCGCTCTAGCACTGTTACAAGACCTCTAGTTCTATCTAACTCCTTAGGACTATATAAGTTTATTTATAATTTAGCACTAAGGTTTTCCTATAATAGAGGGGCGTTGCTTAATTAGATACTATTACTAGATAACTAAGATATATAGCAGCGAGACGGATCTATAATTTTAAATATATTTAAATAGTAGTAGGATTCTGGCATTTTAGTAATAATTAATAAGGAAATATATATATAATAATAATTCATTGCTTAACGTCCGATTTGGATCCCTATTAGGCCTACGTGGACTACTCCTTATTTATATATAGGGAGAAAACTCTATTTAAGAAAATAAGAAAACCCTATAATCTATCTCCCTACCCTTTGGGACTCGCCTGCAAGGCGCCTGCGAGTCACCTATAGTGCTCTACTACCTTACTTTTTGACCTCCTTAGGAACCACTGCTGCCGTAACAAGCCTACGGACGCGCTAGTATCGCAAACTTAACTCTACTACTATAGAGTCATTAGGGGGCGCCTAATACTCGCCCTCTTACCTTCTATTACTATTTCCTTTGCAACCTGGAACTGGTCTAGTACACTTTAGTTAATAAGCCACTAGGTAACTACCTTAAGACCTTTTTATATTAAGAGCAGTGTATTATAGTTCTCTGTGCTAGCTACTAAGAGCATTACTTCTTGGTTGGTGTGTAAGGGGTATAATAGTATTACGTGTTTTAGTGCCTATTTTGGCTAACTATATTCGCATCTTAGGCTACCTACTAGGACACCTACCTAGTAGAGCCAGTCTTTTAGTCCTATTATTCCTATTCTTAAGAGTATTGCTATTGTATTTTCTGCCTTTATTAGGCCTTCTTGGAGCCCTTAAGTATTTACCCCCTATAGCATTAACTATGCTACGGCTTGGGTTCCTCTTGCCTAAGACAGCCTCTATACCTTTAACTCCTATGCGCCTCTCTATCGTTAGTCCAACTAGTATTGTATTACGGTAGATAGTTTCCTAGCGTTCTTTTATGCTCTACTTTAGCTCCTTTCTCTCTCTTATTATTGTCTTTGCTAACCTTTTACGCGTCTCCCTTCCTCCTCTATATGGGCCTAGGCCCTAAAGTAGCACTATTTTTCTTCTGCTTTCTTTATCTGTTTCTCCAATATATCTTCCCTACTTTGGGGTTGTTGGTTTGTTCTCCTATAGGGGGCCCTAGGGTCCCTTTATATTTTATTTAGGCGTGTTTTGATATACTTTATAATATTAGAGTTATGTTTATTTTGCGCCCTTTACATTACAGCGGCTTTAATATGTAGTTATAGGGGGGGAATATTAGCTTCCTTCTTAAGTAGTGCTGTAGCCGTTCGCTTATACCCTCCTATCATTGGGAAAATATTCGCAGGATAAGATTTAAGTAGACTTTAATTTTCGCGTTTCGCGTAATTAACATGCAATTTAACTAACTCGACACGCAATTAACTAACTTGACACGCAATTAACCAACTTAACATGTAATTTAACTAACTTAACATGTAATTAACCAACTTGACACATAATTCAACTAACTTAACACGCAATTAACCAACTTAACACGCAATTCAACCAACTTAACATGCAATTAACTAACTTGACACGCAATTCGACCAACTTAACACACAATTAACTAACTTAACACGCAATTTAACCAACTTAATATACAATTGACCAACTTGACACGCAATTTAACTAACTTAATATACAATTAACCAACTTAACACGCAATTCAACTAACTTAATATGCAATTAACTAACTTAACAACTTTAAAAGCTAACTATATATTTCTTAACACGCAATTAACCTACTTAGCAACTTTAAAAGGTAACTATATATTTCTTAACATGCAATTAAGGTAAAGTTATATGCTATATATTTAACTATTATATATTATCTAATATAATCTTATACAATCTTATATAGTTTTATTACTTAGAGGCTCTGCATAAGGCTCTACGCAAGGCTCTATATAAAGCTCTACATAAAGCTCTACACAAAGCTCTACACGAAGCTCTACACGAAGCTCTGCATACAGAGGCTCTGCACAAAGCTCTACGCATAGAGGCTCTGCACAACGCTCTGCACAACGCTCTATACAAAGCTCTGCACAAAGCTCTGCACGAAGATCTACGTACAGAGGCTCTGCACAAGGCTCTGCACAAAGCTCTACGTATAGAGGCTCTGCACGAGGCTCTACGTACGGAGGCTCTGCATAAAGCTCTACACGAAGCTCTACGTACAGAGGCTCTGCATGAAGCTCTACACAAAGCTCTGCGTATAGAGGCTCTGCATAAAGCTCTATACGAAGCTCTGCATAAAGCTCTGCACGAAGCTCTGCACGAAGCTCTGCACGAAGCTCTATATACAGAGGCTCTGTACGAGGCTCTGCGCGAGGCTCTGCGTATGGAGGCTCTGCACGAAGCTCTACACGAAGCTCTACACGAAGCTCTGCATAAGGCTCTGCGCAAAGCTCTGCATACGGAGGCTCTACACAAAGCTCTACACGAAGCTCTATACGAAGCTCTACATATAGAGGCTCTGCACAAGGCTCTGCATAAAGCTCTGCGTATAGAGGCTCTATACGAAGCTCTGCATCGGGTCCCCGCTATATTCCCAATAGCGTCTACACGTGTCTCTGCCTATGTAGCCGCCTTATTTTTTACCCTTCTTTCCTTCCTTACATCCTCCCTACCTAGGG
>Ga0307507_10003496_pt1 | contig 30275 bp, 19 predicted proteins | sample 7_EM_MG_FD_207223 | JGI IMG/M metagenome (GOLD analysis project Ga0307507, IMG submission 207223) | Populus trichocarpa ectomycorrhiza microbial communities from riparian zone in the Pacific Northwest, United States - 7_EM | ecosystem: Host-associated > Plants > Roots > Unclassified | place... | reverse complement strand
CTGCTTAAAGCTCTGCTCAAAGCTGCTTAAAGCTCTGCTCAAAGCTGCTTAAAGCTCTGCTCAAAGCTGCTTAAAGCTCTGCTCAAAGCTGCTTAAAGCTCTGCTCAAAGCTGCTTAAAGCTCTGCTCAAAGCTGCTTAAAGCTCTGCTTAAAGCTGCGCAGAAGTTCTGCTCAAAGCTGCGCAGAAGCTCTGCTTAAAGCTGCGCAGAAGCTCTACTCAAAGCTGCGCAGAAGCTCTGCTTAAAGCTGCGCAGAAGCTCTACTCAAAGCTGCGCAGAAGCTCTACTCAAAGCTGCGCAGAAGCTCTACTCAAAGCTGCGCAGAAGCTCTACTCAAAGCTACGCAGAAGCTCTGCTCGAAGCTGCGCAGAAGCTCTACTCAAAGCTGCGCAGAAGCTCTGCTCAAAGCTCTACTCAAAGCCCTATTGTCGATTCCCATTACCAAATACTAACTAAGTGGCGTTGTCGACAGTGGCAATTACAAATCATAGTCGTCAGCTCTATCGTCAGTATCATCATTAGCGTTTTGCCACCTATATAAAGCTCTAAAGCTCTACTAACACGCAGCACTAATATACTAGGAAGGTTCTACAATCACCCGAACAAACGCCCGTACAAACGCCCATACAATCGTCTCTACAAGCGTCTCTGCAATTAATCGCCCGTACAAACGTCTGCACGTCGGCACATCTACACGTCTGCACGCCTGCACGTGGCTCTGCACGAAGCTCTGTACGAAGCTCTGCACGAAGCTCTGCACAAAGCTCTGCACAAAGCTCTGCACAAAGCTCTGCACAAAGCTCTGCACAAAGCTCTGCACAAAGCTCTGCACAAAGCTCTGCACAAAGCTCTGCACGAAGCTCTGCTAAGGCTCTGCACGAGGCTCTGCCAAAAACTTACCCCCTCCGGGCCAAGGGAGGATATTTTCAAGAAAGGACTCAACTATAGTACCTACTAGGTGTTGCAATAACTTCAAGTAGTAGATATCTATAGATCTGTATAGTTTTATCTATATTAGTAGACTATTTAATAAGATATAATATATGCTTATAATTTTAACAACGCGTTTTTTAACTTTAACGAAATTAATATTAGGACTAAGTAATAGCCGTATAATAAAATTCATACCATTTAGAAGCCCTAAGTCTTAAAAAAAATGTGACTTTGTGTGGTAATAATAACGTGTTATGTGAATGAATGAATTAGATATCCGCAATATCCGCTTGGCGGATTTTGCTTATAATTTTGACAAGACGCGCCAAACACTCTCAGACGTGATTTTGCAATTCGGAAGACGGCGTAGGTTATTCCGATACCAGCTAAAAAAAAATCACGTCTGAGCTCGCTGAGGTAACCAAATTACTATGGGGCGGCCATATTACAAATGCATGTTAGGATTTAGTTCCACAAGCAACGTAACCGACACAGAAGCTCACCCTCTTCGCGTCGCACCAATCCCGTCCACCATGGGTCTCTCGTGCTCGACGATCCATGCCAGCAATCGGTCCATAATGAGCATGGAGTGCAAGATCCTGACCGCACCGTCGCCTCAGGCCCCAGCGAGATCAGGAGTGATGGGTCTTCCGCCAGCCCTCTCACCGTCACGGCGCGCGATGGTGGTGGCCCGGCGCTGAGGTGGAAGACCAGCAGTGTCGGGAGCCAACCGGAAGCACTCCAATTCCACCACATCCGCCTTCACGGAAACAGCCTGGCCGGCCTGCAGAGTCAGGGTCACATGCGCCGTCCCCAAGCGGCCTTGTCGCTCCTCAGGACTGGCGGCGCGGAGGGCGAGGGGGGCAAAGGAGACGTCAGCGCGTTCGCGTTCCCGCAAAGACGAAGCGCTACGGCATGCATTCCCACTGCCGAGACAGAGTGGGAAGTTGTCGACCTTCGCATATCCGTAGGAGGACGGCTCTTGGAATGGGGAGTTGCTGTGGGCTCCCACAACGGTGTCTGCCAGTACCCTCAGCGGATGCACTCCTCGAGCGAGCTGAGGAATTGGAGAAGCGGGATCTCGGCGACGAGACATGGGACGAGTGGCTTGAAAAGCAGGGGAAGACCGGTCGCCGCTGCCGCAGCCGCGGCGGAAGAGGGAACTCTCATAGAGGGAAGTAATTGGTGTCTTCGCTGTGTTTGTTCGTAGACTCTTGGCAGCGCTAACATTTTCACGTGACTTCGGGAGCAATGTACGAAGGCTGACCGATTTGAAATCGGACCATTTTATGCACGGGTACAAAAAATCGAATAAAATATCGCATAAAAGTGACCCTACGCCCCACCAAATATATATATTATTTTAAGTCCTAACCATGAAAGCAATTATCTCCTTCGAACCCAATAATAAGGGTATTGATAGTGTAAAAAAACTCGGTAAGTCACCAATTAAAAAATGGTCCGATTTCAAATCGGTCAGCCTTCGTACTTTTAATTTACAGCTAAAATGAACCGAAGTGCGAAATTGAAACTTCATATGCATAGACGAAGCATTCCACGCTCACGCGCTTCTAAACGGGCCCAATATATTATAGTCAATCCTGAGATGCTCGATCATTGCATACGCATTCTCGAACCCAAACACGTCGGCGCCGCCCAATATATTGCCCCATTTCTCGTTGGTCACGTTGGCACAATACTCTGCTGATATATCTAGATACGCCTTGAATTCAGCCCAATAATTGCCTGGATTATTTTTTCCGACTGTACCCAAGAGACTAGCCGCCCCAAGCAATGGATTGTTCGTAGCTGTCAATGCTATGGTTGCGTTGCAGTTGTTGAACAGGTCCTGGACGTATTGCTGCTGTGTGAGCACATCGGATCGAGTACCGGTGCGACCCAGATGGCCTCCAACATAATGGTCAAAGTCGTAGCCCAGCACCTGATCGTGAGCCTTGATCCAGTTTGGAATGTTGGTCGATTCAGCGAGTTCTGAAAATGGAACCCAGCCGGGGAAGACGAGATCTACAAGCATGAGAACCTTTGGCCCAGTAACGTAAATAAAGATGTTGCCACGGACGTGGTTTTCGCCCTTGTAGGAAAGTTCGAGCGTCTGGTTACCAACGCAAAGGTTATAACTGTGCTTAAAAGTCGAAGTCGGAAGAGGTCGCAGTGGGTCGTATACCTCCTGGAGTAGTACCTTCGTCTCCTCTTGTGCGATGATCGTGACTCCGTGACCGTCGAACAGGGATGCAGAGCCAATATGGTCGGCGTGCGAGTGGCTATAGATCAGGTGGGTGACTCGCTTGTCCGTAACATTTCCGATAGCGTAACCAATGTTTTGGCCGATGGTAGATGGAGCATCAACAAGAATCACACCATCCGATGAGACAACAAACAGCGCTTGATACACACCATCTGTGACCACATATGCTCCTGACCCGAGTGACTCCACAATGTAGCCTGAAGGTCCAATTGTTGGAGCGTTGACTACTGGTGGAAGTGGATTGAAGATTTCAGTGAGTTCTTCCTCGTGGCTTTGCTGGCCGGAAACGGCTCCGTAGAGTAAGAGGGAGAGGTATAATAGAATAGACTTCATTTTTTGTGAACCAGGTTTAGAAGACGAGCTCGTATGTGGTACGATCCTTGGAGCATGTGGCCTTATCCTGAAGCTTTCATATCTATCCCATTTCCGGATTTACAATAATCGGTCAGCCTTGACAAATAGCTTACGAAGGTGCTGCTGAAAAATCAGAAAGTGCTTCTTGTCGTTAGATATTACCGTCGCTTGCTAGCTTCCATCCACAAGTGTTAAAAAGTGTTAAAAACGTTTTTTGGTGGGGAATTTGGTGTGGCCGTGCACGAGGTGGGACCGTGCACGAGGTGGGATAGACTTCTATCCGGAATAATTTTATACCCGCCTCACGTAAAATCGAAAATGTGTTCTGAGAGCGTTTCGCAACATTCGTTAAGCGCGTAAACGATATCTTGTAATTGGCACATCCGAACGTTTACAACCGTGCCGACGCGTTCCGTCCACCGCTCGTCCAACATGACCTTCTCCGACTTACCCTACGACCTCCTCTCCGAGATATACTCCCATCTGGGTATTCGCGATTTCCTCACTCTCGCTTCCACTTGCAAGCTCCTCTATTCCAACCGTAATGATGACGGGTACTGGAAGCGAATCACCGAGAACACATTTCGGTTGCCTAACCGTCCGACGCTTGATACCAACAACAACGGCCTATGGCCGAAGCTCTACCGCCGTCTTCTTCTACAGACTCGCATATATCAATGGGGCCAGGGAGAGTCTTGGTCCGAAGGAGATGCCAATGTTGGAGTGCAGATGGCGCGTGTTGGCCCGTTGCGGCTCCTTACGCCAGTACCGCCGACAGATTGGGGCATCATTGCGGACTTACAATGCGGTGGCTGGTCCACGGCATTCTTGAACAGCTATGGCAGGCTGTTTGTCACCGGAATACTGAACGGAGAGATGGAAATCGACTTTGGCGACCGCGGCTTTCGGGAGCTGCGATTTGAAGCTCTCGACCTCCAAAGGCCAAGGAAGCCAACTCCCGCCTCGCCGGTTACGGATCCAAAGCGTGCCATCAGGCATTTCTCCTCTGGACGAAGCCACACTCTCGCGTTGTCAGACGATGGCACGCTCTGGTCTTGGTTCCCGGAACGTCAGCCTGCGGTTCAATTGTCTTTTCCCGAGATCGACGCCTCTCCGGTCATCTCGAAGTTCGTTGCAGGCTGGAGCAAGAGCTCAGCATACATCAAAGCCCACGGCATCCTGGTCTGGAACCCGGTCCATCTTCGGGGACAGCAGTACGATTCAAGCACCCCACACAAGATTCGTTCAGATCACCCGGCTGCCTTTGGATCGTTAACCAGACCTCATATGTTACTCCAAAGGGCAAAAGCCTTGCTCGAGACGAAGTCGGCGAGGTCATGAGCTACATTGTCCTAGAAGAATTCATCGTCTTCGTCACCGATATTGGCAAAGTGTTTGGGTGCCGTCTCGGCACTAGGCAGACTTTCGAGATCCCGTCCTTGAGTCGCACTTCTGAATCGGATTCGACACCATCTGCCATCGACGTTCAAGGCTCATTTCGAAAGTTTGCCGTCTTCAAGAACTCCGGAGAAGTTGTCATTGCAAGTCAGGACTTCCTCTTCGCTTTCTCGGAGCGCAGCACAACAAGGGATGAACAAGTCGACCCTCCTCGACTCATCCCCGCCCTGCAGAACTCTGGAGTGATCTCTGTCGCATTCGGTGACTATCACTTTCAGGCCCTGCACTCAAATGGAGCAATCACCTCCTACGGCAGAGATCCAGGGACAGCGGGACCTTGGGCCTAGCAAGCTCATTTCATTCAACCGGCTCATTCCGTGGCATAGACCGAATGGGCTTCCGCATGAACGGGACTCTGCTGCCGCACGCATGCGTCACGGGCCGAAAAGTCTGGTTCCATCAGGAACAGCATCGCTAGCTAGAGGACACTGCGAGCAAAACAGCAACCGCGGAGTAGGAGTTCTGGCAGCAAATTCCTGCAGAAGTGTCTACCGAGCTTTATGACAGCATTTCAGACAGGCGTGGCCAACTAACAGAGTGGTTCGAGCAGCAGGGTGACATCAACGTATGGGCCAAGCGTCCAGGTGTGGACCAGAGCTTGGATGATGGCCTTGGACCATACTTTGCTCTTAGTGTCACAGCTGGAGGCCGGCGCAGTGCGGCTCTTGTGCTGGTCAATGACGAGCTTGCTAATACCATCACTGCGAGCACCAAGACCGCCGATGGCAAGGATACTTGGGCGAGTGACCCGCCAGTGAGGGTTACACTCCCAGATGGACAGGACAGCATTGTTGGTAGGCATGGGGAACTCCTAAACAGTCCACAGCTTCCGCCGCTGTCGCAATGGAAGACTATGCCACCAGCCTTTAACATCAGGTTCACCGGTAATGCTAACGCCAGTTTGTATGGGGTTGAGGGATGGGAGGATGGATCACAGTCCTAGATATCTCGATGACCTCACACAATACCCTTCAATGCTAAAGTTCGACAACCTAACGATATCAATGATATGATTACTCTACCCAACAACTCTTTCTCGATTAGTTCGCTCCATAGAGACCCTGATAGCACTCCAGCTGCATCATCTGCCTACACGGATTCCAGAACCGGAACTTCTTATCAATCGCATTGATTTTCGCATCATCCTCCGCCGTCAGCGGACACTTCCACGCCTCAAAGTTCTCCTTCCGATGCGCCTCTTTCCCTGCCTTCGGATGCACAACAACCCCCTCCTCAAATTCCACGCTAACGCAACCTGCGCCGCCGTACACCCCCTCGCATTCCCAATCTCATTCAGCACCGGGTTCTCCAGCAGCTTGCCCGGCGCCCCTGCGCGGGCAGCCCGCAGGCGGTAGGCGGGGTTTATGTTCCCAAGGGGTGCGTAGCCGATCACGGTGATGTTATGCTGCTTGTGCAGCTCGAGGAAGGAGGTTTGCTGCAGGTAGGGGTGCAGTTCCATTTATTTGGTGCACGAAGGGCTTGATTGTGGCGGCGAGGAGTTCGGTTGGTTGTTGGGTGTTGAAGTTGGAGATGCCAATGTAGCGGACTTTGCCTTTGCCAATGAGCTTTTCTATTTCTTTCCAAGTCTGCGGAGCAGGTCAGTTTCACTGTGAATGGATGGGAGAAGGATTGAACTGACGTCGACGTAGTCATACTCTGCTTTGCCGTTTACGCTGCCGATTGGGAAATGCATGATCATGAGATCAATGTAGTCCAGTCCGAGCTCTTGGAGATTGTTGTCCACGCTAGACTGCACCTTCGATCCGTGTTTGCTACTCCACAGCTTTGTGCTTACCCAGATATCGGAGCGATTCAGTCCAGCATCTTTCAAACCCTGCCGGATTCCCGGAGCCAAGGCTCTTTGGTTATTGTATGCCGTTGCGCAGTCGATGTGGCGGTAGCCAACCTTGATCGCATCCGCAACGGCCAGGGCGACGTTCTGATTCGGCGGCAATTCCCACGTAACAAGACCCTTGTGGAGGAATTGAACTCTGACATAGGAGTCGTACCTCTAAGTTTTGAGAAGGTACACCCACGTCTAATAGCCTGGTGGGAAGGCTTTCGGCGACTCCGCTGATGTCAAGCCACCGATTGCAGTTCTTGTTATTGGTGCATTCCAAAAGCCAGTGCCTTATCTTTTAAGAGTGAGTAGTGTTAAGAACATTATCTAAACTATCACTGTTTCAACTCCGACGGGAAAGCGTGTTGGAGTGCCGGGTTACCATTGAGGAATTTCATTCCACGAGGCTAAGCAACCTCCAGATATTTCTTCCAGGGTACCACTAACTCGAGCTAGGCCTTAGCCTAAGAACAGCGATTTCACAGATTGCTTCAACTTACTGCAGTTCCTGAACAGTTTACTAGAAAGGGAAATGCAATCGTATTAAAATTTTCATCTTTTTTTTAAAAAAAAGTATGATTGGGTAGTAAGATCAGGATTTATATCTTCATTGGCCTTGATAGCTATTCAGTGTGCATTTGCTCTCGAATCTTGTCTAGCGCTGGGAACTTGCGGTAGGTATTAAAGGCAGCCTGAATAGGCAAGCAAACAGGAAGGAAATTAATAGTGTAACAGCATCAGAGCAAGTAAATCTAGCATAGACATGGATTGGTGTGCGAGATATAAGTGTGTCATGAATGTAGTAATCAAGAGTTTCAAAGAACATACTGTGGCCTGAGTTCCACCACAACGCCATCAAAGCTAAGTGTTTAGTGAAATGCATTTTTTGATTCCGAATCTGCAGAGAGCAAGACTACAATTGACTCCATCCCGCATGAAACCGTCTTTCCATCGTTCCCTTCCTTGAAAGAGTAGAATCTGTAACAAATCACCGCATCACCCGAAGCCAAGAAAAACCGTCACCTTCATTCGTCCGCCCGCTTAGTGACCCGCCCGCCTTGATTCGGCAATGATCTTGGTCATCTCGTCGACCTTCCTCTTCGCACGGCCGAAAGTTCCGAGCTGGTGATGGTTAGTGTTCATGTTCGATTATGGGGATAGGCAGATGTGGGGTGGGAGCTGGGTTCGTGACAGTACTGCTAACGAGCATGGGAAGTTAAATTACGTACCCTCTTCTTAGCCAGCTTACGGGCACGCTTGTCCTTGCTGTTCCGGAGAAGTTCGATAACACGGCGCTCATATGGTGCGAGACTATTCAAATGTCCAAAGTCAGTCATGGTCCCTCAATATTGCCTCTGCCTAATGTCCGCTAGCATCGACGTGGTTTCCAGCTATAGTATGCTCGCACACGATTGTAATTATCATAGTGATTGTGGTAGACTTTTCCGCAAGAAGTGTGTCACTCGGATTGAATTTTCGACGTACCCAGAAACCTCACGGACGACCTCTCTCACAAACTCGGTGCGGCGGCTCAAGTGTCCCTTTCTCCTCGAGATCTTCGTCTTGGGTTGGTAAGGCGTAACTTTCTACAATATCCCAATTGTATTAGCTGAAGTTCGTCTCAACTTGTTCCTCCCGCTGTTCGAGAGCAATTCCGAATTGCTGTTACGAGGGTTAAGAATGCGAGGATGAATAATAACGTACATGACCGGCATTCAAGCCGATAGCGAGGCCAGACTTTTGTTTGACTTCCTTCGGCATTGTGGATGGTATTGTCGATTGTCGACCGTCGCTGGGAGGGATGGGTTTGAAAAGTCGGCGGGATAAGGTTGTGCGGCTTGGAGAGGTGATTTGTCCTGATTGGTTAGTTAGCGAGAAGTATAAGTGCGCGCCAAGGCAGACATATGCCGGAAACTGCAAGCTGATAACTACAACTTCTTTAATGCCCATCCCGGCAATTGTATATATTTAAAGGTACTTGAATATCAATCTTGATTAATTGGATAAAATGCTATCTGAGTTCATATCTGCATCTAGCCAGTTCAACGTTAACATCATACTTCCACCGGACTTCAGCTCATCACACAACGCTCAATCTCTAAATAACTAAAATCACCAAGTGCTCACGAAACGCGCTTGAGCGCGGCTCAAATATGCAGCCCAGACGCCATGTTAGTGCTAAAAAGAAATGAAAGTATGCTCTGCGCCCTCAACTCGCTAATGTTGATGATCTAGACGAAAGATCATTTCAATTCGAACATTAGAATACCAGAAAAAGATATAGACAAATACAATTGTAAGGAGAAGATCCAAGGCACTAGAAATTCTGTGATGTTGGGACTAGTTCACTCGGTTTTACGACGCCGTTCTGGGAATGGCCGTTTGTGTAGCCATTAGCATGTCCATTCGTGTATCCATTCGTGTAGCCATTTGTATGCTCGTTGGCGGCCCCGTTATGAAGAAATCCACTGCTCGATGTAGCGTTTCCTTGTTCCATCGCCACGTCAATTTCTGTTGCACGGCTCTGGTGATGCTTAGAACGGACAGCAGGCATGAAGTCGATGAAGAAACTTAAGACGTAGAAGAAGAAAATAAGGGCAATGACCCATTCCAGTACAGCGGCCGCATTGTACTTGCCCTGGTTCTGACATACACCAAAAGCTGATAAAACATTAGCAATTACGCCTGTCCTCTTTATTTTCGCAAAGTCACTTACCAATGGCCATTGCGATTTCGACCAGGATGAATAAAAGCTTGATCCAGAAGGAGTATCGGAGGATAGAATGCTCGCGGAAATGAATGCCAAGTCGTTGATATTCAGCACAGATGAAGATGGCGGACACAATATACCCGGCGCTGCACGTAGATTAGTTTATCGCCCTATTAATGTTAGGTGGAAAGCTTACATGAATAGGACTAAGAAACCGTCGTGTAGGTGGGGATGTCTGAGCGTATCGAAAATTGATAGAAGAATTAACCCAGCTGCTCCAGCTATCGCGGCGATGATGGAGAGGAAGGACAAGATTTTCTGCGTTAGAGAAGTATTATGAGCTAGTCTGCCGGTGTGCCGTAGCCACCTCTCGAGGATGAAGGCAAGGTCGAATGAGACAACGGTGACAGCGGACATTGCGATAAACAAAAGTTTGAGTCCCTGAGCTCCAACATCTTTTAACAAGTCAGCCGTAGCCGTCAGGAGTGACAAATCAGTGTCCTACCAGAAATATATCTACGAAGCGTTAATATATCACCAGGGATATTTAAAATGGTATAGCTTCGCTTACGCTATGTTCTGGCTTGGGTCCATAGACGGGTAGTGTGGTGAACCCTCGGTGGTCCAGGTTATCAACATGGCTAGCAGCATGGCTAACCATATCAAAGATGAGAATATAGGTATTATCCAGTATGATATACCCCACATGATTCTGGCTTGTGTTGTCGAAACGAGGTTCGCGGTACGACCTCGGCGGATTGTTGCCGGCGTGTTTGGATGAATGTTAAAGAGCCGGCCGACTATCAGAGATGAATCTTAAAAAAAGCAGAGTAGATGAGCTTCGTACTAGGAGGGTAATGGAGAGGTGATAAGGGAATAGGCACTGCCCAGGGCGTCATAAGGATTGCGTACGCTGGTTTGTTGTGCTATGTTTAAATAACGAGACTTGCTATGATGTCACTACCGCGAGAATGCCGAGTTGGCTCCGGGAACTTCGGCTTCGAGCCTTGGCTCTTCTGATCGCTGATTATGACTCAGCGGCGCTACTAAATCGTAATCCATTAAATTTGTCAATCCGTCTGGTTTGAAGGTGCTTTGGAGATGAAAACACGATATGACATTTTATCGTAGCCTAGCTATCTTCGAATCTCCAGAAGCCAATGGGGCTGTGGCTGAAGCTCGTCAGCAGAATATATACTACGCGCAGCACCGAGCTCCAGGTTCAGCTTCAAACCCGTACCAACATCCACAGCCAAACCTCCATCCCACTGAAGTCGCCTTCGCGACATTCTTACATCCTACCATCATCTCCAGCGACCCATATACCAAGCAAGACAGTGACGAAGACAGGATGACATCATCTATGCCGGGACAAATCCCTCATTCTGTATACGTTCAATAGCGATTGTCCGAAGATCATCGACCGAGAGGTCAAAGGCATCGTTTGGATTTCTACCAGCGGGTATTGCGGACCCGAATAGCTGCCCTAGGGTAATAGTAATGAATTGGGCTGCGGCATTGTTCGGTCTTGGGAGAATGGTCTAATTCCATCAGCCACTAGCTTTTATGTTTAGATCTATTGAATAATTACCTCATTTTGTAGCAGTCTTTCATTCCCGGCTGGATCTAGATCATAAACCTCAATAAATGCCTTTACCCTGTTACGTGTTACCTTAGTCCACTTAATAAGTAAAACTACTTGAACAAAGCCTGCTCTACCATTAAGCCATAAACCTATATCCTGATGAAGTTTCGGAATAGACTCTGACCATCCTGCCTCAATTACAATGGTCGGAATAACTTGATTGTTTAGATTAATTGCCTGATCCGGTTGCTTGGATGAATTAATATACGGTGGTCTAAAGTTTGTAATAGCTATCCTAAGTCAGTAGAGATAAAACTTAATAGAAAATAATAACATTTACTAGTTCCACAAAATACCCGTAGGGGTCGAGCTTCGGCGGCAGTGATAAACCCAGAAAGAACCATTCTCATTTTTAAGTCAAAAAGCCATGGCTGATGGCAATCATGGATGAAATTTGGTATAATGTTAATATGTAGAGTCTGGGTGTACGAATTATAGCTAACCCTAGTATCATCGGGGAATATTAGTAGGAAGTCTTTGAGAACTACAGTGGAAGTTTACCTATGCCCTACCGCCTCCACTTGTCCGTCTTCATCTAGAGAACTCGCAACTAAGAATCCGGTTTCTGGGTCAACGTCTTCATAAGTCAAGAGTTGATACTTCGTGGCTACTGCGATGGCGCGACTAATTTGGTTGAAAAGTTTCTGGGCCGAGAGCTTTTGGTTGTTCTCGGTGTTCTTGCGACTCCTTGTTATGGGGGTCCGCTTCACCTCATTAGATACGGATAAGGAGGAGTCAGACATGCTGGTGGGGTGGTCAAGGCTTGGGGACCACCGACTGCCAGGTTTGCTGCACAGTGCACGAGATGTATTTGTTGAAAAGAAGATCATCAGTACAGGAGTTACTTATTAGGCATCTACAACACGTGATTTTAGCGAGAGGCTATCGTGCAGGCATTATCTCATAAATCAGACGCTCCGTAGTAGATTTTGGTTATGGAGCAGGGGAAGGCACGTATGTCATGACCTGACTTTTCGGTTTAAGGCAACTTTCCTCAGCTCCAACGACTGATACTCCAAATGGCTGAACCAAAGCCAGCAATGAAGTTCTCTCTAGCCTTGGGGGCTAAGAAGAATGCTGGTTCAAAGAAAACGACCGCACCGACGAACCTCAAACGACCCATCTCTGCCTTAAACGACGAGGAAGAAGATAACAACGCTCCAAAAGTCCAAGAGGTTTCTCACTTCGACGCAACCGCTGGAGGCGCAATCGATGTAAATGCGCGGCAAGACAAAGTACCGCTGGTTATTCCAAGGCGGCCCAACAGAGACTGGCGAGAGGAAAGCCGGCGCAAGAGACAGCGCAATACCCTACCAGCAGAGGCACAGCAAGCTCGAGTGAACGGCTCTTCTGCAAATGTGGAGAAGGATGCTGTCAATGGTGGTGGGATAGCCTACGGACTTACTGTGGTAGAGAAGAAGGAGCAACAGGATGAAGGTCTTACGGATAAGGGAGAACGCAACGGGGCATCATCAGAACCCGCTGCCGCGAAGACGGCTCAACCAGCTCCCAAAACTGACGACCAGCTTGCGCTTGAGGCGCTATTAGGGGAGAAGCCCAGGTCGGCCCTCGTCCTACCTGCGGTTGTCACTGAGGAACAAGCATTCAAGCGTGACTACGACAGTGCACCAGACATGGCAACTTTGGAGGAATATGAGGCTGTTCCAGTGGAAGAGTTCGGTGCTGCATTCCTCCGCGGAATGGGTTGGAAAGATGGAGAACAGATTGGGCGGCGGAGGGCTGAACAGACGTCTAAGCCCCGGCTCTTAGAACGGCGTCCTGCCCTACTCGGTATTGGAGCGAAGGAAGAAGCCGCAGTAGGAGTAGAGCTTGGTGAATGGGGCAAGGGCATGAAAGGAAAAAGGAAAGTGGATCAGTCATACAATCCAGTTTTGCTGCTTAATAAAGAGACTGGGGAGAAGTTAACAGAGGAAGAGTTGAAGGCTCGAATGGAGCAGCAGAAATTGGTGGAGCAAGAGCGGGCTTCTGAGCGGAAAAGACGGTCACCGGCTCGAGATTCTGACCATCGGTCTTTAGAGAAATCACCACGTCGGCACAGATATGACGATGGTGACGATGGCCATCGGGGAAGCGATAGACGGACGGACAGAAAAAGCGATAAGGACCGGAGTCGACATTATGACAGCAGGCACAGCTCATCACGAAGGGATAGAAGCTCTTCTACGGACAGTCGCCGCAAGAGAAAGCGGCGAGATGACTACGACAGTAATAGAGATGACAACAAGAGGCGTCATAGGGATGACCGTTATAATCGCTCGAAGCGCGAAGATCGAGATGGCGAGAAATACGAGGATTCTAGGCGGCGCCGAAGGCAAGAAGTTTATTGATTCAATTCCTATGTTTCTTCATCGATACATTTGACAGGTTGCAACATTTACTACTATGAAAATGCTCAGGGAGCACGATATTCCCTCGGAACTGCATTAAGCCCAAGACAATTCTGCAATACTACTCATGGCGTTCTACTGAAGTCATGTATTGGCACTCTATTCTTCATTTAATTGGTTAGACTAACCAAATGGCTGGTGCACAACCCAGCAACTTTATCATTTCCAGCCAAAAGGAGAGCCGGAAGATTCCTTGATTGTTCCATGCGAGATGTATATTAAAGACCAAGATTCAGCTGTGTTCGCATATTGTCTCCAAACCATGACAGACCCTCTTTCAATCACAGTGCAATAGCTATGGAGGTGCTATCCAAGGAGTTGCAAAGTGTATAAGCAAACTCCGAGCATTACGAGAAGCATCAAAAGCTCTCAATGCTTTGAATAATGAGACCTTGAGCTGGCGAACTCTCATAGATCAGACTAAGGATGCTCTTCGGCAGTGACAGGAATTCCCTCACTACTCTAAATGGTATGCATGAGCTGTAAACTTCAAATGAGCTATATAAATCCAAAGTTGCTTCTACTAATGGATTTATGGATTATTTGTCGCTGCTCTGTATTTTGGATATTTCCACTGACACCTACCATATGGCTTTTTGCAAAGTTCTTTTAATTCACTGAGTGGCACCATCACGATTGTCGAAGAAAGACTATCTATATTGGAAGGCATTGTCCGTACTTTAATTCGCCGGACTGACTCTAGCGGTAACCTCGAGGTCAGGAAGCTGGCACGGTTGAAGAAGAAAGATAAGGCAGAAGCTTTGCTTCAGGAATTACAGATATGAAACTTGCTTTAGTTATGACCATGATTAACATGTAAGACCCTTTTTATTCTCTCACCTTGCTATATTGCACTGGGACCAACCATTCTGAAGAGTCTGCATTTCATTTGCCATATTCTGATCTGACTCCCTTCGATTTCAGGCAATCCTCCAGTCGAACTTAACCACAATTCCAGGTGTACATAGAACAAACACAGGCGGAGAATATAAGCTGGCAGAAAGGCTACGAAGCAATAGTGGATCCTCTGCCAACTCAGAAAATCACTACGAACCGAATCGAGGATAGAATTTGCGGCAGTAATGTTTACAGACTACCGTCATACTCTACTGCCGTAGCCCGCATTACCGCTGGCATCCAAATACGTCAATCCAACCGTACCGTTTGCTCGCGAAGATGTCAGTGTTCCTGCCATCGACTTGGACAGTTTCAGTCCCCTCGATCCCTCAGCGACCTAATTGGCAGCCTTTTCGTAGGCTATACTGGCGCTCCTTGACTCAGCTCTTCATGCGACAATCGGTCTTGCGCCCACCTCTACCGAAATTTTCTATGCGGCTCCGGTGATTCTTACCATCCCAGATCGGGTCTCGAATGATTACAGCAATAATATCTTCCAGCACAAGAGATGGGCCTGCGTTTCACTTTCGAATTCCGGCAGTACGACCGAGATCTGACCCGGTATTCTCTCTGGTGGTGCGGGGGGACATTGAAGGTATCCAATCAGAACTTTGCAAAGGCTCAGTATCACCATTTGATGTGGACGAAGCCGGATATAGCCTCGTGTGGGTAAGTGGTGACCACTCACAAAACATTTATAGAGCGGGAGATTGACTGTTCCTACTATTAAAGTTTGTGCTATCTGCCCTCAATCCCAGGATGTTAGAGACTTGCCACTTCCTGCTCTGTGAGGGAGCCAATCCGCTTGATGAAGAGAGTAGAGATCCTAAGAGGTGACATTGCGATAACAAATAGTGATATACGCACACTGTAGATATTGGGCGAAGCGCAGATACCTTTTAGGTCAGAGATGATTGAACGCCCCAAGTTTACGTTTGAATATGTTGATAGGGGGTACTTGGACAGTCTCTTTCAGCTCGGCCACGTGCACGTGATAGATCACGTGATGTGCACGGGCCATCTTGTAGATGTCGGGCCATCGAGCCCTTTAGATTTTCCGCCAGCCTAGTCAGTGGTCTGACAGAATATATTCAGTGGCTCCGGGGCCCGCTCCGCGAGAACTCAGTGGGAAGGAAATGGTGGGGAGTGTGGAAGAAACTGCTTGGCCGTTTTGCAGGTGCGGCTGTTAAGGATTTTGGGGTTCTGGAGCCTGAGAAGGGCTTGGATGAGTAGGATAACCGAATCGAGATATTCCACGATGAAGATGAATATGAAGGGACTTTCGTCGATGCAGTAGAACATATGGAGGCAGTCGAGGTTTAAAGACACTGGCTTGAAATAATGTAGACGTAATCAATAATCGCCCAAAATTGGTGATTATGATTATGTAAGGATTCTAATTCCGAGCCGCCCGGCCTCCATGTACGCGATTATATATATAGGCTTTCTTTAAACAAATTCTATGGCAAAGGCGATGTATTATAAATGGTAACTTTTTATGGTCATAAATGGTGTTAAATTTTTTACCTTGGTCCAAGCGTAATAGTCATGTGCATCCCTGGACGTATGTTTTCGTCAATATCCGCAGTCTAACGGGACTATCCATTTAGTCAACAGAAGTCATAAAATCATCCATTGATGTCCCTCAGTTTCTCCAAAACACGCCGCCGTTACCAATACCAGAGCGCTCATATCATTAGAGACCCTAGATCTAACTCACAGCTGGCTAGGTATTATAGACCCACCGACTTCCGCCTATTACGCAGCACCTAATCCTAGAAGACTTCTAATGCCAGCGCCCTCAAGAACTTAAGTAGTAACTGGCCTCATGGTTGCTTTGACATGATCACTGTAGTAGAATGGCAGGAAGCAATCGCGGTACGGCAAACCGTCAGGACTGCATTTGAGGTAACTCAGCAATGCTCAGCAAGATCTCTAGGAATTGCTTACATAGGCTCCGCGAGATCCATATCAAATTTACGGATGACGTGTGCAAGGGTGAGACGCAGTTCTGCCCAGGCGAGACTAGATGGACTTTAGAACGCTACAGTATCATTACGTTATAACGGAAAACTCACTTAATGCCCAAATACATCCTTGGACCTCTAGAAAAGGTGACCAGCCAATTTTCAAGCCCGGGTTCCTTCAGCCAGCGCTCTGGATGCCACTCATATGGTTCGGAGAAGATTTCAGGATTAAAGTGCACGAAAGTGCTTCCGCACGAAACGATTGTCTAGCTCGGAATTAGCGCCATATTCAACCCTTTATGTTTCCTGAACACAACTTACGCCTCCAGGAACAACAGTTCCGCAGATATTCGCACCTTCCGCAGGTACTACACGGAGCAGACCAGACACCACGCCAGACATCATCCTGAGCGACTCTCTGATGACCGCATTTAGGTACGGCAACTTCTCAAGATCTCGTAGCTGCGGCGGATTCTGGTCGAGGATTGGCCAGGCCTCGTGCAGTTCTTTCTTCAGCTTCTTGTATGTCTCGGGTTGCTTCAGCAAATAGTACGTCCCAACCATGAGAGTACCTCCGGTGGTCTCGCCGCCGGCAAACATGAGATTTTGGCTTTCTTCGTACAAACTTCCCGCACAAGGGACAGTGTGGTTGCGGTAAGCTTCTTCGTCCATAAGCCTGTGATAGATTGTCATTTGGTGGGGAAGGTCTTTGAGATGCTCCGGGTTCTCTGTGAGATTTTTGATATTGCGGAGAATAAGCTGGGGTTCCCCTTAATTAGAATAATTTCATGCCTCAAGATATCACTGCGGTTAGTTCGCTCGGAAGTACTTACCTCCTGCAGATCCAATAGCCCAGAAGTCTCAGGGCTGATCTTCCTAGACAGATTCGATGGGCATTTCAAAATCATATTCTTGTAGATCTCTGAATGCTTGAAGCGAATAAAGATCGGATTAGACGCATCCATCGCCTCGATGATGGGAGCTTTGAAATCGGGTATGTTAGTTGCGTCGACTGATTGGCCGAAGCTGAGGTAAGTGATGATATCCATGGTCATGCACCGGTAGGCCCAGAAGAGATCTGAGGACTTTCCTGCTGCGTTTTGTCTTTCGAATGCGGCGCATAGAGCTTTAACCTAGAACATTTAGCTTATAAGTATTCAGTGCATATGGTCTACAGAGCACTACTTTATCCACAAGCAAACTTTGGGCTCGTTCCACACCCTTTGTAGAGAATGAGCGGTTCAGAACATCCCTTCTTTCCTTAGCTTCCTTGTACGTGATGAACCCGAAAGAGGAGCGGTCTTTGTTGAAGCTTTTGTATAGTCTCCATTCTTTATCCCACCGGTTCTTGTTGTTGTAGATATCGTGGTATGCTTGCGGTTGAGCAAAATGAAGCTATTTCACATAAACCATCTGCCTGTGCAATAGTTCTGTCTTAACACTTACCTCGTTGGGCCCGACACGGACAACACTGCCTTGTCAGAAGTCAGCTCAGGGATTGTAGTGACGAACGTTACTTTTCGTCGCGCCAAAATAAATATTATGCAAGGCACACCGTATTTTACATGAAGCCCCTCGAGCACATGGTAGAAAGATTTATTCTGAATGCATTCCACATATGCTTTCCGGAGAATGGTTGCTGCTGCCGCCTTGGGGCCTGGAAATTTAGAAAGTGGATGAAAGTAAAGATTGCGGACGACCTGGTAGATGGAAAGGGACACCCAAGCAATACCCGCTGCTGTGATGATTGATTGCTGAGTAGGCCAGTCCATGACCGCACTGAGGGTCTCCATGGAGGAACGATTGTCTGATCCCCAAGACAGTTGAACTAAGGAATCCGACCTTACTCTCAAGGTGCAAGGGTTATTGTTCCCAAAAATCAGGTGGCAAAAAAGCCACTGTTAGAGCCCGCACCACTACCTCCGTTCAGTCCTCTCTCATTTAAGACTGGTAATGCGGCAGAATAACTTACCGCCCGTGCATACCTTATTGACCCGAGTTTACGAGTGGTCTATTACTTTCGGGTCCTGGATTTCAAACTCCCGCTAAGCCGGCTTCTGATTAGTTAGACAAAAAACTTGCGGGTAGTAGGTTATTGCAGAATCTACGTAATAAATATTAAAATATTATAAATATTAAAATATCTTAGTATTGCATCTTCCTTTTTATTAATACCTCTATTAATACTACTATATATATTATATATGGCAGATCCTATTATAATTAAGTATAGTAAGTGCTATATCTATAAGCCCTGCCTTAACTTTGTTAAAGACGGCCCTTTAAAAAAGCTTTTAAAGCTATGCTAGTTATATTAGTTAAAGGCGCGTCTTCCCTATATATTACTTCTACTTCTGCTTACCTTTCTAGGCCTCTAAATATAATTTAAATAAGTAGAGAGCTTTTATAGAGCTAGATTCTACTACTAAGAATTGTCCTATAAGGCGCTAGCGAACTGCTCTACCTAAAAATAATACTAAGAACGCCTTCCTACCTCGCGGCCAAGATATCCCTAAAATAGCTTAACAGCGGAAGACAATTAGGGTAATATAACAGGAGCACCGTATTCTTAATTGGCGGGGTAAAGCTTACTCTCCTACTCCTCTGCTATATACTACAGATAAAGCTCTATATAGAAGAGGCGCTCTATATAGCCTAAATATGTCCTTGCCGGAACTAGCTCCTATGCCTACTCTACCGCTAATACCTACTCTACTACTAATACCTACTCTACTGCTAGTACCTACTTTACCGCCAATACCACCTTTCTCGCGGTAAGCTCTAACTACGGCTATACTACTACCCGTTTTAGCTATTAACTAGGAGCGAATTAAAAAGTTTAGGAGTATACTATAGGCTAAATATATAGAGACGTGTAGTTATTATAAGGAGTAGTGGTTCTAAATAGGCCTAGCTACAGAGGGTAATAATATAGGTATATATAAAGCTTATATTAAGGACGCCCTTAAGAATCTAACCCTTTCTTCCCTATTTAGTAAAAGCAATAGGCTTAATTTAGGGCCTATTCCTAGCTTCCTACCTATACTTACTGTAGTAGAGGAGCTTCTAATTGCGCGCGTATACGTTTATCTATAAGTTATGCGTGTACGCGGCTAGTAATACTGCTATACTAGCCACGTCTACTGCTTTGGCCAGAATATACTAAAGACTTAAAGGCAGCTACTACAGCTACCTATTAAGCTTAATATACTGGTCGTGAAGCCTATAGCAGTAGAGGGTAGCAAATACCTAAGTTAGCGGTTTACTAAGCGGTATACTATAAGGCGCTCTGCTATAGTATAGTAGCTCTACTTTCTAAAAGTTAATTATCCTAATTATTATAATATTGAAATATATAGCACCTAGCTTACCAGTTTACCTAAAAATGGCTTTATATTAGATTAGCTACCTTATATTAACAAGTTAGAGTCTAATTTTAGTAGCCTAATAGCTTACCTTATTGCTCCTATATAATATTCTCCTACTATTAATCCTCTACCTACTAAGCTTGGTAGTAATATACTAGACAGCGAATTTAATAATAATATACTAGATACTTTAGTTCCTAATCTAGTGCCTAACCTTAATAAATTAGAGCTTTTAGGTTGCAAGGTTTAATACTAATAAGATCTATAAGCGGGCCTAGAGGTTCCTACTATGTAATAAACACCTCTCTCTAAGCAATTAGCTAGTTTTATTATATATAGCGCCTTTTTTATCCTATTTCCTTATAGTAAAGCAGATTTTAATATGCTACGAAGCCGTACAGTTACCCTAGCTACGTACGCTAAGTATATGCTTAAGTATTAGGATAGTTGGTTTGGCCGCCACCCCTTATTTCGCTACTATGTGTTTAATTGGATTATAAGAGAGTAAGCCCTTAATACTACCTACTTCCTTTATAGCCGATTAGATAAGAATGGTCTATCTTTAGATAAGCTTAGTAATTTTATAAATAGTAGTAGGGGTAACTAGGTTCTAAATAAGATTATATAGTATGTATAGAAGCTTAAGAGTACCAGATCTTACTAGAAGCAGAAAAGAAATAAGCTTATAGCTTATACTAAAAATATTAAAAGCGGGTCTCTATTCTTTATACTTAGCGCTGCTAATCTATATTAGTATAATCTATACTCTTATATGCCTCTATTTAACAAATATAAGGCTATTAATAAGGCTTAGCGCTACTAGATTGCTTTATGAAATCTTAATAATAATCTATATATTGCTGCTTACTAGCTACATCGCCGCTTTAATCTATTTAGGAAGCATATGCTTATAAGTCTATTTAATGGCACTAACTTTTAGTCCTAATATAAGTGGTAGGTGTAAGGTAGTGGCTATATATATAGCTTCTTATGGAGTTTAACAGCCCTAGAGCTAGATCTATTAGCTAGTGCATTAAAGGCGGCTTTTACTAAGTACTGGGCTACTTTTATATCTATAATAAATCCTAATTAATCTAGGCCTCCTAATCTTTAATATCCTTCTGCTCTTAGCTATAAAGAATAACTTAATACTAGTAAGCTTCTTACCGCCTACCTTAATTAATTTTAGCGGCACCGTAATTACACTAAATTTTACTGCTTAAAATTAAAGAAAGGCTCTATTAGAGTAAAGGAGTGCCGCTTCTACTTTCTACACTCTCTCCGTAATAAGGCCGCTATATTAAAGGATCAAAATCTATATTACTGGACGTTTTGTCTATAGCGTAATAATAAGCTTCTTAATAGTTATAATACAGCTATAATATTGGCGTAGATGGCAAATATTAATACGTCACCTACTATAAGTATATTAGTAATAGTCAACTATATAGGCAAATATTGCAGTAAGGAAGAGAAGAAGTTAACTTTCTACTAGGAGCTACTCTAATTAGTATAGCTACATGCTAACTACCTTTATGCCTTTAGTTTGGTAGTAGCTAGGTTTATAAATAAGCTTATTACCAAACGCAATTAGTTAGCGTAGGAGGTATACTATCTACTTCTTAACATTCCCCTTTGTGAAGGCTCTAGGAATATAGTAACTTTAGACTACCGCTAGGAGGAAGATTAAAGCGCTATATATAAGCTTAAGGATGGCCAACTAGGAGGGTGCGGACTATCTAACTATAAGAAATATAAGCGCCGCCTAGATAAGGTAGAGGATATTACTTTCTTTAATTTCCTACTCTATTTTAATTACTCTACTTATAAGCATTGGCTAAGAGCAAAGCCTTAAGTTATATTATACTTTCCGTAATATAAAGGCGATCCTTTCTATCTGTAGTATTTTAAGTTTTGCCGTGTAAAGCTTATTCTTTATTACCTATAGAGGGAGTATAAGGAAGTGGCTACTTATACTAATAGATTTAGGGCCCCTAATTATATAGCTTCCTATTAGGCTTATATTAACTCCTATTAGTACCCACTTAACTACTTCTATAATTAGAAACTGGAGGAAGGCCGTAAAACTACTAATAATATTAATAAGTTTAAAGGCAATTTTATAGACAACTTAGAGCTATATTAGTTTTTTAAGGCCCTATATACCCGCGTCCAAAATACTAATAGAGTTAAAATTAAGGATCCTAATAGGCTTGGTAATAGGAAGCTTAATTATAACTACAACTAGGGTACGCATTATGGTATATACCTATAGCTTAATAATAGGACTTATTAGCAGGAAGTACGGTTATAGCCTTTACTATTAAGCTACCTATTTTAAACAGCAACTCCGTCTTCCTTATAACTAGGCTAGCGTTATATTTATAATACTATAGTTAATTACTATAGGCAGATTTAATTAGGCCTTGGCTCCCCCCTACTATAGATTAATATTAATAGAGAAGCAGGAACCGGTAAATTATATCTTATTACTGTTCTCTTTACTACACTCTATACTATAGCAAGGGCTAATAGTAAGCTATTACCATTAGTTTAAGCCGCCCCTACTAGGGTAGCTGCCTTTAATATTAATGGCAGAACTATATATAATCTACTAAGGCTACCGGTAAATCGCCCCTTTAAGAAATTGCCTACTGCCAGTCTTATACCTCTATAATAAGCTTTTAAGGATATTTATTATCTTATCCTTAATAAGAAATCTATAATTAGGCAAGTATATTTAGCCTAGATTAATTACTGCCTCCGTTAGATCTACCCTATACATAATAACAACTATTTTAAAGGCTTAAACATCTTACTAGTAGGCCATTTCCATTAGCTTCCCCCTATAGGTTAGGCGGCCTTATATAACAATCTACCCACTAGCCTATTAGAGCTCGCTAGCTATAGAAAGGGAGCCTATAAGGCAATTAACCAAACTGCTGTCCTAGATTAAGTTATGCGGCAGGGCAGTAATAACGCTAAGAGCTCTGCATTTAGGACCGCCCTTATAGAGCTATATAGTAATTCTGTAAGTAATTTAACCTAGAAGCTTCTTTTAACTAGGTATAAGCAGGGCCTATCTACTAATAAGGTTATAGGCTTTAATAACATAATTCAGCTATATAGCACACGTGCTACTATAGGTAAGTATAACACTACTTAGCTTTACGACCTTTTATAGCTAGTAGTAGCTATTAAGTTAGTTAACACTAGTATAGGTATATAGAAGGCTACTCCTAATTAGTGCAATACTATAGAGAATCTAGCCCTATATATTAGCGCGAAAGTAATACTAATATAAAATATCTGGGTTAAACTAGGCTTAGTAAATGGTACTACTAGTATAGTTAAAGATATTGTATAGAAGGAACACGTGGATATTAAAAATAATTAACCCTAGTTACTACTAATTGTAGTAGATAGGTATAACGGACCTACCCTATTTACTTGGCAGGATGGTAAGAAAGTCGTCCCTATATTTTCTATGCTTTATAAGTAGGAGGGTATAAAAGGCTCTTATTTACGGCATTAATTTCTAGTTACTCTAGCTTTTACTTTTATAGTGCATAAAAGCTAGGGCCTAATACTTAACCGGGTGGTTTTAGATATTAAGGAAAAGAATAAGATAGCTAGGCTAACTTATATAGCAATCTTATAAGTTAAGAAGCTTTTAGGGCTTATATTTAAACGTGGATTTAATAAGGAATGATTTTAGTTATCTATAAGTAAGGCTAAGGAGGTATAATAGGAAGATTTTATATAGAGGCAGTAGCAACTACTCGCAAACAACTTTTTCTAAATAGGAAATTATGTACTGGCTTAGAGGTAAGTAGAGAATATAGTATTTATCTTAGTTTCCTAACTTTTAAATAGCTTATCTATGAAATCTAATTTATCTAAATTTTAACCCCCCTATCTATCCTACCTTCTTATTGCCTCTAGAGCTGTTAGATATATATATAATAGTATATAGGGAAAATTAGTAGTATTACTAGATTAATATTACTGCTATCTATAGCGTTAATTAATTTTTGGAATTTTTTACCTTTTTTTTAAAGGGCGGAAATGTTGCTTATATAATAAGTTATATAACCTTTAAGAATGTATATTATTTCTAAATTAACCTTACTTAGTTACTATAGTAGACCCTTTTAATAAGATAATACCACCTAGCAGTAACTAAGGCGCCTTAACCTTACTACTACTCCTTTTATAGGCCTCCTCCCATCTATAAATACTCCCTCTTCTATACCTTTTCTTTTTTTCTTTATAGGGAGCTAGAGGTGCTCTAATACGCCTCTTTAGTCTTTACTAAGGGATCTATTGGTTAATATAGCGATATAGACAGTATTAGATAAGGAGATAATAGGTAAAAAAGAAGATAAAAAGGATAGAGGAGCCTCTAGTAGGTGTTAGTTAAGCAATATTAATAGTTATTTATAGCCGCCTAATCTCCTATACTTGTAGGCCTCCTCCTGTTTATAAATACTCCTTCTTTTATACCTTCTTCCCTTCTTTTCTTCCTCTTTATAGGGAGCTGGAGGTGCTCTAATACTCCTCCTTAGTCTCTATTAAGGGATCTATTAGTTAATGTAGTAATATAGACAGTATTAGACAAGGAGATAATGGGTAAAAGAGAAAATAGGAATAATAGAGGAGCCTCTAGTAGGTATTAGTTAAGCAACGTTAATAGCTATATTATAGTTGCCTAACCTTCTATGCTTATAGGCCTCCTCCTATTTATAAATACTCCCTCCTCTATACCTTCCTCTCTTCTTTTCTTCTTCCTTATAGAAGCTAGAGGTGCTCTAATACTCCTTAGTACCCACTAAGGGATCTATTAGTTAACGTAGTAATATAGACAGTATTGGACAAGGAGATAACGGGTAAAAGAGAAGATAGGCAGGACGGAGGAGCCTCTAGTAGGTATTAGTTAAGCAATGTTAATGGCTATATTATAGCCGCCTAATTTCCCGTACTTATAGGCCTCCTCCTATCTATAAATACTCCCTCCTTTATACCTTCCTCTCCTCTTTTCTTCTTTTTTATAGGAGCTAGAGGCTCTAATACTCCTCCTTAGTCCCTACTAAGGGATCTATTAGTTGACGTAGTGATATAGATAGCATTAGACAAGGAGATAACGGGTAAAAAAGAAAATAAAAAGGACAGAGGAACCTCTAGTAGGTATTAGTTAAGCAACATTAATAGCTAGTTTTTATTACCTAAAGATTGCGTTATATAATAATATTTAGGAATATAAATATATACCCCATCCTATACTCCACTACTACTAAATATTCTAGATTTTGTACTTAGAGCTACTTATAATAGGCATTCCTAAAATATCTACCTATTTAAAGCTCTATAATTAAATATTGTTAACAGTTTATATAGGGGTTGTTAATTAAGCTCCTAGGACATAATTTTTAAAGTTTAATACTATACTACTATTATGACTTTCTTATAGTGGCCAAGCCACCCCTAATCTCCTCCCCTTCCTCCCCTCCCTTCCTTCCTCCCTCTTATTGCTCGGCGCTAAGCTATTATGTTATTGCTGAGCTATTACGTTATTATACATCCAAACTGGTGGGCAACGACGTAGTTAATTAATGCTACTATAGCCGCACCGCCTCTACCCGTTGGGGGGAGGGGTCTTAGTATACCATTATATCTCTTCTTACACGCGTGTTTAATTAAGTTGGGGTAATAAACTTTAATTCTAGCTATACAGCAATTTATTTATTAGGTATTAAAAATATTTAGTATATAAAGCTTTAAATTAGAATTATAATCTACTATATTAGATCCTATATAGAGGGCTCTATATTAAAGCTCTACAGTCTAAATATGTACTAGATTTGTGACCAATATAACCTTTAAGCTTAGTTTAAGTAGGGCGCCTCGGTTACTGCAGTATATACTTACCTAGTAATGACCAGGTGCCTTAGTGTCTAAATAAGGTTCTATAATATAGTAGACACAGTTGCTTGTAACCAATTGGGTTGACTATATAAGCTAAGCAAGCTTAGGAGATTTATTAAATTCCACCTATAGAAGTAGAAAAAAGAAGAAGAAGAAATCAATTAAAACTAAAACCCCCCCTATTGTGATTCCAACACTAATCAGTGCCGCACAGATCAGCAAGGTATAATAAAGAGAGGCACTATCTAATTCTTTAAACCTCTTGTCAAAGGCTAAGAATTAAGGTATTGCTTGCTAAGCCTAAAGGCCAGTTTATGAGGTTACTCGCGCTTCTAACCTACGTCCATTACGCCTTTAGAACAATTAGTTTGTGGTTATTTCCACGCTTCTAGTCTAACTGTTAAATTAAATTAATTACGGAACCAAAAGATGGCTACCTCCGCAATGGATACTGAAAAATAGAAGACTGGAATTAACATGACTGCAACTAATATTAAGGAAGTCGAAGCATTCATCAATTGGCGTTTATCGATATATAAGGAAAATAGATAGAAGGGATTCGACCTATAGGAGAGCTTTATTGACGATTTTAAGTCGTTTATGAGGGATATACTTAATGACCTTGACAAGGATCGATTGAAGAAGATCAGGGATTACCTCCGTAAAAACGGAGTATACGTACAGAAGGAGGCAAGGAAGTCAATTGCAAACGGCCTCTTAGGAACTATTCACAAACCAACTCCCTTAAAATGGCCTACCGACGACCCTGCTGACGACCCTACTAACGACCCTACCAACGACTAGTGATCTTATTGGACTAGGGTCTAGTTGGAGCTCCAGTGTGGATTCAAATTCAATGTGGATTTAGATTGGGCCTTCTAATTAGTGGATTAGAGTAGATCTTCGTTAATTTAACTCCTAGAGCTCTAGATCTATACCCAATTCAAACTATAGCTAAGGAGGAATAGAGCACTAAGGAGTTAATATATAATGCAAAGCCAATTAGCAACCCTTGCGACTCTACTACTAACTTAGTGTCTAATAGGTAGTGTATTAGCTATAGAATTTTAGGACACCTAGTTATCCTACCACCGCTGCCACTACCTCTGCTGTTGCGGCTCTATATCTACACTTACTATTGTGGTATTATATTCAACTTTCCTACCTCCGCAATAGAACGATTTCTCTTAGTACGCCCACCTCTACTATCTAATAATATCATCCTCGCCCCAAAATCAATTAATTTAAAAGCCGACGACATAAAGGAGGTGGTTAAGTTTAAGCTGCAGGGCAAGAACTATATTTAATGTAACGCCTTAACGAAGAAGCTGAAGCATATAAGACAACGCACGTCACCTATATAGCTTTGGGGTGAGGATCTGCAGCTAAAGAAAGGCGATAGCTTAATTATATATTACTACTGTTATATTTATAAGAGGTTAAAGAAGCCGCAGAAGCTCTCTATTATGTTAAGTAAAAGATCTACCGTGTTAACTTACCTTATTGAGGATTATAATATGGATAAGGTTATAGGCTTACTAAAGAAGTATAGTAAAACAGCTCTAACTTAATTAATAATTAAGGATTATCCTGCCGAGAGGTCGCTTATTTAAAGTTACAATTTTAACACTTTTAAGCAGCTACTTATATGATGGGTTGTATATTGTTATATTGCCTTCTTCTAGTTTAAGAATATCTATTTTTATTAGCTGTTATTCTTTATATACCCTAGGCTTAAGAAGTTCTTACCAAAGGCCTCTAGAACGATTCGCGGGTAGGTAATTAAAGCGTTTAAGACGTAGAAGGGTAAATTAAGGAATAAGCTTAAGAACTCCCGCAGTATAATCTTAATATCCTTTAATCTCTGGATGTTACTAAATGCACTTAGGGTCCTTAGTGTAGTTGCGCATTTTATTAATTAAGCTGGCAAGCGTCGCCATGTAGTATTGGGCCTGCGCGAAGTTATTAGTGAATATAGTGGTGAGAATATAGCGGCCGTCCTCCTTAATATCTTTAAAGACTATAAGATTTGTGGTAATATTGGGTATTTTATAGCCGATAATGCAGAGTTGAATAATATGTGTATTAATGCAATACTTTAAGCGCTCTATCCAGGAATGTTAGTAAAGAAAAGGAAGGCCTATAGGCTCTGTTGTTTTAGTTATATTATAAACCTTTACGCCTAGGCCTTTATTGTAGGAGTTAATGCAGAGAAAGTATACAAAGATTTGGCTGCTGCGTATCGTAACCAGGATCTTAAGAGGATAGAGCAACTTTGGAAGAAGCGTGGAGCTATTGGATTACTTTATAACCTTATATAATATATTTAAATGACCCCCTAGCATTGTGCGGTATTTAAAAGGATTGAAATTAAAGGTGCTTTGGCTGAGTTCAACGGCTTAGAGATACGTAATAGAGCTTTAGTGTTAAGATTTTAGTCGCGATTTTGTGTATAACGTTAAAAGCTAAAGGTTTAATTGGCTCGGCTAAGGATTATTAATTAACTAGAGGAAAATTAAAACCCTTTTTTAAATATTTAATACTAATACCTGCTAGCTTATTTAAAATAATTAAACGCGTTAGAATTCCTTATTTTTAGCTATCTCTTACTCTCTTAATTATAGAGAACGTATCACGAAGTTCTACTAGGAGTATATACCGGGTTCAGTCGTAAAAGCACTTAGTAAAGATAACCTACTCTCTATACGTTATTAGCAGGAGCTTAAGCATCTACACAATCACCTTAAAGCTTTTTATAAGGCTACTATTATAGTAGAAGGTAAGTATATGGGCCTTATAGATTACTTCCAAACTCTTAATTGGCTTCTACTAGAGCTTAAAAAAACGTAGCAAAAGTTTACTAAGCTTGCCGTCCAAAAACGTTAAACCGCAGAGTTATAAAACTATAAGCAATTGGCTGCCTGCTTAGAGGCTACTTAGTAGAAGTATAAGAAGTACTACTATAAGGTAGATAATACCAGCGCCTATTACGCAGCAATCGTTCTTAATCCAACACTTAAGATGTAGTGGTTTTAAGACAACTAGGGGGAGCATAAAGATAAGAAGGTTTGGATTCTAAAAGTTAAAGCTCTTATAAGAGAGCTCTGGCTTAAATATAAAGGCAAGCTACGAGGCGCGCCCTTAGTAAATATATAAAATTCTATAAAGCTGTTATTAAAGCCAAAGACTTACGCTTCTGCTCGCAATTACAAGCGCCTTAAAACGGTGCACTCCGATAACGTTACCACTGCGCCTATTACCATCGCCAACCGTCTTTAGGAATATTTGGAAACGAACTGCCTTAGCGTAGGTAACTCTAACGATTTTAACGTTATATAATACTGGCTAGATTGCTACGAGAGCTAGCCCAATCTTGCTTAGTTTGCTCTTAATATACTTGCAATACCGCCTATATTAGATAAGTGCGAGCGACTCTTTAGCAGCTGCAAGATCCTCTTAAAGGACCGTCGCTCTTGCTTGCAAATGGATATTATTAAGGCTAATAAGTGCCTCCGCCACTGGTATGGGCCTCCGCGCAAGGGCACGTTTGACGATGCAGATGTTGGAGTTATAGAGGGAAAGCCTATACCACAAATGGTATCACCAAAGGAGGCCTTAAAGGCTCGAGTTGCTACGTACTAAAAAGCTATGGAGGAAGCTACAAAGGCGGTAGTAAAAGCGGCGGCAAAAGCGGCAGCAAATGCAGCAGCGGAGGCAGCTCCGGAGGAGCCAGGTGGGCCAGGTAAGCCAGTGGTTATAGAGCTAGATAAGGGCGAGAATGAGAGCCACGATGAGGACGCATATGCTGCCTTTAAGGAGTCGATTGAGGTAGAAGATTACGAAGCTTCTTATTTAGAAGCTTTGTGATTTTGGGGTTAATTTGGTACGTTCTTCCTTCCTTACCTTTTCCTTACCCTCTGCCAAGACTTACTATTTATAGTATATAATTAATCTGGAGCCGTATTGGAGTCCTGGAGCTCCACCACCTATTTACTATATGGAGTGGATTTGGGGGTCAAATCCACTCCAACCCAGTCCAATAAGATCACTGCCGACGACCCTACCGACGGCCCTACCAACGACCCTACCGATGACCCTACTGACGGCCCTACCGACAGCCCTACCGACGACCCAACCCCAGCAGCTACCCCCCCGACTTCAGCACAAATCACCCAAGCTACAGACCAGCTCGCCCTACAAGGAAGCTTCGGAAGAGAGATCACCAACTTAGCTAAGCTCTACACGGACGAAGTTAAATACTCTGGCGAACAAGATAACTTCGATTTTAAGTTTAAGATCTTCCAAAACTACTGCCTCCGAGCCAGCGTCCCTAAGCAAGCGTATATCATTGCTATTCCAACTATGCTCCGCAGGCTTGCTCTTAAGTTTCCTAAGTACCCCCAGTACTCTGCATATCCAAGACCTCCCAAACAGCCACAACAACCGCAGCAGCTTCAGCAATTTCAGCAGCTAAAGCCCCCGGAAACGACACGAATACAATTAGG
>Ga0307507_10003495_pt1 | contig 30279 bp, 32 predicted proteins | sample 7_EM_MG_FD_207223 | JGI IMG/M metagenome (GOLD analysis project Ga0307507, IMG submission 207223) | Populus trichocarpa ectomycorrhiza microbial communities from riparian zone in the Pacific Northwest, United States - 7_EM | ecosystem: Host-associated > Plants > Roots > Unclassified | place... | reverse complement strand
TTCTCCTTCTTTTCCTCATCCAGCAGCTCTTTCCAAAAGGACGTGAACGGCACAAACCAGCAGCTATAACAACCCCCCCATCAAAAATACATCCCACGATGGTGGTCCCCGTAGAAGTAGCTTTGGGCAATGGCATGCCTTTTGCGTGCAGCGCCGCATTACGGGTGTGGTTGGAGAAGTCGAAACCGGGCATTATGATGTTGCTTTTCTTTTTTTGTTACCACCGGTGTTTATTGGGGGATGGGTTGGTGATGGGTTGGTGATGGATGGATGAAGGTAGGGTGGGAGATGTCCGATGGCTGAAGATGTGAAGTGAGGTTGGAGGCTCTGTGGCATGGAGAGCTCGACGAGGAAGGCTGCGCCCACTTCTTGGCGCCCCGCATTTTGGTCACCATATGTCACTCGGAGTGGATCGGTGGGATGGCGGGGTGGGGTGTTTCCCGGGCCTTTGCTGGGAGTTGGGCCGGAAAATTGATGGTGATTATTATAGTCACCGAATATTCTATTTTTGCCGGTGAGTTGAACTCGCCATAATTGCCCTATAAGGGTATTATAATCGAAACATAGACACCTGACAACCATGCTAAGCTATGGTATCTATCTAGCTTCTTCAACGCATGTTACCAGGATTTCTGGTTAAGTCAACCTCAAGTAGTTCCCAAACCCCTCATACTGTTCCACCTGCTCCTCCCTAACGCCCTCCTGCTCCTCCCTCGTTTCGAGGGCCTTGACTTTCCTATCGCCCCATCCTGCCAAAAATTCCTTCAGAGCTGTGACAGTCTCCTCATCATCCTTGATTATGAAAGCAACAGCATCATATCCACCAGCGCCAGGAACCACGCCACCAAGCACCCCAGGGACACCCGTAGACACTGCGTCCAGTAGCTTTGTCTGCTCCTCCGGCTCGATGGGTACGTCCGTTGCCCCTCCCATGGCGCGGATATTCTTCCTGATATCCAGGATCTGCTTTCGAACACCATCATGACTACCCTCACTCAGCTGCGCAAGTAAATCAATAAGCCCACGATTTACCCTCTCGAGTTCATCCCATTGATTCCCTGCAGCCTCCTTCTCACTCTCCCGCCAAGCGAGGACCTTCTTGACCATTCCGGGAGTAGAACTTCCACAGTCAACATCTCCCATAACTACCCTCACCCCCTTTGGAATCTTCGTCTTCTCAATCCTCATATCCCAACTGCTATCCACAGCTTCTCTCAATTCTTGGGAGAATCCGGGTGCGTTTGTTTCTGGGAGTGCTTGCAGGGTTGACGGGGAGAAGCGGTGGTATACACATGAGCCGAAGACTGCTGCTGCCACGTCGAAGCCACTCCCAACTTTGCCTTGGGCTGCGCAGTGGGCTGCTTGTGAGAGGTTGTGGATTTTTGTCAAGTCGGAGGAGGCGGAGAGCTGGAGGGGTGCGGAGGAGTACGTTTGAAGGAGACATGTTGTTAGGGAGGTGACTAACGCTGCGGAGGAGCCGAGGCCGGTTTTGTGCGCGGAGGAGAGAGGGACGTTTAGATTGTTGAAACGCTGGGGTGGCGTGGTAGAGGTTGGCTGGGAGTAGTAGTCGTTGTCCGCTAGGATCGTGATTTCACTACTAGGTATCTTGGATAAGGAGAGGTATGAGAGCACGTAGCGGATGGTAGTCTCGACAAAGGTGTTGTGGGAAGAACTAAGCGGAAATTAGTCCCCAATTGGGTTGAAAGTTTGGCTAGGGAAGTACTCTTTATCTACAACTTGCTCTACAGATATCCCATTTTCGGAGGAAGACACTGTATACGTCCATGTTGCATTTGAAAATTGGGGGGACCTGACGACTATTACCCCGGTGTCTGAAGCTGAGATTGTAGAGATTGTATGAATTCTGGCGCTTAGGCTGAATACTAGGCCAGAGTAGTTCTTGTCGAGGACAAGGTAACCCCCTGCGAGGAGGACCTTCCCTGGTGCTGAGACGGCAACTGACATAAGTGTTTAATCCAGGCACAAAGTTGGCTGTACGAAGAGTGCAAGGCTTGGATTTCATTTCAGTGGGGGAATACGCAAAATTGCGGGGTTTGAGCTTCAATTTCCGAAAGTGGCCGGGTAACCTAGGCAAAATATATCTCAACTTTCTACGCCTTATTGTACTAAAATTGATGCAAGTAGGAAGGGTTCAAAAGGTCCTTGAAGCCCACCAGTTACCACAAAGTCACTCGAAGTTTGAAGAAATTCGGCTAATGAGAAAGCCATTTATTTTCTCATCTAAATCCCATCGTCCCAACCCTATTTTAACCCGGAAATTAAGTGTTAGAGGACAAGATATCCGAGTCACCCTGGTCGAGGATAGCCATGGTTGAGCAACGGAAGAGTTTACCACAAGCGGTACCAAGTTCAATCTATCCAACTCAACTCAATGATTAGCAGAGCTATCCCTCCGAAGCACCTCGCTTCTTCTCAGGGATGAAGTCGCAGTTCAAAGAACCGCTTCTCCTTTGAGAGCATCAAGCGGTGGAAGGATGGGATGGCTATCTTACGTTGTTACCAGCAAAGTGGTGAACGTGGCATTTGCCCAACATGGAGTAGTACTCGAGCTCGGATTTTCGGAGAGGAGGTGTGTTACCTGTCGAACTATTAGACTGGGTTCGAAACAAAACCTTGTGTGTTAGGAGTCCCAGGCATACCAGCAATGATAACAAGCTTAGCCTTCCCAGAACGGAGAGTCTTGAGGGTGGACTTGTAGCCAAGCACGTATTTCCCTGACTTCATGACGAGAGCCAGACGAGTGTTGATGCTGTCGGCGGTCTTCTTGGTCTTCTTTGTTGGGGCTGCAAATCTGCCATTAGCTGCTGTGTCCAAGAAATTTTATCTGTGGGGGAATTTTGAGATACCCATCGCTGCGCTTTCGTTTGTAGAAGCACTCCGGTTTCTCTTAGAAGGTAGCTAGTGGGTGGTGGGTGAGCCTGTGAATATTTACTTAAGTTGAAGAAATTATTTGATACTTTTGGGAGGGGGACGCCTCTCGAAATTTGTGTTCTTCATAGAGTGGAAGAGGAGTGACTCTTTTTAGGGCATACCCTAATCTAGAATTTCCAAGACCATCTTATCTGATCACCCCACCTCGGTTCGGTTAAAAGACGAGTGATAATTATGATGGCATCATACCACACTCCCAATAAGAATACAGAATAATTCACCCAAGTATACCGGTATCTTGCTACTTGTCCTGTAAGAGTAGTGGGCTAGATAATTTAGAGTGACTGCAGTATTTTCTTCACTTATAGCACAGTAATAACGGGTGTCTGGAAAATTTAGTCTCTGGCTCAGCTGTTTCGTTTGCGGGAGCGAGTTTCCTCACGGTGGGATGTGTTAGTACTCGTACAGTGAAGAGGACCTTTGTATGTATGAGACCGCGTTTAGTGACCTTATTAAAGCAGGGTCTAGTGTAGCAATGAAATGTCTGCTTAAACTAGATGTCGATAATATATATATATTTTCCTGGCGAGGAAGATGTCAAAGTGTAGGCTACCGCACAAATTTTGTGAAATGACCAAAAATTAGAGAACGGCTTACAACCAAAGAGAACCAACCCATCCTTCCCTGTACGAAGTCCTTCTAGTTATTTAGAACGCAAAAGAAAAAAACCAAAGCACCGCCTCAGACAAACGAGACACAAAAGATAGTAGGGAAAACAGATATCAGAGCTACGCAGTGCTTGATCCTCTTCCCTCAGAGCTACCAACAAAAAGGCTATGGTGCTCCACCGCCAATAATTTCGTCAATTGATCACCCTCCTCCTCAAGCTCCACGAGAGTCTTTCCCTTGAGATCAACTTGGTTCTCCAGCCAGGTCAGGAAATCTGCGCTAGGAGTGCAAGCTTCGTCACCTGGGTACTTGCGCTTCAACGCACTCAAGGCGCTGAATATCTTACTCTTGAAGTCATCGTTCTCAAGGTCTTTCTGATTGGATCGGTTCAAAAGAGCATCCTCAAAAGGCTGATAGAAGTTTCTCTCATCGTTGAGGACACGATCGGGGCGGTAACGATTTGGGATGTTATCCTGCTTCTTGACACCAGTCTCGGCCTTCAGTTCCGATTCTGCACGCATATCATCGTTAAGGAAGTTGTCCTCGACAAAGGTGGCTGTCTTAACCATGAACTCAGCGTTGCCTTGTGCGAAAAGGCCTTGCAGGGTGTGCATTCCACCTCCAATAAGAAACTCGGATCGAGTGAGAGGAGATTTGATAGCTTTGTTAAGTGCATACAAGATCCGGGCCTTGGCATCAGCATCCTTCTCTATCGCGAGAGACGATAAGAGCGAGCGAATCAGTGGGACATGTGGGTCTGAAGTAGCTGAGGCGAGAGCCTTAGGATTGTTTGACAAAGCGCTTCCCAAAATAAGGGCGGAACTCGACCTGATGGAGGCATCGGGGGCGCTTCTGATCAGACGTAAAAGACTAGCAACATAGCGTGGAGCTGAGATTTGTAGTCCCCAGTAGATTTCGTGCGCAGGGTCCTCAAGCGAAAGAAGGGCAGCGGTGATATCAGAGGTTGATCGAGAGGATGTATCAAGAATTATTTCCAAAGATTCGCTAACCGTCACCCCATCCCCAGAAGCAGATAATGGGGGTTTGATGGCTCCGTCGTCAGAACTCGGCGCCTGTCGCTTAGGAGGGTCATTAGATGATAATGATTCCGCCTCCTGGTCTGGTAGTAGTACTACGCCATTGGTAGTTTCCGAGCCATCGTCTACATTAATTTTCGCTTCCTTAAGACCAGTTTCGAGGTTGAGTCTGTAATGAAGCCCAGGAGGCAATTCCTGATCGTCGTGCACAGCTTGAAATTCATGGGTAGGTTGGAAAACTTTGGGGTAGCAAGTTCCGCTATGGCATATAAGGTCCGATGAATCTTCGTAGGAGGCGTGCTTTGGTTGATTGTGGGTTCGCTGACCGGTAGCAGCAGTGATGAAAGCTGGCGCAGCTACGAGATAAGGAAGAAGCAAAGACCTCATGGTTGACTCTGCTATCGTGAGGGGCGGCGACTTGTCTAAGCGAGTGCAAAGAGGAAAGAATGAAGTTGCTCAGAAGAACGGTGTGCGGGCGGTTACCAGTAATATATTGAACTTCTGTGCGGCGCAAGTGTATGAAGGGGGAACAGGACAAGTAGCAGGCCTACGGTATGTGTCTCCACCGGTGAAGACAGCTTGCCACAAAGGCTTCCCGACCAACCTTTGCCGGTACAATACCGGTAGTACTCGTATGTAGCACATATTACTAGTAGACTGCGAGGGGGGGGGTGTCCGGTGGCAGCGCCAAATCTCGATAGTACTTGATAGGGTGCCGCCGCCTCCCTTCGGGGTGATACCGGCACTTGTACCAATCGTATCATACCGGTAAGTTACATACCGTGATTGGACTCGATGAAAAACGCTGACTCATCTGCGCTGCTCTCAGCTACTGGTACAGTACCGTATCATAGTAGACTACCTCGAGCACCAGTACTATAGACTACCGTACTCGGGATAGGTGCTGTATCATACAAATACAGTATCATATAGGGTGCCGGGCTAGAAAATGCTCACACTTTACATAATCAGAGCGGGAACCTTGGCGCCTGGCATAGTTGTTGCTTTGGAAAGAAGCCAACATTTATGGTCTTATAGAAAAGCACAGCAAACATGCTGTAGACCGCGGCAGAAAGATACTATATAAAAAAATATAAAAAACGCCAGTCACATGATTTTCTTCAGTCATTTTTTTGTACCATACCGGTACACCCAAGCGCACACCCCGCAAAACCTCTCACAAAAGGAATGCAATTTTTTCGTTCGTGCCTAACCATGGTGTCGTGCCCATTCGGGCGCAGAACCTTCCTATTCCCTCCCCTTCCCCACCACAACTCCCCTCTTCATCCCATCCATCGCCGCCCCTCGAACACACAAGCACACTTTCTTAGGTTGCCATCAACCACAGCAATTTTTACTTGTTGTGGCTTTCATTCATCTTCTATAATGGCATCTCCCCTTTCAACTGTGGAGTGGCCGGCCAGTTTGGTTCGAAAGACCTTCATTGATTACTTCAGACATAATGGCCATACGTTTGGTAAGTTGCTCCCTCAACCTCCATTAGATCACTAGGTTTCGCCAAGCTGACCCGGTTTCAAATCGATAGTACCATCTTCTTCCGTAGTGCCTCTTTCGGATCCGACTCTGCTGTTTGCAAATGCTGGCATGAACCAATATAAGTCAATTTTTCTTGGGACTGTGGATCCATCATCGGACTTCGCCAGTTTAAAACGTGCTGCCAATTCACAGAAAGTATGTGAATATTCTTTGTTTGGGAGGCATGGGCGCACAAATCTAATTTGTGTCTTAGTGTATACGAGCTGGGGGTAAGCACAACGATCTCGACGATGTCGGGAAAGATAGTTACCATCATGTATATTTTACCTGTTGAAACCATAGTAGGCACTAAATGTTGCTAACATTGTTGATAGACATTTTTCGAGATGCTTGGAAATTGGAGTTTCGGTGACTATTTCAAAAAGGAAGCAGTTGAATACTCATGGGAACTGTTAACAGAAATCTACGGGATTGACCCTGATAGATTGTATGTTACGTATTTTGAAGGCAATCAAGAACGTGGACTAGAGCCGGACCTAGAGACCAAAGAGCTCTGGAAAGCCGTCGGCGTCGCTGACGACCACATCCTCCCAGGGAACATGAAGGACAACTTCTGGGAGATGGGTGATCAAGGCCCATGTGGGCCCTGTAGTGAAGTTCACTATGACCACATTGGTGGTCGAAATGCCTCCCACTTGGTAAACATGGACGATCCCAATGTTGTTGAGATCTGGAACAACGTTTTCATTCAGTACAATCGTGAACCAGATCGTTCACTCCGTCCCCTACCTAATAAACATGTTGATACCGGGATGGGGTTTGAGCGCTTGGTATCCGTGCTACAAAACAAAACTTCCAACTACGATACAGATGTTTTCTCACCCCTTTTCCAGAAAATCCAAGAGATTACAAAGGCACGGCCTTATGGAGGGAAGTTTGGTGCTAATGATGTAGACGGAATCGACACTGCATACCGTGTCATAGCAGATCATGTTAGGACACTAACTTTCGCTATCGCTGACGGTGGCGTGCCAAATAATGAAGGCCGCGGCTATGTGGTAAGACGGGTTCTGCGCCGAGGAGCGAGGTATGCTCGTCGTTATTTTCAGGTGACAATTGGCGAGTTTTTCTCTAAAATTGTTCCGACCTTGGTCCTTCAGCTGGTACGTTCTAGTGTTTGAGTTGAGGTAACTTGGCATCTGACTTCTTCTCTAAACAGTGTGATGTCTTTCCCGAAATAAAAAAGAAAGAGAGTGACGTTAAAGAAATCTTAAACGAGGAGGAAGAGTCATTTTCTCGGACCCTAGATCGAGGGGAGAGGATGTTTGAGGTTTTCTCAAAAAAAGCGACGGAACAGAATTCAAGAGTTCTCAATGGCACTGATGTCTGGCGTCTCTATGATACCTTTGGGTTCCCAGTCGACCTCACCAGAATTATGGCTCAGGAGAATGGTCTTGAAATCAACGAAGAGGAATTCGAAAGAGCGAAGGCTGAGAGTAAGGAAGCCAGTAAAACTAGGAAGAGTTCTGGGAATGTTGAATTGTTGAAACTCGACGTACATGATCTTGGAGAACTCGAACAAAGGGCGGAGGTACCCAAGACTGATGATGTCTACAAATTTGGTGAGATTCATGGGGCCGATACAATGGTCGCTATCCCTAGTGCTATAAGGTTAACGGTGGTCTAGGGAGGGGGAATATTACCAGCCATATAATGGCTATTTATTGTGACAAGTCTTTTCGCACTAGCACAGAGGGCACCTCTGAGGGCGCTCAAATTGGCATTGTTCTCGACAGGACAAATTTCTACGCCGAACAAGGAGGTCAGGAATACGACACCGGAAAGATACTCATAGACGGCAAGGCCGAGCTTGATGTTCAAAATGTGCAGGTATATGGCGGATATGTCCTGCACACTGGATACATGAAATATGGCGACCTCTCTGTAGGAGATGACGTCATATGTGAATACGACGAGGTAAGTTTCAGAAGCGCCCAGTGCAACCTTTCGGTTGGTAATTGTGGATTTAGCTTCGTAGATGGCCTATCCGCAACAATCACACCGGAACTCATGTGCTTAATTATGCTCTTAGAGAAGTCCTTGGAGACGGGGTTGAGCAAAAGGGATCCCTGGTTGCAGCAGAGAAACTCCGCTTTGACTTTTCCCACAAATCAGGGGCGACCGATGCAGAGTTGGAGAAGATTGAGAAGATCTCTACTGAATATATTCGGCAAAATCTGGAAGTTTATGCTGAAGATGTGCCGTTGTCAGTTGCAAGGGAAATTGAAGGTGTTCGTGCGGTGTTTGGCGAAACCTATCCGGATCCAGTCCGTGTTGTCTCTGTTGGCGTTCCCATCGAGGATTTGACAAGAGACGTCAAGAATAAGGAGTGGAGGAAAGTTAGTATCGAGTTCTGCGGTGGTACTCACGTTCAGAAAACTGGGGACATTAAAGATCTGATCATCCTCGAAGAAAATGGGATTGCAAAGGGGATTCGGCGTATTGTCGCAGTCACCGGCAATGATGCTCAAAAAGTCCAGAAAATAGCTTCTGAATTTGAAGAGCGGATCGATGCTTTAGGCAGGCTTCCTGCAGGCCCGCACAAGGAAGCTGAAATCAAATCAGTCCAAGCTGACCTCAATGGTCTCGTTATCTCCGCTGTTAAGAAGGTTCAGCTAAAGGACAAGTTTGGCAAAATTCATAAACAATTACTCGACGACCAAAAGGCCAAGCAAAAGGCGGAGCTTAGGAAGGCTGTCGAGACGGTCACCGAGTACTTCAAACAGAACCCGGACATGCCGTATTTGGTCTCCAAACTCCCAATATCTGCAAATTCCAAGGCCCTCAGCGATGCTATTAAGCACGTTCAGACGAAGGCCAAAGATAAGACAATTTACCTCTTTGCTGCTGATGACGATGCTGAAGGGAAGGTCGTTCATGGCTGTTATGTCGCCGAGGTATGTCTACTCTTTGTCCTGTGATATGAGATGTTGAGCTAAACAAATGTCTTCTCAGAATGCCGGGAGACAACTTAGTGCCAAAGACTTGGCTGATTCGATTAGTCAAATTGTTGGCGGAAAATCTGGCGGGAAAGGTGCTACCAGCCAAGGCATTGGTAACAAAGTCGACAAGGTCGACGAAGCAGTTGATGCGGCTATGAAGGCACTCCAGCAACTGAACTTGTAGTTTCATTTTCTGTTTGATTCTTTTCCTCTCCTCTCGGTCCAACTATTTCCTTGATTCAATTTTTATCTAGGCGCAATTTTTGGCGCAAGGGAATTTCTCGGCTGGATTAGAATTGCCTGTTGTTGTTTGAAAGCTTGTGGGAAATGAAGAGGGATGGGAGGGCGGAATGTCAAGCGATGTTGTTACCAGCATGTCAATCTCTAGAATTAATTGATTTTTTGATTTCTTTTTAGAGAGAGAGAGAGAGAGAGAGAGAGAACGCTAAAAATAAAAATAAAATAATTGTTTCACTAATTCGACATCCCGGGCACGACGGTAATTTATGTATACGGTGGGAAAAAGTGGAAGGCAATGAGAAAGAGCCCTTTTTATTTTTATTTTTTACAGAGTGCCGTAGCTCGGTGTGATATCAGGTTGTCATTTTTAGGTGTCTGAAGTTGGACGGGAAATATATGAATGCGAAAGTAAGCATGTATGTATGTTGGTTATCCATTACTCCTCCATAGCATCTCCCGAAGATTGAGGACCTTCCCGAAGCTCCCTCTCCAACCTAGCAACCTCCTCCAGGCTTTTTGCGGCTTTGATTCTCGCCTCGATGCTTTTCCTCTCGGCGACGCTCAGCCTGACAGTGTACTCCTTCTGCCCACCATTCAACGGCTCGCTAACATCGAATGTCTTTGACTTGATTCCCATAATCTACCGTTACCAACCGGTCAGCCGCCATCATCCCTCCCCCAACAACTATGAAGAAAAGGGTGAACAAACCCTAGCAGCCAAAGCCGATGGCTCGCTCACACTCCCGAACAACCTACCGGCGGCCTCCCTCTCGACATCCTTCACCTTCCTGTAATCCAAGAAGCGGACACTAGGACAGCGCCATATAATCCAATACCTGTAGTTTTCCTTACGTGTGACGGGGTTGTCGAGGAGGGAGAGGTGTGTTAGGCGCGTGAACCGGGCGAGCGGGTCGAGGTCCGCGAGCTCGGAGAGGTTGTTAGCGGCGAGTGCGAGGACAGTTAGGTTGGGCAGGGTAGCGGCGAGGGTGGGCTGGATGGTGGATATCCGGTTGCGCGCGAGTAGGAGGGTCTTGAGGCGTTCACTTAAGGGGAAGTTTCCTAAGGCTTGGATGTCGTTGTCTGTTAAGTCTATGGCGTCTTGAGGCTGTTTATATATATATATGTGTATAAGAATCGTTAGATTGTGGACAGGGTGGAGGGGGGAAGGGAGGGAGGGACGTACACCTGCAACACCTAAATTCTCGATAGCGGGGATTTTGTGACCTTTTATTTGGAAGGGGAGGGAAAGGTTTTAATCATTGAGTTCTTTATGGGGGGTTTTTTTCTTCTTTCATAAAAAGTGCAGTGGCTGAACGGGTTGTAACGCACCTCGGAGATCTAATTCGCGGTCGTTGAGCGGGTTTAGGTAGCTAGGCGCGGCCTGTAGGAGCTCGGTTGTTAATCTCATTTTGGCCGGTAGATTTTGTGGAATTGGTGGTTAAGGATGGAGTGAAGATGGTTGGTGGCGGGGGTGGGGATTAATAGTTGTGACCGGAGCAGGATTGGGTGATGCGGTAGAGAATGAGGAGGGTTCGAGGTTCAATGGATGGTGTCACCGTGCCGAGTCTGTGTTGCACTCGTTGTGCTGAGAGAGGGTTGAGGGGAGGTTGACGTTGGAATTGAGTTGGGCTGCCAAGACTGCCCCACGTATGTGTGAAGGCTCCCCTTCTCCCCCCTCCCATTTCCAAGGAAGAATTGAGAGGCTGAGGGGATGGAGATTTAAAACGAGGATTGAATATGGCGCCTGAAGAGCCTGAAAGTTTTCTTGAGGTGATATCTTAGCGTTTCTAATTCTAAGGATGTTTGTTGTGCAGTACTAGTATCATACAAAATTCTTTACATGGAACACTCAGACTCAGACTCGGCAGCACTCAGGCACAACAGAGCAAAGCACAACGAGCCTCAGAGCATTAAACACCAGACAAAAACACAGAACCGCGAGACCCCCAAACGATAACCACCACACAAATTTAACAAACGAACTTCCCACCAAACACCGTTCAATTAGTGCTATCATACAAAAAGAAAAGAACCCCCATATATAAATGTTCAGCTAATCATTGCGATTGGTCTCATCCTTAAAACAGCGGAAACCAACCGCACCCAAGATCGGCCGTTTTCCCTCTCCATCCCCATTAAACTCTCAGAAAATTAATAAACTCCCAGGTCGTGGAAAGCGCAACTCTTGTCGGCCGTCTCGCAGGTAAGATTTATTTGAACGTTTTTGACTTCCGAAATGGAGGATGTGGAAATTTGCGTTGTTCATGGAGAGGGAAAGGGGGAGAGTTTGGGGTTTGAATTTTTCGTTGGCTTTATAGACGATTTAGGGGGAGGGTGGGGTTACCCGGATGTTTGGACTTGGCGTTGAAGTGATGAAGATAGTATCATACTGTACGGTACTCGTACAGTACGAGTACTCGTGGTGGCTGGTGGGGCGAGGAAACCTCCACTGCGTGTGAGGGTGTTGAGGTCATGTCGTGGTTAAAGTTGGGGGCATTGATATCCTTCTCCTACCGACCCGTATCCGGGTTTGGAGGTTCTCCTACTGGCGGCGGCATATCCAGAAGAGTCAGTGAGAGTGCGGTTCGTAAAGGGTGATTGCTCAAGTGCCTAATTCAGCAATACCGTAATGACTCAGCAAGATGATACCGAATCGCTACTTTCTCTCAAGCATTCCTTTGTCCTTCCATAGTAGATTTGGGTTGCAACCAGATATCATGAGTTACTTGTATCCCATAAAGTGTTAGACTGGGAAGAATGGGTAAGCCAAGGAGGCGAATAGGTTAAAACACCAAAAAAAAAAAGTAGAAATCTGGAAGTTTCAATCGACGTCCAATAGTAAGAAGTAAGAAGAGGAAACTCAGAGGAGTATAATAGGAGATATTCCTGATATGATAGCACAGTATGTAGAATTGCCCTCAAAAATTCCGCAGTGAGAACTTGTGCAAAATTCACATACAAAGCGATTCGCTCCTGTGTCCGAACCACTTCCCGCGCCAATACATTAATCGATGTTTGTAACCTAACCTTCAGTTATTTCTTTTGTTTCCCCGCCCACATGCCAACCCCACTGTTGAAACAAAAACAAAAAAAACCCCTCAGGTCTCTACAATCATACTTGGACAGTTGGACTTCTCGTGCCTGATAAAATTACTGTCCAATCCCCTTCGTGCCTCTTGAGTTTACCACACGAGCGAAGACCATTTTGAGTGTATCATGTCTTCTTCGCAAAAGACAGGTTTGCATCCTCCAATCACACCCCCACCATTTGTTTCATAAGCACGTAAGCATAATAAGGCTGCTAACTTTTTGCCTGTTATTTTTGAAAAGCAATTCTTTCCGTCTATAACAAGACCGGATTATTGGATCTCGCCAATGGTCTGGCTCACCAAGGAGTTAGACTTTTGGCGTCCGGAGGCACCGCCAAGTTGATTAGGGGGGCCGGAATTAAGGTTGAGTGTGTGCACCAGGTTCCTTTTTACATCTCTCCCCCCCCCCCGGGGGGGTGGGGGGCTCTGTCAGTGCAGATGCTAATCCTACACTTTTACACCGTTATAGGGATGTGAGCAGCATTACCCATGCTCCGGAAATGCTCGCCGGAAGAGTTAAGACTCTCCACCCCGCCGTTCATGCAGGTATGCTCATCTACACCAACCGGATCTCAAAGCAAGACTAACCCCCCATCTTAGGTATTCTTGCACGGGATCTCGAGTCCGATGAGAAGGACCTCGCGGAGCAAAACATCGATAAGGTCGACTACGTCGTTTGCAATTTGTACCCCTTCAAAGACACAATTGCCAAGATCAATGTTACTATTGCGGAAGCCGTCGAAGAGATCGATATCGGTGGTGTAACACTCTTGCGTGCCGCGGCAAAGAACCACTCCCGTGTCACTATCCTCTCAGACCCAGCCGACTACCCTTCCTTCCTGGAGGAGCTGCGAAATGGCGACCGCGAGGTTTCGGAGGCTTCTAGAAAGCTGTATGCTTTGAAAGCATTTGAGCATACCGCGGATTACGACGCCACAATTGCTGAGTTCTTCCGTAGAAGGTATGCTGGCGACGGCGTTCAGCAGCTTACTCTCAGATACGGTGCCAACCCGCACCAGAAGCCCGCTCAGGCTTTCGTTGAGTCTGGAAAGATCCCCTTCAAAGTTCTTTCTGGGTCTCCTGGATATATCAACCTTCTTGACGCTTTGAACTCCTGGCAACTTGTCAAGGAGCTCAAGGAGTCTCTCAACCTTCCGGCCGCTGCGTCTTTCAAGCACGTCTCCCCTGCTGGTGCTGCCGTCGGTATCCCTCTCTCTGAGGTCGACAAGAGAGTTTGCTTCGTCGATGATATTGAGGGACTCGATAATAGCCCTCTTGCGTGTGCGTATGCTAGGGCTCGTGGCGCCGACAGAATGAGCAGTTTCGGAGACTGGATTGCTCTTAGTGACGAAGTTGACGCTGTTACTGCTAAAATCATTGGCAGAGAGGTCTCTGATGGTGTCATTGCGCCTGCCTATACCCCTGAGGCATTGGAAGTTTTGAAGAAGAAGAAGGGTGGAAAGTACACGGTTCTTCAGATCGACCCCAACTATGAGGTAAGCTATTGCACGCTATTGTTGCACCCTTTAAATACTAACCCTTTAACCAGCCCCCAACCCTTGAAACCCGCCAACTCTATGGTATATCTCTTTCCCAGCAGAGAAATGATGTCAAGATCACCGAAAAGACTTTCTCTCGCATCATCACTCCTAACCCAGACTATAAGCTCCCACCTGAGGCTTTGATTGACCTGACCGTCGCTACAATCGCACTTAAGTTCACACAGTCAAACTCCGTGTGCTATGCCAAGAATGGTCAGATTGTCGGTCTCGGGGCTGGTCAGCAGTCTCGAATTCACTGCACCAGGCTTGCTGGCGACAAAGCAGACAATTGGTGGTTCAGGAAACACCCCCGTGTCCTTGACTTTAAATGGAAGAAGGGCACTAAGAGGCCCGACAAGAGCAATGCTATCGATCTATTCGTTTCCGGCTTGGTTCCCAAGAAGGTCGAGGGTGACCTAGAGAGGGAGCAGTACGAAAGCGTCTTCGAAGAGGTTCCTACTGATTTTACACCAGAGGAGAGGGAAGAATGGATGAAGCAGTGCACCGATGTCTCTGTATCCAGTGACGCTTTCGTAAGTTCCCCAGCTATGTTTTCATCAAAGAGATGCAAGTCTAATGCTTTTTCGCGTAGTTCCCCTTCACCGATAATGTCTTTAGAGCCCATCGGTCGGGAGTCAAGTACCTTGCTGCCCCTGGCGGTTCCGTAATGGACCAAGCTGTTCACGAAGCTGCTGATAAATGTGGTATGGTCTTTGTGCACCAGGAGACTCGATTGTTCCACCATTAAGTTTGTTAGTTCGGGAAAGGGATTTGAGCTCTCGGGTGATGGTGGTTATGGTGATAGGGCTGTAACTTGGGAATTTGGGCGAACACTGGGAGTAGAACTGTATTCATTCAATAAAGTGGGATTTCAAACATCGATACCTACGTGATATCGTTAAGTGGGTAAGCAGCGGAGCTTTTATGCTGTGATATGGTGTCTCAGGGAGGTTGATTAGACTGTGGCTATGGTCTGCAGTGTTTTCTACGAGTGATTATTGGTGAAACATGAGGCTAAGGGTTATGCTTGGCGCCAAGCCACCCGTCAACACGACAAACGCGTTCGCCCCAGCAAGAGATTTAGAGAAGACAACTTCTGACGGAATGCTCCCCCATTCTGTTTTCTGACACCCACAACACTACGCAATAATTCCTCGCTATGGCGCCAATATCGACCGATCGTGACCTTTTAAATGATGCTATACGAAACAAAGCCCGCCTACCGTACCACCCTATATTCGCATTGTTCATGAACCTTTCAAGCTAATGCAAACCTATAGTTCCTGGAAATCTACATTCGTCCGTCTAACATCCCCGATAAAACCTTGCCAATCCTCCGTAACCGCACTATCAAATCACCTCGCCTCAGCAACGTCCATAAACCAACTTTCGAGATGCTATGACCCCTTCCCACCCCCCTCCGCTGACTCAAAGACTGAATTCGAGAAGCGCACCGCACCCATAAACTTCACAGCAGCGGACCAACCAGCAACAGCCCCCGGTGCCAGCGCGGAGGCTGGCCATGTCTTACCACCCATTGCGGAATTAAAGGAGGCGGCGCTGGAGTTCTCAAAGAGCCTGCACATCAACGAAGTTGGAGCTCTGCGGATCGTCGTGCTTGAATACCAGGAGCGTCCGGCCGTCGCACTGCTGAACGCCAGTGAGGACAGCTCTACGGGGAATGTGTTCGATAACGGGAATGCCGAGAGCCAATTGCGTGCTAGTGGCATGACCTCAGATGAGGAGACGAAGAGGAAGGTTTTCTGGCGAAGGGTGGAGATTTACTTGCAGGAGAGGCGGTACATCGTTAAGGTTGCGGCTCTGATGGTTCGGCTGGCGATGTGCGCAGAGAAGAGCAAGAATGTTTGGTACCATCCTGCTAGGGTGTTCGCTACTGAAGGGATTAACATGAAGGATGGGTACTCGACGGAGGTCGTTGGCAGTATTGCGACTAGGTGGCGGAATGGGAAAAATGGTCAAGGTCTGCCAGAATGGGTTAAGGAGCGGATGGCTTTGGAGGGAGACGACCCGGCTTTCAAGTGGGAGTTACAGGTGCGCATTTGAGGTCCCTCGGTGTTCTCGAATTTCTCTGCTTTTGTCCGCAGGTGGAGGTTTCGTGTTGGGTTTTGCGTCGTTCGGGAACTGATGATGTGGCCATGATAGACAATACGAGAGATAATTCATCTATTACAGTATATGTTTCTGCTCTTTTATAAGGCCCTGGAGGAGAGCACTTCTACATTTGTTGTTGCATGGTTTACACTTATGAAAGATACCCAATTTCTGACGGAACGAAACTTTGTAAGTTCATTCTCCCTCTGTGCTCTTCTCAGATTTCCTGATCAATTACTTAGCGTCCTTTCCCCGACAACCCGGATATTGCTGGTGCCTATAAATACGCAGCAGCACTTACACCTATTGTTTCCCTTGTTGCATTACAATACCCTAGAGTCGAAAAGTTCATTCAGGAGGAGTGGGCGACCCCAGTTTCAAGCGAGTCCTCCGCTACACCACCTGCAAATCCTGGGCCTCCCCGCGGATTGGGCCAGGTTCCAGATGGTAACTTTTACATCAAGAATCCAGTTGGAATTAAGGCCATCACTCAGTGTTTCATTGAGACAGCACATAATTCTACAGCCAGCATTCCCGGTTTCTGTTGGTGCTTAATACTCTACGACCTCCTCTCGTTTGTCAATGAGAGGCGGCAAGAAATGGATGAGATGGACCGAACTGGTCAGGAGAGTAGGAATCCAAGAGTCGAGTTTTTCGAGAATGTGCTTGCGGAGCTGTTTGACGGGGCTGCGGAACGGGGAACAAAGGCTCTTGGGAAAGCAACCGCCGATAACGCTTTAGAAATGGTTATGCTCATGATTGAGCCTACCGGAGGACGATCTGTGGGGCCGAGATTCTGGATAGAGGCGGAGGAAGACGGCCGTAGGATGAAGAATGTGATTGCAGATCTTCTCAGAAGGGCTCTCCATGCTCTTCCACTTTCTGCGACGGTGTTGGGGGCTGTTCTTCTGGCCAACGAGGTCCAATATAAAGATTTGGAGGGTCACCAAGCTTTCCTCAGGGAGGATTCCGACACTAGTGACACGATTACAGGATGGACTGGTAGCCCTGCCGTGAGATTTACAAAGAATGAGGAATCGCAAAAGTTCCTACGACGAGCTAAAAACCGATTTCCATATGAACCGATTATTTTCTTGAAGATCATGAAGGCCTTGGCAACTGTGAACGTGGGTGTCACACACTATCTGATGAACATGGATACCTATACTCAGATCCTCCCGCAAGGATTTAGCGACTACGATGTCGACGATGAAGACTCGGATGTCACTCGGATACAATTGACCAATGATTTGGTTGTTTTTGCGCCGCGGAAAGCTGGTTTCTTTGAGGAGGAATACAGTTCTAGAGGAGGTATTGTGATACCTGCCGGTACAATAGGAGAGATGATTTCAACAGGAGGCAGCCGTCCTGTTGTCGCTTGGCAGCATGAATACAACGCTTTCCCAGTACTTGGAAGAGTACTCGAGCAAGCATTGATTGGTGATGGCTCGAACTCTGGACCCAGCCATGCAGCGGTAGGAGAGCTAGGTAGTGGCGAAGCGGTTACAGAAATTATAGGGCTTCTTACCATTCTCATTGCTTGTGGTAACGAGAGCGCTCCGGGGGAGCTATCCCCTGCCCGGATACTCGAGGAGGCGAGCGATCTTGTCGGCCGCAGCAGGGACGTAGTTTCTATCATTTTCGATCTTCTCGAGGCAGGACTGCAAGCAGCAACAAACTCTTCAAGCGCCGGCAAATCGACTGATTTCATTGTCGCGGCAGTGCAATTCGTCGATGCTTTGGTTCCGGCTCTTCCTGGTCGAGTGTGGCCATACCTTGCTCGGAGTACCATGCTAGAGCGACATGGTCGTGGCGGGGCTTTTTCTGGGATTTTGTCTGCTGTGGAGGTTGTGAGAGGGGATTATGAGTTTACGATCAATTGCCTAAGGCTGTATGAAGACCTTGTTGAGGAAGCTATTAAGAGCAGCGTAGTCAACATGGGTGGTAGTAGGAGTTTGTCTGTGGCCTCTATGGCTACTTCATCGATTACTCGTTCCGGTGTGAGTACTACGGTACAGAGAGATATTCTGTCAGCATGGACTAGAGTTGTTGTAGATGTATTTGAGAGCTATTACGCTTGGAAGTACATCAACGAGGAGCAGAAGCTGGAGATTGGTAAGTTTTCTAATTTCCTCAATTATATAGGCCGTAGCTAATCTGGTGTACTAGGACAACGGATCTCGAGAATATTCACTAAAATCCTCTCGATGGTCTATGGGGTTGACGAGTCCTCGGACTTGAGTTCGAAAATTACCAGCGTTTTAGCTCCTAGTGCTCAACATATCGTTACGATATTTTTATCGGAGGGTGATAACGAGCTTCCTATGGAGCCCGTCATCCGGACAATACGCGTTGGGCTCGAGACACCAGAATCAAGCTTTCATCTGAGATCTTTGAACTCTTGGGTTGAACATGTAGTTTCGGTGATCAAATTTGCTGAGGTTTGTGTTCGAACGCGGGGGTATTTAGGGTACATCTTCCAATCTTGGAGTTGAGTAATCAATTTGCTAATTTCCGATCTAGGTTACCGCCTTCGCAGCTGGAGAAACAATTGTACAATCTCACTGCGCCTTTAGCAAAATTATATGTGATCCACGACAGATACCGAGCACCTGTTTTAGGGATCTTTGAGAGTCTTGTTGCAGCGTCCGGAACAATTCAATCCGAACCACCCTCATTGCTAGGACATCTCGGTGCCGATTGTGCTAGCCATTTTACGGCTGTTCTCGGGACTCTAGATAGACCTTTTGACGATGAGCATCTGGAAGCACGTATATGGGGCTTTGTCTCTGCGGTTTTGAGCACTAGACAGCAAGGCTTGTCGATATTACTCCTCCGTGGTGAGACCTTATGGCAAGGTGGTCTGAATGGGCGTGACAAGGGGTCGAAAAAGTCATTAATCTCAGTCGCGTTGGACTCATTGTCAGAAATCGACAAGATATCGTCCACAAAATCACTGGCAATGCTAGAAGCCGTGGCTCTGGCCCAGAATTTCTGGAGTCTTGCTATGGATGATTTGGGAAAACACCCCAAGTTCCTTCCTGCAATTACTAGATTTGTGGAGGCACAAACAATTGAGTTCCTACCCGCTGACTCCAAGGAAATATTGACAGAAAAAGCGATTAGGGTGGCGGTGGCAGCTCACATTGCACAACTTCTGGCTATCCACTTACATTCCCGGAGACCATCTTCACGTGATGGGACGTTCTTTAGACAGCTTATTCCCAAGCTGAAATACTACTTTGACCAGGCGGCCACCATTAGCGGATACAGAGCGTCATTACACGTAAATCTGCGCAAGAATTTCGAGGAGAAATGGCCTGGCTTGACACTGCTAAAGCTGAGAAAGACCACTCTTCAGCGGAGGAGCTACGGCGTCGACTACTTTTACGACATGAACCTCGCCGGAAAAGTCCTATCTTTTGATCCCTCCTGGGACAGCAGAGCAGATGGGTACGCCAATGAAGTAGAGCAGGCGAATCTAAATCTCTCGCTCGTTGATTCTCAAGTGGTAAGAGCCATCGCTAGCAGAAGAATAACAAAGCAGGACGTGCTCTACCAAGTCCTAGGTACTAACGAAACCTAGGTCCTCCTGCGCGCGTGGAAACTCCTCTCAATGGAACTCTGCGACTTTGTCTCGACTAACAGAGAACTCGAGCAGCCCTTAGTCGACGTAGTAGAGAAGTGCCTGCAAGCAAACATAGAAACCGGCCTGCCCCCGCCAATCTTCAAGACGATAGTCTGCGAGCGCGCGGAATTTGCATTTGTCATTCTCCGCCGCTTACAACAGTCCATGCAAGGTGCCAACGGGCAATTCGACAGGATTTTGGAACTGGCCTGGAAAGCTATATACACCTCTGCTACCGAATTCCGGCAGGCTCTGGCCACCGCAGATGTGGGGTACTACAGGTCCTTGCTGAGGATAATCTATCTAGTCCTGCACGCAAACGCCAGCAAGCCGAACCAGACCACAGAAAGCGCATACATGGTCCTAGACATACTAAATCTGGTCGTGGCAAAGGGCTTCAAAGAGTTAGCCAGCGCAACGCACACCCACTCGGAAGTTGCGAACCCGGAGGACATAGCACTTGTGACAGCAATCCTACAAGCCTCTCTAAAACTACCCGGAATCTCGATAATCCACGATAGCCTCGCAACGCACATCGCGGAAAACGGGACAATCCGCGCAGCGACAACCCTCTACTCCTGGTCGGAGCGTCTCGCCACGGAAAACAGGACAACGACAGCAACACACGTGGCGAATGCCGACGCCAACGACCCAATATACGGCGAACTCAGCCTACTCTTCCTCCTAGAACTCTCCACAATACCCGTGCTGGCGAACCAACTCGCGACAGAGGGAATCTTAGACCAAATTCTGACTTCCCCCCTTACCGCGCACATCGCTCGCCAGAGCGCGAACCCGGCCAGTTCACCGCGACTCCACGCCATCTGGACACGCGCCCTACTCCCACTCTCGTTGAACCTACTCGTGCACATCGGATCACGGATCGCGCGGGAAGTGTACGCATTCCTGTCCTTCTTCGCCCCGCAGTTACGCGCTACGATAACCGCTTGGAAGGCCCGTACCGTCGTCACACTCGCGGCCGTTAATGAAGCGGTTAGCATCGCTATGGTGCTCGCTGTTCTCGGCCGGATGATGGGTCTGGCGGGTGGTGGAGCTTCCCTTGACGGATTTGATAAAGCGGCCTTAGTGGAGGAGGTCGAGTACTTGCTTTCTCACAGGAATTATTTGAAGAGTTTGGTGGCCGCCACGAATAAAGACGAGGAGGAGATGCTAAGGCGGGAGGAGGAGGCGGATGGGAATGAGAATGGGAATGGGAATGGGGGAGGTGGGGGAGGAAGTGTGGAGGGGGGGTTGGTAGCGAAGGTTACAACCGGTTTAGGGGTTTTGCAGGGGCTGTTGGCTGAGGATGAGGGGGAAGATTGAATGCGTGGTTTCTATTAGAAGTAGATGGAGGGTAATGATAGTTATGTGGGGTACTATGGTTTGAAGCGCGGGTTTTCTCTATTTTTGTTATTTTTATATTCCTTTTGTTGTCTATAAGCACTTCTTCGCCTGTTGATTTCGTGTTAACAGTGTTGCGGTATTAAAATCGGTAGTGGCGGCTTTACGATGGTAGTGGGGGGGGATTGTATAACAGTCGCAATGTGTTTTACGAAAATCGAAATCGAAAGGGTTTATCACCGAGTGATATAAGGTGAACAAGCAAGAACTTAAGATCGCGCGCACAATACCGGCGCTGTATTTAAGAGCTCGGCTACTTAATATCAGGAAAGCCCATCATCCAGCACATGCTGGAGGACCGAGCCATCCGTCCCGCCCAGTGAAAGAATCATAAAAACCCACTATGAGACGTCCCGCGAGGCCCATACTCTCCCAGTAAAAAAAAAATTGATTAAATTGCTTTTTGTATTAACATTTCCAGACCCTTCACTTTCTCCTGAATGAGCAGCCCTCGGTGAGACGGGCCTTACCACCTGTTGGCTGGCAAAGAACAGTGGCACAGGATCCGCAGATGACAACGGTCTGGGCGTGCGAGAAAACGGTGGTGATGTTAAAGCAGCCGGGGCACTTGACGTCCATGAAAAAGGAACGAGGAGCCGGGACAAGAGTCTATGGATGCGTGGTTAGAAGGGCCAAAAATTTGGAGTAGTCCATTACCTTGAGCTTGTGCTTTCTGGCCTCGGCGGCGGGAGCGGGGTTAAGGAGATCTTCGGCTAGAACCTATAAAGCATGATATTAGCAACCCCATTGCCTCAACATGCCCGGCGGAATCATACCATATTGTCTTTTTTTTTGCGTTGGCCTGGTGGTTGTCTGTCAGAGATTCGGCGTTATTTGATGGGTTGTGTGGCGATAAGAATGGAGGAGATTGACAGTGTCGAAGAATGCGGTGCGAGTTAGGGTTTGTACTCGAGTACCGGTAGTGACTGTCGTTTTTTTGCCGAGTTACCCTACTTTCAGTCTTGGCAGATTAGCATACCATGACTGAACTAGAATAAACCTCTGCCCTAGCTACAGGGGTCCCTCACCAGATCCGACTTTCGCGAGACGTCATCCTGCTCGCAACGCTGCCTAGAGACGGGCAAGCATCCCATCCCTCGTTTCCTTCATTCTTACTCTCTCTCCCTTTCAACCCTAATTTCCTTTTCCTTCTTTACCACTTAATCTTATTCTACTCTCTGCCATTATTCTTCAAGGGCATGAGACTTTGAGACACGCTTCTCTGACTGTCCCAGCTTGCTTTATCGATAGGTCCCGTGATACCGTGTTTTGAACACTTCTAATTTCACCGCTGGGCGGCACCCCTTGCAACCTTGGATTTCCCTCCAACTCTCCTCTCACCCTTGAACCATGGCCGTCGCGATCCCTCTCATCTGGATCACTGCGATCATCGTCCTTGCATTTACAGTGATCGCCGCATCCGTATTCGTGCGCCTCCCAGTTCTCTCACCCCCGTCGACAGACCTTGCTAACTATGGATAGGTTAAAATATACCAAGATCGCCATGACCGCGACGCTTTTGTGACTGTAGTTTGCGTTCTCTCCCTCACCTCTCTTCTTGCGACTGTTTGCCTTCTTCCAGTCGATATTGCCCTCGTCTCCAGTACCACAAACAATGCTACAGGTCTCAAGAAGGACTGGGCGAGTCCGGAAACCGTCGCACATATTATTCTAGGCTTGAAGATCGTCTACTACCTACTCTATTCACTTGATGTGGTCATGTGTCTTCTAGTCATCCCATTTGCCTATTTCTGGTAGACTATCATTTAAATATTCTTACCTAGTCCGTGTTGCTGACCTCCGCCCAGGTACGAGGAATGGGATGTCGATGCAACCACGAGCGGGAGGATCAAGGGTGCTATGAAATATAGCTTATGCTTCCTCATGCTAGTAATGATTTTGCTTGTAGTAGGGTTCTTTCTTCCTGTTGCACAGGGGACAAAGGGGCACTTGGGCCTTGATTACTTCAAGAGATTGCTCTTGGAAAACCGTTCGTATCCCATAGATACTTTATAACTGGTGATGGCTTTCTAATAAGGACACGCGTACAGACGGAGAACGTGCATTGACATTCATCACTGGAACCTTGCTATGCCTCGGAATTATTCCCTACGTTTTCTACACAGCTCCCGGACTTGCCCTCACACCCCAGCTTCTCATTAGATCTGCGAGCGGCACATCCCTCCCATCCGTCTCGGCTTCGGCGCGCCAAGATCTGCTTTTGAACCGCGAGAGGCAGAGAATTATCGAGGTAAGATACGCCGGTGGGCCTAGCTCTAGGTTTACTGCCAAGGACAGGCGTGAGTTGGAAGGTCTACAGCGTGAAGAGAGAAGTCTTGTGCGTAGACAGAGAGTTGCTGAAGAAGGTGCCCATAGTACACAAAAATGGCTTGGGAAGTTACAGGCTATTGGGAGGCCTTTCAAGATCCTCTTAGGGATCCTGATCCTTCTGTTGTCAATCTCGATATTCATTTCAATGTTGATAACCTCGATCGATAAATCCAAGAACTCGGTCTGTGGGAAAAGTTGTGGGTACATACTTACTAAGATAAACATCCTTAACCCTATCAATTGGCTATTCGTTGCTACTAGCAGAGTATTTCCCATCGACTATGTCCTGGCTTTGATTCTCGTCTTGGACCTATTTATTGCGAGTGTTGTGGGAACAGCATTTGTCGGAATAAGGTTCTTGTGGGTATCGCTATTTGAGATAAGGCCTGGCCATACAAAGCCACAAGGTTTGTTGATGGCAACGGTCATGTTAACCCTCACGGTCTTGGCCATCAATTACTCGATTACCATGATCATTGCCCCACAGTACGCCCACTACGGTGGACAAAAGTTCTGCAACAAGACTGTAGGCCCTTCTCTTCCAGCCTCGTGTTGAGACAAGCAAAGCTAACATACCAAGCTCCAGGCACTAGAAACTGGCGTCTACCGTGACTGCACCAACCATAAGGAGTTCATCGTTCCATGCTCCGAATCTGGGCCTCAAGACATCTGCACACCCACTATCGTCTCAACATTCCTCAACCGTGTCACCCTCAACTTTCCATACTTTGGCGCATTCGCCTTCTGGTCCCAATTTGCTTTCTTGGGGGTTTATTTCATCACCCTCCTTACAGGTCTCGTCAGACCCCCGAAACTTGGAAACAGAGAAACCGAAGATGAAGATGCGGAGAATGACGAAGATGAAACCCTTCTTGCCGGCGCCGGCCGCAGAGTTGGTGCTGCTTGGGAAGATATTAGAGGCCAGTCCGGCGAGCGCGGGAATTATGGTACCAATGCCAGAGTTAGAGGCGGGGATGACGCATAATCATATACTTTCGTTTTAGGGGGCTAGCATAGGGTTTGCGGATTTCGGAGTCATGTGGCTGGATAGGGTTTGTTTTTATTTATTTCCCGTCATAGTCTAGGGTTTCTTTTTGTCTTTTTGTCTGGCTTGTATCGTACACCACCGGTGCGCAAATTTGTTGGAGGATGGATTGGGTGGCTGTGAGGGATACAGTGAATTTTAAGTAGCCGAGCTATTAAATACAGTGCCAGTATTGTACGCGCGATCTTAAGTTCTTGCTTGTTCACCTTATATCACTCGGTGATAAACCCTTTCGATTTTAGATTTTTGTAAAACACGCTGCGACTGTTATACTAACCCCCCAATGCATAGTGGCAAGTATCATACTACTAACTCTTACAGTTCTAGGAAACACCATCTGGGGGCGTGTTAGGCATCTATCCCCTCGAGCACTCTCGTCTCGTCTTCCCATTTTCTCGACACCCCATCATTCACCTGTCTGCCCATCTAGCTTTCCTTTTCTTCCAAATACTCGTAGACTTTTCTCCCGTGAAGTGTTGGACACAAAAATTGTACACCTAATTAACCATATAGAGTTACCCTCTGAGTTTGATTACTTGTAAATCAGAAGAAGAAAAGAGGGAGAATCAACTGCAATCTCCTTTCCCCTTCCTTTCCTTCCTTCCTTCTGCTCTGCTTATCGTGACCCCCGCTGCCAAGGCGATAACCGATAGGGTTTATCTTTTTTTTTTTTCCCTACCCCCCACCGAGCCTTACTTCTACCTACCTCTAGGCAAAGTATCTGCCTTGATTGCTCCGTTCGGGTACTGTGCTTGTTTACTTGATTGATTGCTTTCTCAAAAGCCTTCTTAATAACATGAACTCAAGCTGACTGGTCCGTTGGGATATTTATCCTAGAAGCAATGCATCACCGTCTCACCCGTGCGAGGAGCGTTGCTAAGGAGTGCCATGGGAAAATTCCCCTGTTGAGAGCTTTGCCCATCAGGGTTCTTGCAGTTATTATGGCGGTTGCCATTGTGAACATGCTCTGTTGGGCGGGTGTGGGGGTCGCCCTCGTTGGTTTCCCTTTGCTCTTCCTCATTTCTGCCAACAGATTGCTAATTGGGGGTAACGGAGGTTAGAATAAGCATAAGTCTGCTTTCACCTTTTAAAGCTTTATGATTATTAATTGACACTGGTGTTGGTTTCTCTACAGGGGATTGACCGGGACTTCGGTTTTGGCGTACACTTTGGGGTTGAGACATGCCCTTGACGCTGACCACATTGTTGTGAGGAATTGTCCATCCTCTGCATAATAGACAAAGTACTGACGGAGGTGGTAGGCTATTGATCTTACTACAAGAAAATTAATTGCATCCGGACAACGTCCCGTTACCATTGGGATGTTTTTCAGTCTTGGGCATTCCACGTGCATACCTCCCCAACCTCACCTCCCATCAGCACAAGCTAACAATCACAGAATTGTCGTAATCACTTCGATCGTAGTCGCCGGAACAGCTGCTGGTGTCAGTAAACGCTTTGACGATTTCGCTCGTGTCGGCGGCATAGTCGGAACCTCAGTTTCTGCAGCCTTCCTGACCATATTGGGTGTGATGAATGTATACATTTTGTATAAACTCGTCAAGCAATTGAATATGCTCATGTACTCTAGCCAAGAGGGTGTGCTGTTCGGCGAGGGCATCGTGGGTGACTGGGACACTCCAGGGGCGGGGTGTTTTACGAGGATGTGTCGCGGGCTTTTCGGGTTGATTGATCGGCCGTGGAAAATGTACCCGTTGGGAGTACTCTGTGAGTTCGCCAGTTTTTATGGGTGGAGATGCGTGGATGGAAAACTAAAGGAGATGGCATTGCAGTTGGCCTTGGCTTCGATACTTCTTCGGAGGTGAGTGAGGAAATATACCTTATTGGATGGGAAGCTAATAAGAATATAGGTCGCCCTTCTCGGAATCGCCTCTATACAGGCAGCACAGGGGACGAGCATTTGGCTTATCTTAATCTTCCCTGTCCTCTTCACTGGTGCCCCCCGCTTTCTTCTCCTCCGTCTTGCCGGTCTACTAACACTCCAAAGCGGGAATGTGCCTCATCGACACCACCGATGGAGCCTTGATGTCAGCCCTGTATACCACCTCCTCCTTCGCGCACGATGACATAGCAATCGTGTACTACTCTATAGTCCTAACCATCATAACCGTTCTAGTAGCGATAGTAATCGGCGTGATCCAAATCCTCTCTCTGGTCCAACACGTCGTAGAGCCCACTGGGCGCTTCTGGGATGGCGTCGAAAAGGTCGGTGAGAGGTACGACATTCTCGGCGCGTCCATCGCTGGTTTATTTGTAGTCACAGGGATCGCGGCGTATCTTATGTACACGCCTATCCGTGGGATTATCGACCAGAAGAGGTTGCTAGTTCAGAACTCCATATCTACGTCGTCTACGAAGGATGCTAATGTCGCTCCGATGGACACTCCCGGTGCTGATACTACTGCTACGAGGGGTTATCCGCTCGGGGGGGAATCGGGGTAGGAGGGAATGGCGGGAGGAAAGCTGAGGAGATTTCTGTTGGACGCTTTGAGGGGAGTTCTGGGATGTGAGACTGTGTAATAGTAGTAATGGCGATGATGATGGCGATGACGTGATGAGTGATCTATGTTTTTTGCGTTGCTGTTGCACACCCAGGATGATGACAGGTAATTTTCGTCACCAGTACTCTACGTTCACGTATTCATTTTTTCGCCGGTTTTCGTGCTGTCTTGAAGACTGTGTCCACGCCTAACCCTTGCAGTGAACAGGTACGCCGCCTGTTGTCCTATTACTGGGAGCTCACAAGTTCTCGCGTGGCCCTAGCTCTTTATTCCTGCCCACAACCTTTCTATCCCGTTTTCCCTTTCGACTTCCACGTGACACCATCGCCACTGCTTCCCACTTCACAACTCACCTTCTTTGCTGACTCGACCATGTCTGAGCCCAAGATCCGCTCGGATGATCCCCTTCTCAAACTATTCAATCAAAAGGAATCCGCTCATACCGTTAAACTTAAGTCCTCTTCTAGGCCAGCCCCGAAGAAGACCGTTAACTGGAAGGAACGCGCTAACGAGCTCGAATCTCTTGGTGACTCCTTTCTCCTATCTTGCACCTGTGTTCTTTTGTTAACGGGGTGTAGATGAAAAGCCCATTCGATCCCATGGCGATGGAAAGTCCCCAGGAACTCTCGTTACGCAGCTAGATGATAAAGATATATCCGCATTCCCTACCGGACGGCCACTTCACGATGAGCCTGATTATACCGTTTGCAAGCAATGCAAAAAACCAGTCATTAAGTCTGCCGCTATGACACATATCAAAGCCTGTCAGAAAGCAAAATCGGATAAAGCGAAGGAGAGGAAGAAGCTGAAGGGTGAGAAGGCTGCCGCGGCCGCGGGGAAGGATCAGAGTTCCATAGCGGACACAAACGGGGAGGTTAACGTTGACGGGGATGAAAAGAAAAAAGGCGCGAAGAAGATGATGAAAAGGGATGGTGATGGCACGAAGTCCAAAAAACGAAAGGCAGATGGTAAGCTACGCACGTAAAGATCTTGTGATACCTCCCGTTGTACTGATTCTATGCAGAACCAAAGCTCCCCAAGGAACCCAAGGCAAAAAAGAAGAAGGAAAAGCCTGCGAAACCCGATCCAAAACCAAAAGGTAGCCCTCCTAGCTCGTTTTATGAATTTTATAGCTAACGTCCCTAGCCCCAGTTGATGTGGAGAAGCAATGTGGAGTCCAACTTGCACATGGTGCCCTCTGCGCCCGTTCCCTGACTTGCAAGTCCCATTCAATGGGAGCCAAGCGTGGGGTCCTCGGCCGTTCCCAGCCATACGACATTCTCCTGGCAGCCTACCAGAAGAAGAACCATGCGAAGCAACAAAGTACATCCAATCCCTTCACGCACTTTGCTTCCCAGCTAATATGCCAGTAGAAGCAGCAATCAATGCAGGAGCTCCACCGCCTGATGAAATTGAAGCTAACAACATACTTATCGATTCCGACGAAGAAACGGAGTTAGTCATGGCTGCGGTAACGCGTTCTATGCCACAGCCGTTGGAACGACATATACTTGTCCCTGTGCGGAAGAAGTACCAGTATGTCCGCATGAAGGATATGTTGGCTAGCGCTCTCAAGCCGCTTGGTCGGCCAATGTTTGATGGGGCCAATGCAGGGTCGTTGTTCAATACCTCTATGGCGAATCCTGCCTCGCGAGTGATGCCGGGGATCCAGCAAGGGAGACAGTATCCGCTTGCCCCACAGTCTAGGAAGGGTTCGGTACAGATGCCTGGATGAGATAAGTCGGTGAGATATGGTTCATTGGGTTACTCTTTTTTCTTTCTTATACTAGGTTATCGGGCTGGGGGGATATTTGTGGGCGTTAGATGGCGAAATGCTTTTGTACTCTACTATAGTTATGACAATTCCCGCTGCTGCTCCTACGTCCTTTTATATTCACTTTTTTTCTTTTATAAAGAAGATTTCATGGATAATAATTACTATTCAATGACTTGGTTGTAAGATCTGAGCGGAGAGCATTGGTAAAGGGTGTGTTTCTCAAACCTGGAATAAGCACCAATGAACCACGGAAACCAGCCTGGTGCTCCAGCAGCCCTTCTTCCACCTTAAATCCCCAGCTACGCCATTCTGACAATTACCCGTGCTCCCCGCTTCTCAATTGCCCGCTCTCCCTCCGGAGCTCCTTGATCACCGCCTTACCGTCCTCGCCTCCCTGTTAGCAATCGTGTGGTTAAACTAGCCATGCCAGAAAATTCGCATCACAACAACGGCAAACTCACCGCCAAAGCCTCAGGGTGAACCCCATTTTCTACGAGACTGACGCAAAGACTCAGCGTAGTCCTGTCTAAATGCGTGTTCTTATTTTCCAATATTAGATGCCTGCCGGGGAAAAGAAGGGGCTAGAAGAAGGGGACTCACGAGAAGGGTGGATATCTCATGGAGGATGTCTATTACTTCTCTTGCAGCTTGTTGCTTCGAGGGGCGGGTGGACATAGTGTTTGGTGTTGGAGGAGTACAGGGAAGTTGGGGAAAATGGGGGTTAATGAAGTGATTGCTGGGGAGGGGAGGGAGTGGGGGTCAGGTTGGTTGAGTTGAGTGGGACAACCATTTCAGAGTGCGGAGAGGTGCTATGGTGAGGGAAATCTGTAACCAGAATATCATCATACTTTGCCAAGCGAATATTGTCGATCTAAAACCACCAAGCGGCCCGAAATACCGTAAAAGCTCGAATAATTGGACCGGTGCTATGTAGTCCAAAATTTCCTTCTCTGGAAAAGGGGGCGAAAACACACCAAAAAACATGCCCCCCGAGACCAGAAAAAAAAAGTAAGAAAACACAGACCTTATTACTAGGAGAGGCAAGTCCAACGTCCTAGCACACGCTCCAATTATTCGAGTCCCTACGGTAACTTGTTTATAACAGTTCTCAACCCATATTATTATATAGGCGCACCTCCCCAGCACTCTTTACAATCACGGTAATCATGCTTTATCACCCCCAATGCCGTAATGCAAAACTTAAGTATCTGGATTCCGACCGAATATGAGGTCAGCTCGACAACCAACAGTTGACCATAGCGTTCACCACAAGCAAAAGAGCATATTGCGTACCGGAAAATCAAGTAGGGCAGCAAATTCATTAATCGTAGAGCACAAGGTTGATTGCTTGAAGTTGACTAAAGAAGCATATGGCACTCTCTCTAGCCCCTGCCATCCAAACCAAGTTGGAGCTGAACTCATTGGGCTAGCGGTTCTGTTGGCGCGCGCGGCGCCGCCGCCCCGGGCCCGCGGGGGGGAGGGCGCGGGGGGGGGGT
>Ga0307507_10003494_pt1 | contig 30288 bp, 10 predicted proteins | sample 7_EM_MG_FD_207223 | JGI IMG/M metagenome (GOLD analysis project Ga0307507, IMG submission 207223) | Populus trichocarpa ectomycorrhiza microbial communities from riparian zone in the Pacific Northwest, United States - 7_EM | ecosystem: Host-associated > Plants > Roots > Unclassified | place... | reverse complement strand
AGGAAAATGCCAAGACACTAAGCATGGGACATTTTACCCCACTATATACCTCCCCCACCAAGAACGTTGTCCCCTAACGTTCTATACTATAGAAGAATAGCTAAATAAAAGAATAGCAAGAGCAGAATAGAAAAAAGGAAAGCATATTCCTAAAAGAATATAGGTAACCTTATCCTTAACCCTATAGAACTGTTCTATAGCGTCCTTCTATTATCCATAGCTAAGATCTAATCTTTCTACTAGTAGCAATTAGGATAGTAGTAAACCAGAAATAATAACGGCAGCAGTAATAGCAATAATAGTAATAGTGGTAGAAGCAGTAGTAAAAGTAGATATTTGGTATAATAAAATAAAACAGAACAGTCAGTGGTAGAACACTTAGTAGAAGAACTTAGTAATAGTTAGTAAGCAGTAGGATATCTAGCAGCAGAACTTTTAATAGTAGAACACTTAGTAGAAGCGGAACGGTCAGTAGTAGTTAGTTAAGGCAGTAGCGGTAGAATAATTAGAGCAGCGGAATAGAACGGTTGGAAGAGCAGCAGTTGATTAGATAAAATAGCGGCTATAGTGGCGGCGGCAGTAGAACGGTAGGTTAAGATAGCAGAACGGAACGGTTAAACAGTAGCAGTAGAATAGCTGATTGGAACAGTAGTAGCAGTAGCAGTAGCAGTAGAACAATTGGTTGGCGGCGGTTAGTTGGAGTAGTAGTTAGTGGAAACAGTAGAACGGAATAGGTCGGTTGGAACAGTTGGGTGGAACAGCATAATAGATCTAGTAGATCCGGCAGTAAATAGATCTAGCAACGGTATAGATCTAGAATAGTAGAGATAGAGTAGTTGGTTAAGATAGTAGGGATAAAGCAGTTGGATGGAATAGTGGTGGTGGCGGCGGCGGCGGCGGTAGGGCAGTTGATCTAAACAGCAGAGACTTTGGCTTAATTTGGTCGTTTAGCTGGTTGTTTGATATTAAGACTCTGTATTTAGCTCTACGTCTGGCTGTGCATCTGGCTGCACATTAGTAGCTCTGCATTGCATATTCTGCGTCTATGTCTGTATGCGTGCCTGTATGCCTGCTTTGACTGCTGGCCGAAGACTGTCTAATTAGTTGGCGATGACGTGCTGTAACTGATCGTTTGGTTGTTTGATTAAGGTAAAAAGTCAGCCCGGTTAAAGGCTCTGATTGTTCTAATTTAAATATAGAGACGGCGTTTAACTGATTAAGATTTAGTAATACCCTGGCTTGACTTATAGTGTTTTCTGCTGCATGTATAATTGAGGCTCTGTATCTATAGACAATTAATTAATACTTCTGTGTAGATATGCGATTAGTTAAGGCTCCGCATCTGCTATTTATATAAGGCTTCGCATATCTAGGCGTCTAGTTAAGCTGCTGTACTGTTGTCCAATTAAGGCCCTATACCTATATGCTCTATATCTGTAGACTCCATATATAACTCTGTGTGAGACTCCATGTAAAGCTCCGTATCTATATCTATAGGAAAGATTGTTCTGGTTAACTAATCTATAGGCGTTAAGACAGGCGGCAATTGATTAATAAGGCGGTTAAGGAAGGGACTCTTACAGAGGCTCTAAGATATTGATTAACCGTGTTTCTGACGTTCTGTTAGCCGTATACTGATTTCCTGGTTAGGCCTAGTGCCTATCTATCTGCTATTGTAAAATCTTTAACTGCTAATTAGAGATGTCTAATGGTAACGGTGACTAATTTAATCTAACTGTGATAATGTATAATTAACTAACGTTTAAATAGGGTATTAAGTTGGCCTGGTTAATAGCTCTGGCTAATTTAATTTAACTATAGAGACAGTATTTAATTAATTAAGACTTAACTAAGGCTCTGGCTTAATTTAAGGCGTCTTCTACTATATATATGACCTAAGGCTCTGCATTTGTAGGCTCTATATCTGCGGATAATTGATTAAGACTTTGGCTGTACAGTTGTTTGGTTAAAGCTTCATATCTATACAGTTAATTAAGGCCCTTAGTATTTACCAGACGTCTAATCTAGAGACTTGTCCTAAGACCTCTTTTCTTATAAGCATAAATGGCAGCTTCTAGTAGACCATTTTCGCGGACCTAGTGCTTTTCTAGGACGTCTTTTGCAGCTACTTTCTTCCCTTTTTAGACTGTCTTTGCTTTTGGCTTCTTTGGCGCATCCTTAGGCTTTTATAGCTGCTTCTTTATTCCTACTGCTAGCAGTGCGCTTATATATCCTTAATCTTCTTCTAGCTTAAGGGCCTTCCTAGGATTGTTTTCTGCTTTTAGTCTCTTTGGTATTGTCCTGCTAGTTTTGCGCTTCGCCTAAGTTATCCTTAATACCTTTGAGGTTATTTGGTGGCAGCTTTTTGGCTATTGTAACTACCTCTATCACATATCCCTTGCCCTTATATCCATAGTAGTCCTTTATTAAAACAACCTAAGGGAAAACGCTAGCTCCTGTATATACAATTCCTATTCCCCTTATAGTCCTTAACAAAGTCCTTTACTAGCTTATCCTAATACGGCTTGGTCCTGTCTTTAGTTATATAAGGATGGTTTAGGCTTAACGTGGTTAGCTGTGCCCTGTATACGATCTTTTATAGAGTATCTTTATTAGTGCCTTTTTGTATACTGCTTTAATATTTCTGTAGTGCTTGTTTTCTAATATTATGCTGCTGCCCTTATATAGATCCCTTCCTTGCCGCTATGCCTATTCTTATTATGTAGCTGGTGTAGTACTAAATTTAGATGGTGGTTGCGGAGCTGCGATTAGCTGTTGTTTAATTAAGGAATAAGGTTGGCCTGACCGCAGGCTCTAATTTAACGACATTTAACTGACTTGATTTAGTAACGGTAATGTGCTGATATTAAGGCTTAGGCTTGATTTGACTCTTTGACTAACCATAGCTTCTATGCAGTTGTTTAATTGACTAAGGCTTTTGTGTAGTTATTTGATTAAGGCTCTGCGTATAGCTTTGTATTTAGTACTGCATTGTATAATTGGCTCTGTATCCGTGTAATTAATTAAGGCTCTTAGTGCCGTTCTTATTATGTAGCTATATTATTGAATTTTAGGGGCGGTGTAGAGTTCTGCCGGCTCTACTGCTAAATGGACTAATTAGGATTTTCCGTGCCTAGCATGGAAAATCACTATTGGCTTGGCAATAGGCGGTAAGCTAAACTGATATCTTTGTAGTAGGTCGTTATGACTAACGCGTCTTAATGTGTCGCGCTTAAGAAAGTAAATAAAGAAAGGAGCTTTAGGAAATATAGTAATTGAGCAGACAAATAGAAATCTTTTATACGGCCGTTACTTACGTCCCCTTCCCCACCTTAGAACTTGACTGTCTCCTAGTTAAACATCCTACACCTACGGCGGAGCCTGCTGTAGAGCCTATAGGTTAATGGCTGACCTGGTTAAGTGTTTGCCCCTAAGACCGTCTGTAAGGATTAGACAATTTATTCTTCTTCCTAGCTTTAGCTATTTTATCTATAGGCCGTAATATAATCCAGATATAATCTCCTAGTTGTGTATTCTTTTCCTACAGTGGTGCCTGCTACTGCTTAATGGTTGTCCTAGCTGTACAGCTGTCTCTAAGGGTTAAGTAAGTCTACAGAAGTTGCTGGCTGGGTGTTACTACTAAGTCTATAGGTTATACTTAATAGTAGTTCCCCCTAGCTTCTGCTGCCTTATTTTTAGGCTATGACCTAATCTGGATATAATTTCCTGGTTGTATATTGTTCTCCTGCGGCTTTATAGCTGTCCTAATTGTATAGCTGTCTTTAAGGATTAGGCGATTCTAATAATAGTCCCCTTAGTTTATACTTTTCTTGTTACTGATCTTTAGTACTGCTCTGTTATAGCAGGCCTATTGCTATGTCTGTTCTTTCCTTGGTCTATCTAGGTCTGTTCCTTAATATATATAGAGCCAGTTTTTAATACCTTTTAGTTGTCCTTTATTTCCGAGCTATGGCAGTTTAGGTCTAGGTTGTTTACGCGTCCTAGCTACTAGTCTTCCTTAATTAGATAGATGCACAAATCCTTGCTAAATAAGATCCTTAAGCCCTTGGCATTTGTATTGGGTGAAATGGTGACCTTCTCTGCATCTAAAACAGGTCTGTAGGCCTTGTCCTTGCGTACCTTGCTGATCTTATATATTCTGCTATGGCCGTCCAAAGGCAGTAGAATCTTGCGGATATTGAAAATTGTGCGGATATTGAAAGTCTTGCGGAGCAAAGGGAGCTTAGGTGCTGTTCTGCCAGTCTTTATATCCTATTGTTGGGCCTAGGCTTTGAGCTGTAGCCCAATTTAGTAGAGCCATAAATCTTTTAGGGTCCTTTTGAATTTGGTTAAGGAATGGCATTAACTGTATAGCTACTGCAAGCTCTGACTTGCTTAGCCTTAGGCTTTTTAGCTGGCTTACCATTTTGTCCATCTCCTGATCTATGGTAGGGGGTGACTGCTGCTGTGTTAGGGCTTCTCTATATATACCTGGGTTTAGAAGCCTTCCTTCTCTCCTATAGTTGAGCTCCTTTCTTTGTTACTATAGCTCCTGTATAAGCTGGATATTTAGGGCGTCTTTTTTTGGAAGGATATCTATTTGCTTAATGTTCTCTGCAGTTACTATTCTTGACTCTATAGCCTTCTTTAGTCTTTTAAATATAAGGGTGCTAGGCTCATCTTCTACGGCTTCTATTTTTTCTATTATGTACCTATAGTATTTAACAGGGAGTCCTTGTATAAACTACTACCCCTTCTCTTGCTTAGTAAGGTTTCCTATAGCTACTGCTCTTGCTAAAATACTGGCGAAATCTTATATATAGTAACATAGATCTCCTAGCTGCTCCGTTAACTTCCTAATAAATGCCTTAATAAAGTCCCTTGACTCTATGCGTTGGTAGTAGTCCTTGGTTTAATACTTGGTCCTAAGCCTTCTAATAAGCTCCGTTTAATTGCTAGCTATAAATTTAGGCAGACTTTAGATCTATATCCCTATTTAGTATTCGCAGTACTTAGGAAGGCCTTAGTGCTTCTCCTTACTTGTTATATAATATTAGGTGCATAGCCGTTCGTACTATTTAATAAACTGTGACACGTTTTATTTTGTAAAGTAGGGAGTTCTAGCAGTTTCTGGGGCTGGTATAGGCTAAACCATAACACAGATCTTGTTTTAAGCCGTTAACTGCTAGTTATAAGGTGCATTTAGAGCTTTCTTAGGAGCTTGCAGGTGATCCTTACGGCTTTTATCCTTTATCTGCTAAGGGTTATCGGTCCTAGGTGTTACAGGTAAACGCTGCGGTAGGTCTGCCTGTATGGCCGTAGTCTTGACAGAGGATGTCCTAGATAACTGTCCTGGCGGGACCTTGACGGGTGTACGTTGCGGTAGGTCTACTTGTACGGCCATGTCTGTAACGGAAGGCACCTGCTTCTTAACGCCTAAGGGGGGGTCTCCCTAAGAGAGCACGGCGTCCTTATTATCTACTGCTACTGCTAGGTCTTAATATGTCCATCTGCTTTGGTCTGCTGTCGTTCCGCGTGGTAGGGTGCTACTAAGCCTTACGCTTCTGCTTATATCTGCTTCTTTATAGAACGCCTTTAGAGCCGCTGCTAATATAACCCAGATAATTTAAAAGAAGATAAAGCTAAGCTAAAATAAGATGCTTTTAAGGAGAGACCCTATCTTATATGCTTGCGACCTTGCCCGGTATTGTCTCTATTCTTAAAGGGCAGTACTAACTTCCTCTGCCGCTAGATCCCTTAAGTCTTGTTTTTATCTAATTAATTAGTCCTTAGCTTGTCGTCTCTGCACCCTTAATAAAGCTCTGGCTATGTCTGTGCGTAGGTAGTAGAAATATTGGGTACCTCTAACTGTAAGTTAAAGTTGTCTGATTGGCTTACTAGTTTGCTTAATGTCCTTACACGTAACTTTTTGAGACCTTTGCCACTCCTTAGCTTATACATTAAGTCTGGCTGTCCTTTCTTTTCTGCAGTCTTTTTGTTTAGGGTCTACCTAGTTCCCCTTGCTATTTAATACTGCCTAGTTCTCTGGTTCTGCTGTCTTGTCTATCTAGCTGGCGGTTCTTTTGCAGCTGGTCGCTCTTTTACAGCCGTTTGTTCTTCTTATAGTCGTAATATATTCCTGTGCGTCTCCTGTATATATAACACTAGACTTCTAACCTAAAGAGCTTACTATTGTCCCCACGTGGAATGCTATAAAGTATATAGGAGGGTACAACCACTCTTAGATAGGAAAGTTATAATGCTATCTGTCTGTTGGTCGGTTGGTCGGTTGGTCGGTTGGTCGGTTGTAATTAGTTAGAAGTAATTAGTAAAGCAGTCAGTAAGAAGAGAAAGAAAGAAAGTATTCTGGTAGGTCCTAATATCTAAGGAGGAGGGAAGCCGAAGGCTCTGTAAATACAGGAAAATGCCAAGACACTAAGTATAGGACATTTTACCCCACCACAATACTATTTAGTTAGTCCCATTTTAGTTTTCTTCTTTCCTGCCTTTAAGCTTTTTACTTCTTAGGCTAGGTCTTAGAAAACTTCAGTAATATAGTTAAATAGGTAATGTCTAAGTAGTTATAGATAAAGCGCCTATAGAAATTAGCAAAGCCTAAAAACACTTAAATATCCTAATAGCTCTCTAGCTCCAGCTACTTTTAAATTATCTATACCTATACTAGGTCTATAACTACGCTTATAGGCGTTATAATATAACCTAAGAACTTAACCTGCTTAGTATTAAAAATATACTTTAACGCCTTAGCGTAGAGGCCCTAATTATTTAAGCATTTTAGCACTTCGCGAATGTGTTACTTATACTAATTCTTATCTTCTAAGTAGATTAGAATATTATCTAAATAGAAATATATATACGGTTAACTAGTCCCCCTAAGGCTCTATAAATATATAATTAAAATATTATAGGCATATTAGCTAGCCTAAATGGCGTTACTAAATACTTAAAGTGGCTATATTAGGTTTTAAAAGCGGTCTTTTATTTATCCCCCCTTTTAATATAGAGCCTATAATAGGCGTCTTATAAAAGATATTTTAGAAAATATAGTTTTAGGAGAAATAGTACTTTATACTTAAAGGAGTATTAGATCTAACCCCTATTTTATAGCAAGATAGGTATAGAGCCTAGTATAGGAAATAACCCTTTTATAACGGATACCCTATAGGGAACTACTAGATAGGTTATGGAGACACTATAGGGAGGCGGCAATTTTAAAGATCTTATAAGATACTTTTACTGCTATAGGTTACTCTAGCTTAAGTAATATATAAAGAGTATACTATAACACCTTAAACGCTATATTAAAGAGTTCTTTACCCTCTACTAGCTACTATATAAAACTATTTAATATATAGTGGCAACTATATATAAATAGTTATTATAGCGCGCGATACTACCCGTAAGCGTTTTAAGGGAGCTCTAGAACCTACCTAACAATAATATAGAGAATAAGCGTAACCCTAACCTGTTAAATATTCCGTTAGGCCTAAGGGGCTTACTTAGGGTATTTTTGGATAGGTAAGTAAAAGTCTTTTAGCGGAACTTGGAATATAATTATATAATTAATCTAGAAAAAGGTAAATAACCACTAAATCTTTTTATTTATAACCTCTCTTATAAAGAGCTTAAGATCCTATAGAAGTACCTTAATGGCTTACTAGAAAAGGGATGGATTTAGCCTAGTAAGTTACCAGTAGGCGCATTAATCCCCTTTATCCTAAAACTATATGGAACTATAAGGTTATATATAGACTATCGCAGTCTTAATAAGATTATAATTAAGAACTGTTACCTACTACTACTAGTTAGTAAAATACTGGATTAACTATTTAGGGCAAAAATCTTTATAAAACTGAATCTAAGCTTATTAGTAAAATACGCCCTTTTAATTCTTTATCGTTCCACTATTTAAAGGCTCCTATTTTAAAGTATATCTTAAAATCTACTTCTATAAGCTAAGGGTATTTAAAAATAAGGTTATAGCCTATAAAATTAGCTGCCTAGAAGGGTTATGGGCCAACTACCTTAGTGCGGTTATATATATTAGCTACTAACACTATAAGCTTATAGGCACTATATAGTTTAATCTAATGCTTATTTAGGAACCCTACAGTAGGTTTTTACTACCTTAGTAATAGGATAAGCTTATACTTTTTTACCAAATTATATTATATAAGATTAATTTTAGCGCCGCTATTATATAGTACTTAAAACTAATATACCTTGCCTATAGGGAGTACTATTTCCAGCTTAATAGTAATATAGAGAGTCTCTCCTTCTATATCTTGCTCTAATTATAGCTAAAAGAGGTCCATAACTAGGGCTTTTCTTTTTTTAAGTTATTAGTACAGTTATTGCCCTACTTATTTTTCTAATTAGGTTTACCTCTAGAGAAGTTTTCTCTTAACCTTTTAGAGTATTCCTATAAGGGTACTAGACAGATATTAGGTTAGCCCTAGAAGTCTTTCCCATTACTTAAGGTCCCTAACTTTAACTATTCCGGATTTCTCTTTAAGAACGGCTTTTTTAAAGTTTAGGTCTGCCCTATCCCTTATATTAATAAACGCGTCCTTAGAGCTGTGCTCCGTGCGCACCAATTAGGAAGCTATATACGCAGGCGGTCAATCATTCTGCTAGAAAATCAAGGCCTTGTAAATGGGGAGAGGCTTAAAGGAAGGTAGTGGTCCGGGGGCTAGCGGTGGCTTTTTCACGACCCGACTTTTGGAAAGAGGATATTAAGTAGGCTGTATAAGATCTATATCATTAGAAATGTAGTTACAAACTATTATAGTAGTGTAATTAATTGACGAAGTTATCTACGTAAGGAAGTTGATGTTCTTTGGTATAAGAGGCCCGGCTAATCCTCGGTTAGCCGGGAAATCATATATTTAGCTAGCCACCTAGGTCAGATTCGAGGATCTCTATAGCGCCACGAGTGCCAAGCTGTAAAAATACGCGTATTAGGGACTACCTGCTGATTAAGCTGCTAATAGACGCCAACCATATAGTAATTAGGGCCATTAGGGCCTTAAGTATATATAAAAAAGTCCTCCCTACCTAATCCTTAATCGCGGCAGCACATCTACTATTATACCTGCTATATAAGATAGCGCTAACTAACCGCGTAAAGATTAATATTGCCAATAATACCAAATTACGCGTTAACGCACAGTATATTCTTGCCCTTACGCGTGCTACTAGGCCTAAAAATATATCTTTAACGTATAAACTAAAGTAGAGAGAGTTTAAGGTAAGAAGGACATAATACCCCTATTACACCCCGCGGCTAACACGTTATCTAGCTCTAGGCCTTCTATAAATAGAAGCAGTACTATAATAGCAATACCATTATAGAGGATAAGCTACTTCTTTTTCTTATTAAGGAGGTTATAGCCCAGCCCTTAAAAGGGAAGAGCTATAAAGCCAACAGTAATATACTCTAAGAGAAGACGCGTCTCTTATAGCGGTTAGTTTATAGCTATATTACCACTTTAACAGACCTCTATTAAATACAGAAAGCCATAAAAATAAACAGCTACCTATCTTCGCAGAAGGATAGCATTAGGGAGTACCTAAAGACGCTATAGCAGAGGAACGCGTAGCGCAAGAAAGAGAAGTTCGCCAATAAGGGCAGAGATACCCTCCTTAACAGCTATACTAAGGAGGAGTTTTAGAGCGTCTACCGCAAGCTCTAGACTAGGGGCGCCGTCTTATCCCTAGAGTGCTACTTCCATACACTTATTAATATCCTACTAGGCCACTATATGCTTACCTACAGCGGCAATAAATGCTTTGCTAAGACCTTAAATCTATTTACCTTTAAGTTTAAAGGTAAAGGCCCCACACGCTATATACCCTTAATATTTACTATATGGGTAGGCAAGTAGAACCAGCATAGCCGTCTTAAAACTATTAGGGCCCTACAGAACAGAAGACCGCTTATTTATATACTTAGTAGACTAGCCTTCTATTTCCTATACCGCTAGGATCTTAGTCCTAAGCCATTTCTAGACTTTAGTAGGCGCTTAGTATAGTATAATATACGCCTAATTAAGAGCAGTACAAGGGACTACAAGGCGGCCTTCTTATATAACTTGCAGCAAGATTAGGTCACAAAGGCCTTTTAGTATATTAGCGTCTTCTTAGAGAAGAAGACGCATATTAGGCGAAGCGCTGGCGCTAAGATAGTAGAGCTAAAGGGGGTTAGCAAGGACCAGATTTAACGCGCTAGGAGGTAGAACTAAGAGTTTATAAGGTTAATAGTAGGGCACCCCTTATAGATAGGCTGCTTCAAAATCCACTATATGGATATTACACCGCCTAATACGCTGCTATTAATAATATGGCCTAAACTAGATAAATAGAAGGGCTGTTTTGGCCCGTAGCTATACTAGATTAATAACCTTGCCGCCATAGGGGTTATAAGCTTTCTCTTTTACCTCTGTAAGGTTATTCTATAGGACTTAATAGCCCTCTATAAGATATTCCTAAGCCATCCAGTATAGAGCCACCCTGTTTTTTAGTATAAGGTATATAAGGCCTTTATGCGGGAGCTAGAGCCCTACTTACAGGAAAAGGGGAGCCTAAACTAGCTACTAATTCTCTACTAGGCTATACCGCTCCTTATTAACTAATTAAAGGCTCTATGCGCTAAAAATAAGGAGACAGCTAGCGAGGTTAAAGGTTTATTAGACTATTTAGATAAGTCCTAGGGAGCCTAGTCTTTATAGCTTTAACTGCTAATACCTAAAGGCCTTATATTTTAACTAGAACCCCCTTTAGCTATAGCAGTAGTATGCCAGTCTACTAACCCCCCGCGTCCGCCTATAGAAGCGGCCCCTTTAGCTTTGTCTATTACAGAATCTAGCAGATATACATCTGCTTGGGTAAGCGCTATAGGCTCTCCTTCCCATATAGCTTTGCCGCCACTGCCGCCACAGCTACTACTACTACTACTATAGCTAGAGCTACAGTCCCAGCTAGAGCCTAGGTCCGGGTCTCCTCCTATATACTATATAAGCCATATAGTAAACTCTATACGGGCCCTCTAGCGTAAGTAGACTAAAGGGCTAAAGGGTAATCCTTCTATAGCAGCGCTAGATTCTAAATAGGGTAGTAGATAGCAGGCTAGCTGGTAGAAGGAGGTTTAATAGTACTCCTTATAGCTTAAGGTTATTAAGGAGATTAAGCGGGTTGCATAGGCCTAAAAGGTTAGTAAGGAGGCGGCTATATAGTAGGCTAATCTACGGCAGAAGCAGATACAGTGCTTGCTAGATTAGCTTTATAAATAGCTTTAAGTGGGTAGAAAAGCTTTAAAATAGTTATATATATTATCTATATCTAAATTCTAATAAGTTCTATTAAAGCCTTCGTCTATAGCCCCCTAGGGGCTCATTTTAGTGCGATATAAGTTTAATAGGGTGCTTTGGGGTGCTTTATGATAGCAGCGCGCAACTTAAAACGCGAATAACTCCATTGACCCACAGCCGATTCTTGCCATTCTAGTGCGAGCAGAAAGCGCTCAGCAGGCTCTACGCATAGGGCTTAACGGGTATTGAAAAAGCGGCGTTACTGGCGATCAAAATTCAACTGTAGATATGGGGCAACCTCTACAGTCGCTAAACGCACGGGCCCCCTCGCCTACGTAATCATGACTCAGCTGCGGATTCAGCTATACAAATATAACTGTATATATACTATTAATCGCATATATAGGCCATATCTCTAAGTACATAATCAATGCAAGGGATATTACTACTAAAGTGCCTATATTTCTAGTTACCCCCTAGCTTCTTACTAGAAGAGGTCTAATTCCTTAATATATCTTTAGTATTTAGAACCACTTATTTAAAATCCGTATATATAGTAATCCGTAATAGGGCTCCCACGCGCTTTATTTTGTTATAAGTTACTAGCTTAATTCTAGCCTAGATAAATCTAATCTTCTTCTTCTTATAAATACTACTGTCCTTATTTTTAAAGGGCTCTAGATCTATTAATTAAATATAAGTTTTTATAAAGTTTATAAACTAGTGGAAATTGTGGCGGTTAAGCTATATTCTATTCCAGAATAGTTCTATATTATTATATTATATAATATATAGATCTTAAATCCATTTCTTTAGGAAGGTTTACAGCTACAGCTATATAGTAATTTACTCTTTATTAAGCTAATTAAGTGCAATCTAGTTTAGAGATTGGTCTTTAATCTTACTAATAATCCATTAAGTACGCTCTTTAGTATTATCTTATATTATTAGCATCTTAAAGAAGTTATCTACTTTATAAACCCAATTATCTAACTGTTAGGCATTAGGTCTATAACAAAGTTCTAGGCTACTAAAGGCCTTAACCAGTTAGTTTATATCCTTTTTCTATTTGCTATATAAATACCTCTTTAGGTCTTCTATACCTCCTTAAGTAGGTATTAAGAAGCCCCTAGGAAGCCCTTAACCTTAGCTAGGTTATAAAATATTTTATTTAGCCTAGTTTAAGCTCTACTAGATCTAGATTTACCCCTAAAGGTTTCTAATATATTTATTAGTAGCTTCTTCCTATATAGCTTCTAAGAGTCTTACAATAGCTTCCCAATATTCTTTTTATAGAAGATTAGTATAGGGCTTCTAACTTTCTAAACTTAGACCCAGAAAAGCTCTAGCTATAGAGGTAGTATTAGTACTAGTAGCTAGTACGGGTTTCCTAATAAGGCTCTAGTCTTAATGTCAGTATCACTTCCGGTGATACGTAATGCTATTGTAATAGTATAGGTGGTAACTAATTTTGATTGATGCTTATTGATTCTCCTATTCTATAGGTGGAATTTGGTGGATTTCCTGAGCTCGCTTAGCTTACGTAATCGCGTGCAACTGCATTGCGAAACCTTATTCAGACACTGGGGGCATTTAGTTTTGTGACGGTGCTTAAGCGTGTTACTGCTGAATTCCGCCAAGTTCTGCTAGATTCTATTAAGTTCTGCTAAATTCCACTATAGTCCACCAAATTCTATTAAGTTCTGCTAAATTCTGCTATATTCCACTTAGATTCTGCCGAATTCTACCAGGTGGTTAAAGTGACCAATCACGATTTTCTATGCCCGGTATGGAAAATCGCTATTAGCTCGCTTAGTACTAGCGCCTTGGCTGCTAGCTTGACATTTTTGCACTCTCTATTCCTGCCTTGATGTCTTCTCTCTCTACCCACTTGGTGACCTGTAGCTTAATTATATTTGTATTAATTAGGTCCTTTAACGCCTGGTAAGGCTTTGATTTTGTTATAGCGTCTATAGGGTTACTGCCTCCGTCAATCTATTTAATCTCTGCTATTTCTCTTCTCTTATATAATTGTTGTAAACATATTAGGTTAACTATAAGTTGTTTCTCTTATATTGTTCCGAGTTTGACTAGGCAGTTATATAGAGATTTTGAATCGGTATAAAGGGTAAGCGGTAGTTGTTTGAGTTATAGGATCTTTTTGATGGTTGCTTTAATTGTAGCTTTGGTATCGAATCCGTGGGCCATACCATATAGTTTAGATGCTAGGACACTTTATGTAACTTACTTGCACTTAATAGATAACTAATGGAGGATATTAGCCCTATTGTCCTTATCTGCAAGTGTAATAACAAAGCCAATCTGAGAAAAGAGGTTATGGTTATTAGCAAAGGATAAGTCCGTGAATATTATTAGTTTAAGAGTGCTTATATCGAGTTATACGAAACGAAGTCCTTAGGAGGGATTATTAATTTGCCATTATAGCCGCTTATTAAGCTGCTTTGCATATTCTTCCTTTAGGTTAACAACTTGTGCTATAAAGGAGAGGTTAAAGGCAGCTTCTGGTTGACAGACTGTGGCAATATAGGCTCCTCTTGCTCTTTGGGTAATGTACTGGTCCTTTAGTGTGACTGCCTTATGGACTTCCCCTCTGGAGCTGGTTAGGTCTGTAGCCTTTATAGTGACCAACTTTAGGTTCTAGTATTGACGTTCCTGGGTAAGGGCTATTAAGTCTTTTTTTTGCTTAATATAGCCTCCATTAAACTTAATTAGGGTATTTGGCGTAAGCTTCTCTCTCTTTTTTACTAGGAACTTTGCCTCCTAAAGTCTGGCTTCTTTAGCCTCTGCAAAGGTTTCATTAGTAAGGAACAGTGTGTTATTAGTCTGCAATCCTACAATTCCAAAGCCATTGCTATTTGTGTATAATAAGTAGGGGTTGTATATTGACTGGTTCATCCATAGCTTGTTAAGGTGGTGATAGTAGTATATATTAAACTAATGGTTACCAGCTTCCGGGACACTATAGAGTGGTTTAATAACTCTTAGAATTAATTTATCTTTTAGTCTAAGTTTTAGTAGCGGGCGTATAAAGAAGTCTCTATTTAAGTGGGTACTAGACTATACGTAAGCTTATAAGATGTCGCGTAGGTATAAAGAGGCTGGTCTTCTTTTATTTCCCTATAGGGTTGCTGTAAGTGCTAGGATGATTCTCTAGCTAACACGTTAAATAGTTAGTAACTGTATTAAGACCAGATCTTTGCTATAGTTGTTATAGGCTTATACAACTAGTCTAAACTTCTTAAAGGCCTTATCTATTCCAGCGTTCTTAATCTTGTTAATAAACCGGGAGTTAAAGATTCTAACTCCTTTTAGGATATCTGCTGTATCAATAAACTTAAAGACGCCTTTCTTAAGTAAACCGTTTATCTCCTTGCGTTGAGACTCTGTAAATAACGGTGAGGTGCACTTAAGGGTTATAGTATTAGGTTTCGTTAGGCTGTCGTTAATAAATATTAATATATCCGCGATGTTTTACTAGGACTTTATCGGCGATTATTATATCTGTTTTAATCTTTGGAGGGGTGTAGTAGTTATTAGTTCCTTAGTTAATTCCTTAGTTAGTTCTTTAGATAGCTCCTCCTTTAATTCCTTATTAGGTTCTTCTAGTTCGGGTTATAGGTATAGCTTCACTGCTATAGTCCTGAAGTCAGTAGGTTCACTAGGGAGTTATATCTTATATATTTCTCCATTAATTCCGAGCAGCTTAAATAGGCTAGTCTATCTACCGCTTTATCTAGTATTGCCTTCGCGCCATACGAGTACATCTGAGTTGAGGGGGAGGTTGTGGATTGTGGTGACAGATAGACCATTTTATTGGTTTAGTGCATTATCAACTTGCTTCTTTGCCCTGATCCTTACGATCTCCTCCATTGCCTTCTTTATGGCTGCCGCTCGCTGTGTAATAAAGGGTGCTGGTAGGTTGATTTCGCTTATTTAAGGATAGGCACTAAAGATAAGTAGTGTTAGGACCAGGCCGTCTGGGCTAGCTGTGTTATTGGCGGCTTTTACTGCCATTTATAAAGCCAGTTCTTTAGTTGTTCCTAAGTCCTATAGTTCTTCCATAATTATCTAGTATGCTCGGCATAGTATTAGATAAGCTCTTTCTACCATTTTAATAGACCAGTGAGCTTCCACTAGGACGCTCTTGGTTAATATAGCCATTGCTATAGCGTGCTGTTAAAACTCCTTGCTTACGAAGTTCTTCCTAGCGTTATAGGTAATGTAGTTAGGTGGTCTAATGTAGGTATCAATTTAGTATAGTCATAGGATATCCTATATATGTTTTACGGAGATATTGCGTAGCCATCTTGCGGCTTAAAATCTGGTAGCTTTATTAATTACGTGGAGAATAGGACTCCCATTAATATACATAATATTAATAAAAATAGAATAGTTAAAATCAGAATCTTGGTCTTCTTATAGTGTGAACTTAAACCGTCTAGGAGATTTGCCGTGTTTCTAGCAGTAGGAATAGTACTTAGTGAGATAGTCGATAACCTGCTTGTTAATATTATTATAGCCAGAGCGTTCTAATACTTTATGCAGCTTGTCTGCCGATGGGTGTCTAAAGCGACGGTAGAGTTGGCAGAGTTCGGTGGTAATTAGGTAGTAAGGGTTTTGATTAAATAAGTAGGTTATAAATAACTGCAGTAACTCTTCCTATAATAAAAAGGGGTGACCGAATCGGCGAACCACTGGCACTAATTTTATTGGGGTAACTAGGACGTTCTTAAGGTTATTATAGTAGACCTTTAGTACGTCCATATCTGCGAGACACAGTAGGAAAGGTGTGTTGGCCTTTATAATATAGAACTCAACATTGCCAACTGGTGTGTTAACTATAACGGTATTGTGGGTCTTCCTGTATGTAAGGTATTGTCCGTAGCCAGCTGTTAATCTCTTTAAGGCTCCTATATCAATTATTACTCTATAGAACTTGTTGGAGGTATATTAGCTGGTAGTAACGTAGGCAAATAGGTCTAAGTCGTTGTGGTAAGCAATTGGATTGGTGCCAGTAATTATATAGGTAAAGGATTGGTCCGCTAAGTTAGTTACAGTATTAATGGCTTCTTTATGCTGTATCATTCTGAAAGAGGTAAGAAATAGTTCGGTCTGTTCCTGAGTTAGAGATGGTAGTAGTAACTTAATATTAATTATAAGAGCTTTTATTACGTTATTAATGGATTCTAAATCAAGTTTATTGTTATGATCTATTCCCTCGTACTTAGTAATATATTATTAGGCATGTCTATTAAAGCAGCGGCTGAATCTGTCCTTGAACTTCTTCTTTAATTCATCACGTTCTTCTTTTAAGTGTTTAGATAACCAGTAACCTTCCTTATAATAGACAAAGCAGCGCTTCTTTAATAATGCATATCGGCCAGATAAGGATGATTGTGTTCTATAAGGTGATTGGGGGTGTTGTCTATAGTAGCGGTGGTTAGTAAAGAAGGCTTAGGGGTTCTCATTATTTAACTTTTTAAAAGTTATAATAGAAGATTATAGGTTATTAATTAAGCCAGTCAGGCTGTTAGAAGGTTTAAAGCAGGCGTATTAATAGGCTGGTAACTCCTAGCAAGCGTTAATAAGTTTATTATAGAGGAACTTATTAGTATGTAAGTCTGGGTTAAGACCGTGCTAGAGGTGTCTTAGTTCTTTAATAAGCAATTACAGGCAATCTAGAGTTAATTTTCCAGTATTCTCGCCTTTGCTTATTATAGACCTTAAGGTTATCGAGTTCTATTGCCCTAGTATACCACACCTGTACTTAGGTCCCTTAAAGTAATTGCGTGTAGCGTCGCAGATTTGGTTAAGTGAAAGGGTTAGGGTAACGTTCTTAAGGTTAGTATAGTAGTGGTCAAGTGCTAAACCGCGTAACATTATAGGGTAGGCTTTAACCTTGGCTTCTTAGGGTATGTTGGCTCTGCTATAAAGGTCATAAAAAATGGTAAGTTTAAAGTTAAAGTTATTATCTTCTCCGCTGTACTTGTTGTCTTCCGTGTACATCTTTATAAGGTTTGTTAACTCCTTACTAAAACCCTAGGTTTGACTCTATCCAGTAGGTGGTTCTAGTTATAGGGTTAAGTCAATGTAATTAGGCTCCCGTTATAGGGGTAGTATAGGGGTAGGTTGGGGTGTAGTAGGTGGTATTATAAGTAGGGTAGGTTTCGTGGTTAGTGAGGTTAAGGTTAGGGTTTTAGTAATACTGGTGCTGGTAAAGTTATTCTTAAGAAGGTAGTTAATTTATTTTAAATTAAACTTCCCTCTAGTTGCCATATGTTCCCTAATTTTAAGTTCAGTCTATTCTATAGGATCTTCTTCTTGTAAGGTGTTAAGAAGGGCTTCTAGTATTATTATATTTCTATGCTTCTTAACCCATACACCATAAACTTAAAGGAATTGTTAAAGGTTATAAACAATAATCTAGTTACAATCTCTGAAGGTCTATACTATAAAGGTACTAAAATCTTCGCGGTAGGTTTCCTATAGGTTATTATCCTTAAGCTTATATGTTTTGTACTCAAGGAGCTTAAACTCTATAAAATCTTTAATCTCCTTCTTGTCAACATCGTCGGATTGTGTATTAATTCCCTCGCTCTATCTGTCTTATCCTTTGTTAACTTGTGCCCTAATGTCTGCTATGTTAATTCTTGTAACTCTTGTTAAGTTCGATTTTAGGTTCTAGGTAAAAACGCGTAATAGACGTAAACTAAGGGTTCCTTGTCTTGTCAGGTTCTGAACGCGTAATAGACGCGAACTAATTGAAATGCGTAATAGACGCGAACTGAGGGCCTATACTAGATAGGGGTCGGTTCTTTAAATACCTAGGGACTATATATAAAGAATTAAGGGCCTCTCTTGTGAGATAGGGTTGGTTCTTTAGGTATACATTGACTAATACTCCTTGGCAAGTGATCTGGTGGTGAATGTGCGTAATAGACGCGAATCAAGGGCCTATACTAGATAGGGGTTGACTCTTTAAATACCTAAGGACTGTGTATAAAGAATCAAGGGCCTCTCTTGCGAGATAGGGTTGGTTCTTTAAATACACGTTAACTGATACTCCTTAGCAAATGTTCTCAATAGGTTGCCTCTAGTTAAAAAGGGACTGTTCGAGTTCGCCTCTCTTTATAGATAATACGTCTCCTAATCTGTGATTACTGATCAGTGTCGGTATCACTTCCGGTGATACGTAATGCTATTGCAATAGTATGGGTGGTAACTGATTTTGATTGATGCTTATTAATTCTCCTATTCTACAGGTGGAATTTGGTGGATTTCCTAAGCTCGCTTAGCTCACGTGATCGCGTGCAACTGCATTGCGAAACCTTGTTCAGACACTTAAGTTAGTGTTTAAATTAGGTTACCTAAAGGGGTAGGCCCGCTTAGCTTATAAGCAGTCTATATACTACTACTATGCTAATTATAGGCTGGTAGTCTTCCGTAAGGGTTCTAGTTAGGTCCCTAATTAAACGTATTAGTATATTTCTCTAGCATTTCTAGCTTAAGAGAAGATCTTAAAGTTACATCTAGCGCTTAATCTTCTAATTAGCCTAAGTGGGGCTAGAGAGATTCCGGCTGCTTTTTAGTAGTATTACGGCCGTTATAGAGGGTATTTATGTTTTTCTTAGCGTTACCGGTAACCATAGGTATGCAAGAGTCTTTAAGCTCCTGGCGCATCTAGGTATTAGGGCTTATTTAGCTATCTTACCTAGAGGTTTATATTATTGCAATCTCTTCCTGTTAAAGGGACCTTTCTACCTTAAGGCGACGGCTTTCTATAGGGTATCTGTAGAGTTTCTATTAGGTTATAATAAGATTTTAAGAGAGAAATAGTGGATGTAAATAAAAGATATAAACAAATAATCTGGTCCTTAAAGCTAGCTACCCTTCTAAAAAGAAGTAGGAAGGATTTAAATATAAGGGGACTTAGTATATAGGTGGCTATAAAGCGCGATTATAGGAATAGGATAGATTATAAAGGAGACGAATCCTTAAGGAGGTAAGGCCTCTAGAATTGTGGAGACTATATACTACGGGTACGTGCCTTTAGTACGTAACTAATAGACGTTTAAGGGGTGTTTAGGGGTTATCTTAAGGGCAACCTAAGGTGACCACAATAATATCCCTTATAGTATTATAGGAGAGAATATAGATAAATCCTAAAACTTTTAAGAAAATAAAGTATTTAAAGAATTGGCATTAGAGAAGAACTATAAGAGGGATAGGGGAATTTTCTTTAAGTTTAGATAGGGACCTATTCCTACTCTAATATCCGCAATATCCATAATACCCGCAATATCCGTAATATCTACAATATCCGCAATATCCGCAATATCTATAATATCTACATATCTACCAAATTCTGCCAAATTCTGCTAAATTCTGCTAAGTTCACCGAATTCTATCCTATTCTACTTAGTTGGGGTAGAAAAGCCCCGCACGGGGCACTTTTATCCTTATCGATTGTGATATCATATGCATTTTCTATTGGATAAAGGATATTTTATGCTCGCTTATTCGCATAATCCAAAACCACCCTGCTCAGAAAGACAGCGCTTGAATATAGCAGGAGTAGATAGCCCTGCCCGCCTTCATGATCCCTTAGTCAAATAAATCCTCACGCGCAGGCGCGCGAACCTCATCCGGATGTCCAAACCGCAGAACTCTGCGCACACCACCACTATGCGGCTGCTTCCCATCAGCCGGAATGACGACCTCGCCATACACGACCTCTCTATGCCCAATCGTCTCCAACAAAGTATCTATATCCATGTTAGATGTGTGTTCACCCCGCAATAGGGCTTCGTTGAATGCCTTTGCAGTTTCTGCAGGGCTGAGTGAAACCGGACGGCCGAGTCTCCACCAACCATGAAACGTGAAGGCAACGGTGACCACGCCCAGGAACATAATGGCTGCAGCAACGGCGGTGCGGAAGACAATTCTAGAGATCGATGAAACGATCCGGTCCGTCGGGTCCGTGTAGCCTTGCGAGCAAGAATTTGATTCTGCACCGGGAGGCAGCTGGAAGTGTTCGGAAGCGAGTCCGCCGACGGTATTGACATTCCACAGGACGATATCATAGGCCGGCTGGCCTCCCCCCCAGCGAGTCATGAAAGTGGGATCCGTAAGTTCTGCCGACGAGGCAAAAAGGTTTCTTGCAGCAACCTGAAATCCAGATAGTTTTTCCCACTCGAGATGTCCACCTTTGTCAACATGTTTGTTGAGTTTGAAGGTGGCGTTTTCACTATCTAGGGCTATGGTGCTCTTATTCATTGTTACAGGGTATTCTACAACATCGACGAAAAAAGTGCAGGATCGCGTTATGAGAGTACCCGGACAGAAGGAATAATTCCCGACGTCATAGCCGTGGGAAACAGCATGTTTGGCAAAGTTGGGTTGGTCTGGGGTCCAGAAGGTCACGTTGAATTGTATTTGCGGTTGCAGCTCCGGATCAATATCTTGGAAGCCAGCTGTAGAATGGGGAAACTGACGTTAAAAAGTGTAGCGCTCGTGAGATTCCCGTCGTAGTACTCCTGGGCCCAGTCGATGGAGGTTGTGTCTACGACAGAACAGCTCCCGTTTAAGCCTAAAGCTTGCACGTTGCCATAACATGTTCCATTACAGCCTTTAGTATCGGATAGTATTGGTACGTTGGCCCCATACTCTTTGATAATATTGACAAACCAAGGAGACATGACGTTTGAAGCTTTGCCTGTGTCGGACTCAAAGGTTGACACAGGCGTAGTATTGAATCGCGATAAGTCCGTGGCAATTTGTATACTTATGTCGCCATTGGTTGTCTTTTCCCATACACCTGTCGTGGTGGCGCGCTGAAGGAGCGTCCCGTAAGCCATGCATACGGTGGTGATTATTTTGGCTAATGCAAGCTTGTTTACAGGCCATAACGACCATTTTGTGATAGCTGACCATAAATTATTTCCAACAGCCCACTCTCGATGAAGATCGCCGATGGTTCCTCGCTTTAGGGACCTCGTCCACCATGCAATCGTTGCTCCTTCTTGAATTGCGATGTCGATGGAGATACCCCCAACGGTAGCGATGATAGCAAGACATACGGTTGGCGAAATGCCCTTCGGCCAATCGTTTATCGATCGATGGTCCGATACAATTAGGACGGCGCCTGAAGCTATTATGGAACAAAATGTGCCTAGTAGAGCAAGAAATGCTGGCCATGGTATGTGGTGTCCTGGTCGCCATGGACGGGAATGTGGCGGGCTGCCATTAACACTAGGTTGAGTTTTTGACGCAGTCATTTCTAGACTCGTTGGAGGGGATCCGGAGCTTCTGTGTGAGTCTTGCGGAACACTATGGTATGCTGTAGAATCCATGTTGAAATTTATTTGGATCCGTCTTCGGGGCGGGTTTGTCGAGTGGTAATAGAGAGAAAATCTAAGAAATCGCACCGGCAGCTCCCCAAATATTGAGGCAGATTATTATTGTCGCAATGCAAAACAGCCGGGTAGTTGAATTTGCCTAGTTCATGTCTAGGGAGGTGGGAAATTTTTTTTTTGGTATCGCGAATATAAAATTAGGAGTGACCGAACAACACGCTTGGTGAGAACGGTTACACACCTATATTTCACGAATGTAGGCGCAGCGTGACATCTGTCTGACATGCTAACATTACCAATTGTGGTGGTGGAGGCTGAGCGGCACGCCTGCTCAGTAAGCTTATTCGCAGCCCTAAATGGCACAACTCTTGGGGCCCTTCTTTTATAATTACCTTGGCAAGCTTAGACGTGATTTCGTGTGTTACGGACCTTATGATCGTTCGGTTACAATTCCTCGGCTAAACCGCCAATTGGGTGAGGGAGCTTAATACGCAAAAACTAGCAATACACAAATAAATTGAAGATATATTATATGTAAATTAATACGGCCACACAGGCTTATCCAAACTCCATAAATCGTACCCAGTATGCTTTAATTTGACCTCTATATAATCCTGTTTAAACTTCTTCACTATCGCCTTATATTTAACCTTCCATGGCTTTATTAATTGCTGCTCTCTTATATTAATGGGCGCTACTAATCACACACCCCCTAATTACTACACGTACACCCCCTAATTACTACGCATACACCCCCTACCCTATTTGGTTTAGACGTTTCCTTATTAAGTTAGATATTTCCTTATTAAGTTAGAATATTACGTGCATTTAACTTGTTTGCGCCTACATCGCGAAAATCAAAGCGCGCGCCACGTAAATTTTACAACCACAACATCACGATTAAGTCTTGATTTTAGTTATAGTATAAGTAGTAGAGTCTAAATTTGGATCGCGCCTAAGTCGATTAATTGGATTGTGCAGTACTTATAAGGCGTCGCGCAAACTAATTTAGGTGCTGCCGCCTCTGCTTCGCGCCCGCGCCCACGCCCGCGCCCACACCTGCGCCCGGTGGGACCTAAATTAACACCTCTACTTCGCATCCAAGAGCCTGCAATTATAGAGCGCCGGGGTGGTCGGCCAATTAACTCTACAACTGGCTCTACAATTGCCAATCGTGTTGACAGATCTACTGTAGAGAACCCTCAGCATTTGAGCGAAATAATGACTATACTATGCTCGCACTTTGATTTTCGTGATGCAGGCGCAAACAAGTCAAACGCACGTGATATTCTAACTTAATGAGGAAATATCTAACTTAATAAGGGAGCGTTTAACCCAAATAAGGTAGGGGGTATATGCATAGTAATTAGGGGGTATACGTATAGTAATTAGGGGGTGTGCGATTAGTAGTGACTATATATCTCTCTATATTTCTAAATAATCTTACCACTAGCTTCCTTTCTCTTTTAATATACAGCCTCTGCAATACTTAAATTATATATTTAATTTGTTGTAAGAGCACTAGCGAGAATTAACCTTTAAGATGCATTTTTAATTTTATCTGCAACTTAAATTATAGACGGTGTAATAGGTGTAACTCCTTCCATTACTGCTATATTGCGCTCTTTAATGTAATTAAAGTCTCGCTTTTATGTTTGGAGTATAAGAGGTGTTTGTTACAATGACGATATATTATATGCAAACGCTAGATAAACAAGCATCAGATTCGAAGAATTGATATCTATATACGGCTGTCGTGGAGACTTAAGAGGATTGCTGGAGAACTTGACAGGAATATGGTTGCGACTAAATCTATATAGGGACAACGGGGCAGATAATCTATCTGCCGAACGACGCTAAGGAAAGGAAAGGAAACAAATAAACAAAGGAATCACATGACAACCAGCTACGCGCACGGCGTAGTGCACGTAACGGGCAGTCCCGTAACAGTGTTGAATATTCATTCTAATTTAGAGTTTGCAGAGATAGGGTTGTAAAAGCGGGGGAGGACGACAGGAGGAGTAATTACGATTGTTAAGGAGGAGGAGTAGGTGTTCGTAGTCAAGATTCTTTAAGTATCTTATAATATTCCTTTATTTTTATAAGAACAACTATTAAATTAAGGGGAATTAACCCAGTCTTACAGAATGCGCTAGTTGCGATTTAACAATTCTTAAAGACTTTATTATAGAAGGTTTAGAAGAACGCAAAGAGGTCAACTTTTAATATCTTAGTTACGCCATTAAAAATCTCTTTATATAACTCTTTCTTAAAGGAATGCTTTAATGCTTAAAATATACCTATATCTAGAGGTTGCAGGAGGTAAGTTATATATGGTAGGAGTTAGAAGGGTCAAATCCTATACTCCTAGTAATAATTAATAAATGGCTAACTTAAATAAGATCTATAGCCATCAAAGAATAATATACAATATACTCCTTTTATATGGTCTTTTATGAATCTATTAAAATACTCTAAATATTTTAATCTAAGCTTATTATTTAAGAAACTAGTTAGGGAGCGCGTAAAGAGAGTATTACCGTCTATATTGTTCTAAAAGTGCTTCTATAAATAGTATGCGCCCTTAAACATAATTATTACAGAAACCTTTTTACTACTATAATTAATAGTCTCCATAGAAGTAACAAGCTCCTTATAATTAGGGTCTACTATATAAACTGCCTTACGATTAATTAGGATAATAACCACTTCTCTAGAGATAACCCCAATTTGTGTTAGTGACTTAGTTAATCGAGGCATGAGCACGGCAAGAGGGTCGCGCAAGCCTATACAATTAGATTGTCTATAAATGAGGATCCAAAGCTAGGGAAAGAAAAGGAGAAGAATAGCAGCGCCGCTTAACGTTTTATAAGATCCTCTGGTCACGTAACCGCAATCTGCCGTTTTCTGCCAGTACCGTAACAATTTAGAAGCCGGTCTCATCAAAATTAGAGACGTTGTCGTCTTAAATAGCCTACTTCTCCTTATACCGTTTAAACTCTGTAAAGTGTGCCTTTATACCCTCTATAATATATATACCTAATTATTTCATAGATATAGGTTTTGTTTTAAAAGTCTTAAGGTGATTAGAGTATTAAGCTATTTAAGCTTTTATCCACCTTCGTAACACTAAAGATATATAGTCGCCTAATGCGTAATAAAGGAGCCGTCCGGTGGCTGTTTATATTACTTTAAAGTTTACTACAGTCCCTGCTCTATAGAGTATAAAGATATAATCTTTTAGGGAATAATCTTGTGATGCTGCTAGTTTTTTATTATATCCCCCTCTAGTATTACTTGCTAGACGACCCCGCCGGTAAGCCATTAATTAATGATAGGGGGCTTAAAACTTAGCTGCTGCCGCTGTCCCTGTTAATCTAGGATTAGCATCTATAGCCTAAGAGGCCTTAATAACGACTTCTTTAATAAGTTCTCCTTTAGTAGGTATATTGGTGGTAGTAATAAGGAAGGTGGGGTAAGATTTGTGTATTGCTAGTTTTTGCGTATTAAGCTCCCTTATATAATTGGCGATTTAGCTAAAGAATTGGGTGAGAGGTAACTAAACGATTATTGGCAGTGTAGCACGGGCTTATCTTATAAATCCGACGCTTTACAGAAGATTTAGGTAACTTAGGGCAACGCGAAGCAAGCTTATAGGAGTCGTTTTGGTACAAACTAAATGTTTTAAAAATTAAAAATTAGTATATTTTTACGGACGACATCTTAATTACGAGAGTTATTATATATTTTATTAATGCAATGGATTCTTTAGGTAATTATATCTATATATTTATAGATTATAACCCCCTACTAAGAATACTAAGGGGCGAGATATATCGTCGTAGAACGTAAGTTAGATTTTAAAACGTATCTTAAACTAAAACCAACTTACTACTTATATCCAACTTCTTATAAAATAGAGCTACGATATTGCCGCAACGTAGAGGCGATAGAGAAGATAACGAGCTTTAGCTTATAGTATTTTGGCAATAATTAGACGTAGAGAAGTATATAAGGTATGGCAGTAAGGTAAAATCGCAATAAAACTAGACGAAGACTAACCAATTGGTCCGTATAGGAACGCCGTTTTTAAATCAACGCGTGCATCTGTATAGAATTTAATTATCAATTATACTACCACTATGCTTTCTAATCGTGCTAGAATTGTTATAGACCTTATTTAGAAGACTTAATATAACGTCCCCCTAAATAAGACTGTGGAAACAGCTCCTCTTAAGCCCTAACTTAGAAGGTCTTTAGCGGTAATTTTAAGAAGCTATTTCCTATTCCTACCTTTATATTCTAGTATAATTATTATATACATAGTGTGGATATTACGGATTAATTACGCTTATATTTTATAATGTAGAAGATCTATAGGCAAATCTAGAAACCTTTATAGTGTAGAAGGATACGGCCTCTCTAAAGTAGGAAGTTACGGTGCGGTCAGTTAATCAGTTAGTCATAATTAGTTAGTAGAAAAGCAGTTAGTAAGAAGAAAAGAAAAGAAAATATTATAGAAAACTATCTGTCTGTCGGTCGCTCGTAGGTTTATAATATCTCAGGAGGAGAGAAGCCGAAGGCTCCATAAATATAGGAAAATGCTAAAACACTAGGCGACGTCTAATCTATATTACTATACACTTCCCCTACCAAGAACGTTGTCCCCTAACGTTCTATACTATAGAAGAATAGCCAAATAAAAGTATAGTAAAAGCAGAATAGAAAAAGAGAAGCATATCCCTAAAAGAACGCAGGTAACCTTATCTTTAGCCCTTCTATAGAACTATTCTACGGTATCCTTCCGTTACCTATACCTAAGATCTAATCTTTTTACTAGTAGCAACTAGGATAGTAGAAAACTAGAGATAATAACGGTAGTAGATAGAATGCTTAAGGTATTTATATTTAGCATATAGAAAACTTTTGGAGCTCTTGCTGCACCTGGCCCAAAAAGACCAAACCAACTAAAAGAACCCTGAAAAACACCCTAATAATCCCCTAAGATGCATGCATTACAGGAAAGGTACAGGTGGAACGACGGTAGTACGCAGTCGCGTGCGACCGCCAGACCTATACCCAATAATAGCCCCCCATAATAACAATAAGGACGGGTGAATACCACACCAGAAAGCGGAAATACCCTAATTAAGAAGGCATCTGATAAAATATAAAGCCTATTAGACGCGTCTAGTATCTGGAACTGTGGGGGAGTATCTGTTAGCTATTATGAACTAATGCAGCTAGTAGAATGGCTCTAGTCTAGCGAACCTTAGGCGCCCCTCTAGCAAACCCTTAATTAAATCCTCTAACGGCTAAATAAAATTAAAGATAAATAAAAACCCCCCCTATAGGCGAACCGCACCTAGGCCGCCGTAGCTATGCTCCTATAGCATAGGGAACCTACCCCCCTAAAAACAATAACTGGGCATACAATCACAATATAACTAAATACAGAAAAGGTAGAGGAACTTAGGGGACAATTAGAAATAGAAGTTCTTATAGAGATTTATAAGAAGGTCCACAACGCCATTGCAGTCTAACACCTTAGGAGTGGAGACATTAGAGTTACCCTAAAGGACTAACAGGCAAAGGAACAGGCCGTAAGGGCAGGGAACAGGCTAGGAGAGCGTATTAGCATAAAAGTGCTTTATAAAGATTACCTAGTTAAAGTCCTGTTGGTTCCTATAAGCCTTAGGGTAGAAAGGGGACGCCAGGCGGATAATACAGCAACTATATAGGAGATAGTAAAACAAACGGAACGCCTTATACTAGGACTTGTAATTACCCAGATCTAATAGCTTTAACAGGAAAATACAAACCAAGTATATAATGAGAATAATAAGAGGATATAAGGGGCGCTAGAGACTTGCTAGGGAGATAATAGATAAACGTATAGCTCCCTTATTGTTAGCGTATATACACTAGGAATGCAAAAACTTTTTATCCAAAAAGAAATAATTATAAATGGCCTTATATATAACACAAGGCTCTACAACCACAGACTACGCCTAAAATAATATTATTACTGCGTATAATGGGGACACACCTAATCCACATACGCAGTATAGGTATGCTGCGGCCACTGTGCAGGCCCCTACAATATAAGACAATATATAAATTAAAACTAAATAAAATGCGCGAACTGTTACTAAAGCACATATAAGGCGTGGGAGAGAGAAGACTGCATTAAATATAGAAGACGGAAGGAAAGGGCTTAATAGCTACGGGAACAACTATACGCTAGGTTATATAAATGGAAACAATAGGCGATAAGCTAGGGGGATATAGGTATCTTCCTAGCGTTTCCTACCTTTAATACTAGGGGGCTAAGCCAGCCATCCCAAGCCTTAATGGGCCAAAAGTGATGCCGCGTGATATTACCAGACCGAACAGGGACATAAGGGACATATAGGACACAAGGGAGAGGACGCCTAGTAGGAAGACCCCTATGGACGGCTATAGCAAGTTCAAGGCCGGGACAATTAAGAATTAGATTTAACGCGGCAAATATAACATATATAGCTGGCTTATAAGGGGCATATAGCCAACTGGTAAGAATGGGGGAAGAACTAAAGGCAATAACAGACTTAGATTTAGAAAGGCTAGTAGGAATACAAGACATAGGAATAAAAAGCTCCATATAAAATAAGTAGTGGCCAGGGAGTAAATATAGGAGATAGAAGTTCTAAATATTTTAGAGAAAGTAAAAACGGAAGAAGTAAGGAGTAAAGGAGAGGCGAAGGACCCCTACTAGGGGTCCGCTACTTGACCATTATATAGTATAACTGCGGCAATACAAACCACTGTCTAGCAAGGCCCCTACTAGACAGTCTAGACCTAGAGAAACACCATATTCTTACTATATAAGAGCCGTATTACAATACCTATATATAATTAATATACTACCCCTAAGGATTCTAGCTCCTATATAAACCAAAAGCAGCCACACGTATATGCTTTATAATCAGCAAAAATATTAGCCTTGCCTTATAGTTATGGCAGGCAGTTAACCCAGATATTACAGTTATAACTATCCAGATATATAGGGGACTAGTATAAATTATTAATATCTATAACCCTAGGGTTAAAGGGGTAGCATAGATAGAGAATATTATATCTGTAATAAGCTTACTAGAAACTAAATACGCGGAGTCTATTCTACTAGGAGATATAAACCTCTACTACCTATAGTAGGGGGGCATCTATATTGCTGCTAATTAACAGGCAGAGTGCCTACTAAGAGCTATAGATAACGGGGGCCTTAAGCTAGCTACCCCCCCAGGTGTAATTATATAGTAATAGGGCACCGCCAAAAGTATAATTAACCTTATAATTATAGACGAAAACCTATACTAGAGACTTAAAAGGTGCTCCCCTAAAGAAGAATAGGCACTTACCTCAGACTATATCCCTATTTAGATACAACTAAATCTGGACATTAAGGCGCAACTAAATGGCAAAAGATACGCAATAAGGAAGCTTAATATAGATAGCTTCCTTAATACAATTAAATAACAACTCTAAGACCTAGAAGAAATCTACCTAATACTAAACAAGCAAGGCTTATTAGCTACCCCTAAGGAAATTAATTAAAGACTAGAAAGGATCTAGGCAGCAATTAAAAGCGGGCTAAAAGAGCACTGCTTAGTTTCAAAACCAGGCCCCTATACGCGATATATATAATCCGCACAGTACGCGGCCCTTATAGCCGGCCAACGACAAGCAAGAAGGAAATACACAAGCAGCCATAATTCTAAGGACAAAAGATAATATAAAGACACAAAAAACCAGCTAAAGAATACCCTAAGAAAAAAAGCAAGAAATAACTAGAGATGGTTTATAAACAAATATACTACTAACCTAAGTCTCCCCTATAACAAGGGCCTTTGGACCATAGCAAAATAGGTAAAGAAAAAGGCGGGACGCCTAGTAGAAGATCTATACCTACTACCCCTATAAAGAGCAGGCGAACCATAGGCCACAAGCAATAATAACAAGAAGGCAAAGATCCTTATAGAAAGATTTTTTCCTTAACCGGCTCCAGTAGACCTTAGCAATATTACTAGTAAAACACCAGTAACTCGCCTAAGGGTTAACAGCAATATAATAACTAAAGAAATGGCTAGAACTATTAGCCGCCTTTTAAACAACATAGCACTAGGACCAGATAGGATCCTAAATAAAGCCCTAAAGACCTATAGACCACTTATAGTACCTTAGCTTGCAGACGTAGCCAGAGTATACTTTGCAATAGGCTACTACCCACAACTTAGAAGATCTATAACAACGGTCATCTTATAAAAAGAAGGTAAAGCAGACTACTTAATCCTAGAAAGCTACCGCCCTATTACCTTAGAAAATACCCTAAGCAAGATCTTAGAAAAGGTTATAGCGGACCATATAGTAGATATAGTAGAGGAACACGCCCTACTACTATAAAGCCAAATAGGGGCAAGAAAGAATTGCTTAACGCTATTAGCACTTATACTACTCGCTACTACCATTAAAACTGCATGGGCTATGCGAAAGGACTTTATAGTATTAATACTTAGCCTAGATATTAGCGGCGCCTACAATAA
>Ga0307507_10003493_pt1 | contig 30291 bp, 41 predicted proteins | sample 7_EM_MG_FD_207223 | JGI IMG/M metagenome (GOLD analysis project Ga0307507, IMG submission 207223) | Populus trichocarpa ectomycorrhiza microbial communities from riparian zone in the Pacific Northwest, United States - 7_EM | ecosystem: Host-associated > Plants > Roots > Unclassified | place... | reverse complement strand
TGCGGTTTAAGGAATCTATAGAGCAGGAGACCTATCTCCAAAAAGCCATCGAGGATGGAAAAATGGAACTTGTCTTGGCCGGGCTGGATGTTTTGGGTTCCACTCCCTGGAGGATCAACAAAAATGTGTATGATGTGGTCTTGAAGGTGTGGAACTCTGGTGAGCGGATGGGCAAGATCCCCCCCGCTGTGTACGACCAGCCGGCTCCAGAAATTCCTGAAAACTATGAGAAAGATCTCCAAGCTAGAAGTGTCCACCTCCAACGTCAAAAGTCATACACCCAAGCCAAGGCCAACAACCACTCCGAGCGGTGTAACGTCAATTATAAAATTGAGATTGCTCGCGCGGTTAGTCTCCTTGCTACACATCTTGCACACAGATCACTGATCCTGGCAATCCTAGTTTCTTCACGATAAATTGTACATGCCCCACAATCTGGACTTCCGTGGGCGTGCATACCCTATCCCCCCTCATCTTAGTCACATTGGCGATGATCTATGTCGTGGTCTGCTGTTGTTCGCCGACCCGAAACCTCTCGGTGAGAGGGGCCTTTGGTGGTTGAAAATCCATTTGGCCAACTTGTATGGTTATGACAAGGCCAGTTTCCAGGAGCGTGCTGACTGGGTCATGGAGCGTCTGGATGACATTGCTGATAGTGCTACCAACCCCTTGGATGTTCGTCGTCTTCCGTTACGCACACGTCCCGGCAATGCTCACATTTGATTTATAGGGACGACGTTGGTGGACAAAAGGTGACGATCCCTGGCAAGTCTTGGCAACATGTATGGAGCTCCACGCGGCGTTACAGTCTGAGAATCCCCATTCCTACATGTCGACGCTGCCTGTGCATCAGGATGGTACATGTAATGGTTTGCAACATTATGCAGCTCTCGGAGGCGACGCCGTGGGTGCTAAACAGGTCAATCTTGCTGCTGGTGATCGGCCATCAGACGTGTATACCTATGTCGGGCGCCTTGTTGATCAGCAAATTGATGCTGATGCTGCGAATGGTGTCGAAATGGCAAAACTTCTTCAGGGTAAGATTACACGAAAGGTGGTCAAGCAAACTGTAAGTCCTTTTTTCTCCCCTTTAGTGCTCGTTTATGCTCATGTGTGGGATTCTAATAGGTTATGACGACTGTGTACGGTGTAACGTTTGTGGGCGCACGTGAACAAATCGAAAAGCAGCTGAAAGACAGACACGACATTCCTGATGAGCTCTGCTGGCCTGCTGCTTCCTACCTCGCCAAAAAGGTGTCAAAGGTTTTGATTATTACTTCTTGTTCCTCTTATCTCAAAGCTCGCTGTTAGGTCCTTACTTGTATTGGAGACACATTCACGGGTGCCAAACATATTCAGAACTGGCTGAATCTCTGCGCACGTCTCATCTCCAAGTCAATCGCGCCTGATCGATTTATCGACGCCATTGCAGCTCCCAAGAAAAAGAGAGGCCGGCCAGCGGTGGCCATGAGCCGGTTCAAGAAGGAGCAAATGACATCTGTAGTTTGGACGACGCCCTTGCAACTTCCAATAGTTCAGCCATATAGGAAGCATGCAAGGAAACAAGTTATGACCGCTGTTCAGTCAGTGTTTATCTCTGACCCATCATCTCCTGCTGAAGGTTTGTTTATAATTTCGATTTTGATTGAGAGGACGCTGATAGCTTGTTTACAGTCAACTCGTTGAAGCAAGCTTCAGCGTTTCCGCCAAACTTTATTCATAGTTTAGATGCTACCCATATGATGTTGACTGCGCTCGAGTGCCATGTGCGTATCCAGCTCAGAGTACCTAGCGAATCATGACACTGACTTTGTTTTTAGAGCCGAGGATTGACTTTTGCTTCCGTTCACGATTCCTACTGGACGCATGCCTCTACCATTGACTCGATGGCTGAAGTTATTCGCGATACCTTCATTTTGCTTCATTCTTCGGATGTTTTGGGTAAACTCCATCAAGAGGTCCGTTTAAGTGTTCAACTTCGCGTTCAAATAGTATCTCACTTGCCCCAACAGTTCAAAGAAAGATTCAAAGGGTTCAAGCTGCCCCTCATCCACCTTCAAAACAAGGGTGGTAACCTGGTCAGGATGCTTTCAGACTCTGGCGTCCGAATTGTTGCTACACCCGAACAAGCCAAATCACTGGAATCCATCGCTGCTATCGTCGAGGTGTCGGAGACAGGTAGCTCCGCCATCGGCGAACAACCTATTGGCTCTGAAGGCGGACCCACACCGGATCAAGCGTTTTTAGAAGAATTGGATGAGGAAGACGATTCTATTGACGACGAGTGGGAGGGGCAACGCAAGAAGGCTGCCGCGGCGAATATGGCCAGGGAAGCCAAGGCGACGAGAGAATTGTTGGGCAAATTTGTTGACGTCGTGGACCTGGTACCGCCTTTGCCTGAGAAGGGCACTTTTAGGGTGCAAGAGATCAAGTCGTCGCCGTACTTCTTCTCATAGAACGCAGTTTCGCTTTTCCTACCGCATTTTTTCACTATTTATCATTGCACATACTTATTCCATCATCCCTTCTAGGCATTATGCAATAGCATGAATAATATGTATCTTAGCACTCATACATCCACCGCTCGCGGAATCAGTTTTTGTGACCACGTCCAAAGGGTTTTATGTCGACATTGTGGTGGCGACGCAGATCCACTTGCATTTATTCTACAGCATGAACAAGCATACTCTAGTGATGGTGTTCAACCTTGGGAAGGTCCTGTTCGAGGAAGGCCAGGTATGCGTCAGCGCCACCCTCACCAGCGCCCTCCGATGATTCAGCCGCCTTCGTTTCGACCACAACAGCGGGCTCCGTGGCATCATATGCTGAAAGCTCGGATGCAAGGTCTGCAGGGGGTGCGGGAGCCTTGGGTGTTGGTGGTAGCGAGTACTGCTTCACAACACCGACATGTGCGTCCTTGGGCTAGAATAAATCCCGTAAGGGATCTGATAATCTCAAAATCAATAACTGGCGCTCACAATAGGTGCTGGCTTGTAGGCTTTTATTTCGCGGACATAGAGGTCTTGAATGAGGTCTGCGGGCGTATCCGGAATTCAAGGTTGATCCTTAAAGCGAGCTGACAACATACCCTTGCGAGAGACGGCGGAAGATGCAAAAGAACGGGTTCTGGAGACCTGGCGGGCCTGTTTGAAGGTTGATAAAAAACATTTTTAGTGAGCTGCAGAGGACATACCATGACAGTCGCCTGTCTGAATAGAGTTGACATTGTGGAGGAAAGAAAACGTTGTGACGTGACAATTCGTGACGTGACAGTCGGAACACTCAACCTTTGCTCACCACTACCACCACGATGCTCGCCGCTGCCCGTATTTCTGTTGCTCGTCGCCTGCCTACCGTCTTTGTGGCCCGTTACACAGACGGCCGTGTTGAGGGTACTGTTGCTCAGTCCAAGGGCTTCAGGTCAGTCCCTGATCCATACGCATGTTTAGCTGAACGGCTTGACATCTTTCTGTCTTTATAGTAAAAAAGAGAAGGCACACGAAGGTATTCACATATTACTCGTCGTCCTACATTGCTGAATTGCTTGTTAGACGAGTATATTCACCGCCACGAAATGGAGCTCCTCCAAAAGATGAAGAAACAGGTATGTTCATATCCCCTGTTTGACTCACACCTTTGCTGATCTCTGACCCATATAGATCGAAGCGAGAAAAAAGGAGCTGGTCCGTGTTGTGGTCCCCTGGTCTTAATTGAATCCTATACGATTTTTAGGAAGAGCTCCAAACACAAGCTAACGAGCTGGCGAGCAGTTATAAGAAAGAATAGATCACCAAAGCTTTGTAGGAATCACGTATGTGCCTGTCTGTTTTTTCATGCTTCATTCTTCCCTCGTGTTGATCTCTCGACGCAGTTCTGCTTTATATTGGGGTTCTGTACCTTGCACAGTGCTTTGAATGAACACATCCTTGAAACATCCGAACAGCAACACTTTTCCGTCTTATCCGTAGCAATGGAACTAATGACGATCACATCAAGGGTATTTTACTTGTTACTAGCAAGGGCAGTGGTTTCTAGGACAATCGTTTCATCTGGTCTTTTTTTGACCGCCGGTGAAGTATAATGTGCGTTGCAGATACTTTCTGCTCAAGGCGACTAGAACCGTTCCTTACAGATGGTGCCTCGAACCCTGCCATCCAGCACCTCAAGAAAGTGATGATATGTAGACCTTTTGCAGAAGAATTACCTGTGGACTGGCAGGACCTTCAATACAAGTAAGCGTGTCATGACGTCAGCGTGAGCCTTACAAACATCTCGTTACCCCCCGTCGGTTTCTCAAGTTCGAATCAGAAAGCTTTGTTACAGGTCACTTGTTGACGTTGAACCTACAGATATGTTTACATAATTATCCTTTCTCTTTCCTCGTAGAATAAAGAAACCAAGTGTTACACCGAAGTCGGTACCTCCTTCTACCAACCATTTGAGCATATTAAAGACCATACAATAGCATACACCATACAGAGCCTGGATATAATAGGTGGGCTAGTTACAAGGGTTGTTTAAATTGCAGAGGAGGCGTCGATTGAATAATAGGATCCTGCGTTTTGAGAACACAAATTTAGTCAAAATCATCTCAACAAAAGGAAAGCCAACTTTTTAATTGATATCATCGCATTCGCGACTATCTTGCGAGATGTCCTTTTGGTCCCTATCAGTGCTGACGACTGAAGTCATTTCAGTCTTGATCGTTTGATTCGGGCGGGACTTAAAGTAAACAGGTGAGTCAAAACAGCAATGGAGGAGAGATTAGAATGACATTGAGTTGCCTAACCACACCGACTCTATGTGTGAGCGAAGTGGAGTAGTTTCCGCTATTTCTTGATGACGACTGACGTCCATTCAGTCTAGGGTCGTGTTCATCATGGGCTCGAGAAAGCATTGTAGAAATCATACGCAGAGAGGAAAGAGTTGGAGTATACTTCTCGAAGCAAGTAAGTATCACATTTCACTAGATCCTTGCAAAGGAACGCACATTTTGCAAGAATTGTATATATGGCAGCCCAAACATCTGCAAAATGAGCAAAGGGAAACCAATCGACTTCGAGAAGCAGCCTCACAGGTTTCTCTCATGGTGAGATACTGTCAAGCAAGTAGGAAGTTTAAAGACCTCGAATATATAAATTGATGGTTAGAGGACTTACACAAACGAGCACAGAGGTTGCCGTAATACTGGCCGTTTTTTCAATTTGTTGGGAGGAAGGTGATGATTTTCCCTCACCTGGTGAGAAGGCCGGTACCTTGAAAAAGGTTTAATGTCGTATTTGATGGCCAGCTTTGGAGGTTACATACGAATGGTAAATGCCGTGATTCGCTCAATGATTTCTGCAGCCCTGTACGGTAATGTCTTTGATTACTGTGACGAGGCAAACGTAAACAACCACGGCCATACCTGGAAAAAGCCTTCCGCCGTTTTCTCGACAAGAACGATACCAAGGTAATGGCGATGATGATGTCAATCACAGCACCAGACGACAACAACACCGTGATCAAGGCAAAGGAGTGTGTTCTCCACACCTCAACGTCTTGCGTGATGACTTGGTGACTGAATATGAAAGCTGCGACACATCGGAGATTTGCAATCACCAGGCAAAAAATGCCAATGTAGCGGGATGGCGGAGGAAGTAACTTGTAGAGGCGCAAAGAGAAGAAGCTCTATATATTTAACATCAATTTAATATAGTACACTGAATCAACTTGAATCAGGTTAGACGCACCTGCACAACGGCCGTAATCAACCCTCCAAGAATCACTGCAACTCCGAGACCGACGAAAGGAGTTGATTGGGACCCCATGACCGTCATGACCGTCATAACGTACATCTGATAGGAGACACAGATCGATTGTGCAAGCTCCATAAGCCTGAGTCTTGCGTCAGCGCGTAATCATCACGAAATAACACAAAAAGTTTGCCAATTAAAAGCAACCTCCAGGAAAGAGTCGAGGAAATGAGCCACCACTGTCACATTATGACAGTGAATCTCTCACCAGCACCTTGAAGATAGCCGCATCTTCTGGATAACTTTTCACATACTGATAACATTGCATAGTGACGATCCCGAAAAGAAAAGCAGAGACAGTCATCGCGACTTGAAGAGCGCCGAGAGTATTCCCGACGGTTACTTGCACCATCTTGTGCCGGAAGGAGAGAAAGTTTCCTTTCAATGTCGATAAGATTTGAGAAAAAGGTCATGCGTCTTGCAGGAACATCCACTGTTCAAATCCGAGTTCGTCTACTCCCGGTACATAACTGCTACCGCGCTTCCCGAAAACAGCCGAAAACGTAACTTGCTATTATAACTCTTTCTGACAAATAGAGTCATTATTAGCAGTATTACATACATATCAGTACCACATACATGTGACGGACCATTTGCGAACATTTGCGAGGTGGATTTCAAAAATATTGCGTGGCAGCGCTACTCGACAACGCGTGGTTGGATCGGAGTGGTCGACCTGCTAGCAAGCGGGTGTAAATTCGCCGGTCATAAATAACACTATGTCTAAGAAAGATAAGCGGCGAGTCGTATGTTAAGAGTGTCGGATATAGAATTGTCGGCGCTCCGCTGGTCACGACAGAGAAGAAGCGACATAGTGGTGGAAGAATCTGCGGTGAGTGTCGCATAATTTAATGAGAGCATTGGAACGAAGATTGACAATATCATTGCTCTGCGGATGACGAGCAATGTAGTGGGCGGAAGTTCGACCATTATTATTATAACAGCAAGTTTGGCTGGGGTGGGATCCAATTTAAGGAGTAAAGAGCACAGCTAGTGGAAGAAAGCAAAATCCTGCAATGCAAGATAACACAATTTGCCCCTCCTTGGATTCTTGCAACCAAACATATAGCAATACTTGAGCGATGATGGAGATGATTCCAATCATGTAGGAAACAAACCCTGTATTAAGGGATAACAATTATCAAGCAGTGAAATCGCATTGAATTGATGGGCTGACAGTGCCACACTAGGAAAGTCCAAAGTTTGCCGACACCGTATCGCTTCAGAAGATCATCAGAATTGCCAGTGATGGTCCCGCCGGTTGGTAAAATGGATTGACGCTTTGACGCGGCACGGAACGGTAATTCCCCGAGCTTGTCTATTAGGATGAAAGAACTGATTGCTGCACTAGCATTGAAGAATAAAGAGGCATAGCAAATGATTATGAGCGCGCGAAGTGCGCCCTCAGGGTTGTTCTGTGATGTGCTGAAGTGGTTTGGATTTTTGAAGAAAGACAATAGCTGCGTCGAAGCAATTACGAAGAGGGTGGACTGTAAAAAAAAATTCATGGCCCTTCCATAAGAAATTCGAGAGTGACCACCTACAACCATAGCTCCACTCTGGCATGTGAGTTGCCATCCTCCTTGTACGGATTGCACAGTAGATGGTAACTGGTCTTCTCACGAATGAACTATAAGTTACTAATTGTATAAAATGAGGAAAGGCTTACAGTCGAGTAACGCCTCTCTGCGCAGCGTAGGCATGAGGTGAAAAGGTGTCAGAGTGAAGGAATCTATTCTGAGCGTTAGGGTTTTTAAGAGTCACGCTCGTGGGATGGCATGCGAACACGGACACTCATTCAAATCTAATCGCACAGGATTCTGAACTTATGGCAAGCATGAGTCTTGGATTCCAAAATTAGCAAATAAAATTGAAACGAACACGTGGGCGAAGGGTATAGTAGAGCCAAATTTCGCTGGCTTTCCTTCACAGGTTTTCGACGCAATGATTGATTCTAACCAGGATGGGGGCGCAAGCTGAGCGGAGCTAGATCTGAGATCACCATGCGAAAACAATGCTGCTGAATGTCAACCAGTCATCTCGCAACCTTCCTATTTCAGAGGATCCACCTGCAACCAGCAGTATAGACGTCTGCCGGTGTCGTTCAAGCCTAGACCTCTCACAGAGGTATTTTACGTTGCGATGTCTTACACGATCCTCATCCGCCCTCCTCCAATTTAGCCATGTCAATGAATCAAGGACCAACCACTCTTTCGCCCTGGATCGATGGTGAGCATCAATAGGCAATCAAGAATTGAATCTTAGACTCACGAATACAAAAGAAATGGTTGCAGTCCATGGCAGGGGACCTCAGAATGTTAACGTTCTCACCAAAGAAACTGAGACCTCGAACGGCCAAAATTTCAGAGACGAAATTTTCATTGCGTACGTTCTCCAAAGACTGTGGTTGGCATGTTACTCACGTTGTTGCCACAAAAAGGGTGATGGGGAGGAGTGGGGCAGGAAAATCCTCAGTGAGCACCGAAATTTTGGTAGCGGATGAGACGCTGATTATTCTTCTTCAAGTTCATCAACCTCGCAAGCAACTCATCACTCAAAGTCGGGGAAGGACTCGAATCGTGCACAGAGAAGGTCGAGATGCCCGAACCATTTCAACTCGAGCCCAACGGACGACACATCTGCCTGATTGACACCCCTGGATTCGACGATTCCTTCAAGAGCGATGCCGATATCCTAAACACGATTGCGACCTTCCTTGTAAACGAGTACGTTGTCCACATACATCCACGTGACCTGGTGTGATTGTTCTGCAGATACAAAGAGAAGAAAAGGAAATTAAGCGGCATCATCTACTTTCACCGTATTTCAGACGTTCGGATGGGTGCCAGCTCCCGGCGCAATTTCGTCATGTTCCAAAAACTGTGTGGCCCAGCGTTCTTGGCCAACGTCGTCCTTGCTACAACCAGGTGGAGCGAGGTCAATCCAGCGGTCGGCGAAGCTCGCGAGAACGAACTGAAAACCAAAGCGGCATTCTTTAAGCCAATTATCGACATGGGAAGTCCAATTATGCGGTATGAGAACAGCTTCGAATCAGCTCGGAACATTTTGAGTCATCTTGTGGACAAAACTCCTCTGCCATTGCTCATCCAGAAGGAAATTGCAGACGAGATGAAAACAGTCTCTGAGACTGCAGCGGGCTTGGAATTGCACCGAGAGATACTCGAACAAGCCAAACGTCACGAGGAAGAGATGTCCGTGCTGCTAGAGGAGATAGATGAACTCGAGAAGGAGCACGACGAAATTGGAACCAAGAACCTGGACATGGAGGTGAAAGAGTTGCGAGACAGAATGATGCAACTGCAGGAAGAAGCACATACGTTGTCCGGAAATGAAGACAGGGAAACCATTTCGCCTGTTGCGCCGGAACCCTTACCTCATAACGGTTCCGACGTAGAAAATGCCAAGAGGGCTTTGGAGCAACTGCCAGATCGTGAAGGGGAGGATATCACCAAAAATGTCCAGTCCGCTGTGGCTGTCAAAGTCATAGCAGCATGCCTACCGGGGACCACCCCTTGCCTCTTGTCACCATCAACCACGACGCAGCAACAAGATTCGGCCGTGGTTCAAGGTGTTATATTGACACCTGTATGGTCCTTGTCTCGACAATGCATTAACAACGCTGCTGAAAACCCGCAGCTCTCGACGCCGCTGGCGGAGACAACGAACGCCGTTGACTATCCTTCAGAAATATCACGCCTTCCTGTTGATATCCTCGCACCAGCGTTTATTGGCGATATGAATCCACTAGCTCCACGTCTAAAAGAGAATGATCATGAGACCCAATGGACCTCGCTTCCACTAGTGGCGGAGAAAGTGAATCCTTGCGACCATCTCCCGATGAACGAGAAATATGAGGAATCAATGATTCCTCCTAGACACCCCAAAACGCTTCATTTGACCATACCCCCAGCCGCTCATGTCAACAGAGTCGAGGATCAATTGGAAACCCTGGAAAACGAAGCTGTGGAAGTTTTACGGCGAAAACTCGAAGCGCTTCAGGTTCTTGTCGAAGACAGAGACGAAGCATATCAGCGAGAGGTCGAGGCGATAAAGGACAGAGCCGAAGCTCACCAACGAGAGGTCGAGAGGTTGAGTGAAACAATCAAAGCCATGGAAACGGAAAGAATTGCTCGAGCTGCATTCCGACCTCTTGAACATGGTATTTCGAAAGTAAATTTGGTTCGAGGGCCACCAACTGCGTGAGATTTGTGTATGGTCATGTTTGTTAAATAGAGATCTTGTTTGTCCTGTGTTTAGATTTATGTACAACGACATCACTCAATCCGAGTCCCTGTCCTCCGAAGTCGAGTCGCTTTTTCGAAGCCTCCTCTGAAAAAAGCGGATTTTTTCAACTTGAACATAAAGAAATACTCCCTTTTGTGACCTACGCTGCGGTGAAAAGCTCGTCTATCCGATGCCAACTATGGAAATCGTTTGTCAAGGTTAGCCGTTGAACGAAGAAATACTTTGGAAATCACCTTCTCTATCCTGTCATTTGTATTGACCACGAGAATGTTTGCCCAAAAGGTGTCCTTCTCCGATAATTCATTCAACCAGCCTCTTATATCCCCATTCTTTTTGGGAGTCGGATCAGAACTGCTTCCGAATTCTGTCGGTTGTCTTTAGGAAAAAAATGGGGAGTCCTGACCTGTCAGAAAAACCATATTTCTCAAAATAGGCTGCAGCCTCACTAGCAGCCTTTCTAAATGCGTCTTTCGCCTGTGGACTGGCTTCGTGGCCAACTTCAGATTTATACGCGCTTTTTAGCGCTTTATTACACATCTCTATCGTCCTGATTGAAGTCAACGAAATTTTCACAGCTAATGATTTTTAATTACCTTGAAAAATGTTTACGCTGTGCGTCGGGTTCTTCACCCCCCGCATGCGCTTTCGGCGCCAATGCTCTGCAAACCTTGACCAATCCAATACTTTGTGATTGATAAGCTCGACCAATAAGCAGAATATGCTTTGCACCATTGTAAAGTTCCTCCAATTGAGAATTCACATCCATGCGCTTTTGACGGATCCGAAGCAAAGCTTTAAGCTTTAAGTATTACCGAAAGAATGAGTGTCCAAGTCGATCAATTCGCATGTTACAGAAGCCGTGTTAGGTTTACTTGGCATAACCAAGCACCACAACATAGCCTCAACACCTGTCATCCACAAGAACATTGTAAAAACTACATATAGCCAAAAGGCAAGTTATCAGTGTCTCAATGCCTGTTCACCGATGTCCCCTTAATAAGGAGGTCGTAATGGCCTGGCCTGCCAACCAAAATGTCAGTTGACGGAATATACACCACAAGTAGAAATTTACCGATAAAGCAGGACTAGGGGAAGGCTCTCGCTTTCGGAGGCATACCGGAAAGGAATAAAGTCGACAACTCCCTCTTCAGAACCACCATTGAGATATGCTACATCCACATTTAGTTGGAGGGCAGCACACAGTGCCTGGATCTCGACGTGGTCTAAACCGAATCCATCAGAAAAAAATTGAACAGATAACATGGGTGCACCTTGCCAGCTTCTTTTCCGAGAGGCTCGACGATATTAGCGCAGAAGGCTTCCACACCCATCGGCTCGTGAGTTTCAGGATGTATTAAAAACGCTTCATAATTTTCTCGATGAACTCGGATTTCAGCTGACTGTGGGTAGTCAGGATTAGTTCAGTTGCCAAAAATCTGTTCTCACAGTTAGGAACCTCATATACACCACGACGGCGTTTGACACTTGGTATATGTGTGAGATTCCAGATATAAAGATGTTGAATGAGACACACTTTCGGGCGACTGAAACGCAAGTAAGAGCCCAGCGGGATTCAACTTTTTCCCTGCGGAGTTTGGCTGAATGATGGTACCAATGAGGCCTACAAATTCGTCATAGATATCTTCGTAGACGATTTTATCAATTCCTGCTTTGTCGAGAGAATCTCTGGTAGCGGCGAGGGCAGATAAACTACTTGCAACGGCAAAATCGGGGTCTGGGCTCTGCAATATACGTTCGACATAAGCAAACGCAAGCGCTGGTTGTGTCGAGATCAAATTTTTGTGATTTTTTTTTATGAGCGCATGACTTACATCTGTAAAAACAGTCACCGTCGCCTCGTGTCCTGCGAACACTATCATATCCACGCGCCGTAAGCCAGTCGATTTGGTTTACAAAGGCAGCTGATCCATTTTCATATTCCTCACGAAGATTTGACATCGGAACAATTTCATCGATAAGCGGACGAGGAGGTACGCTGTCACTAAGCAATTGCTGTGTTGAGACCGACAAAACGTCATTAGTGTTCACTCCATCGAACCAATCTCAAAGAGACGTACCTGGTTAAGGTCATATAACTCTGAGGGGGTATAACTCGAGATATCTGGCATTGGTGGTGGTGTTTGTCAGATCGAGGTGACAAAAATGGGAATGATGAACCCACCTATCGGTTTTGAGCCAGGACCGCCAAATCCCACAAGACCACCTGCTGCATCAAAGTCCAATGGGTCTGGATCGTTGAACGGATTCTCAACGTTATCACTCTGCCATTGATCTGGGAGATCTTTCGCTTTAAGCTTCACTGAAGATAAGTTTTTACCCGGTCAGCCCATGCCCGCGTCGAGCGTGTAGCGATGCTCCAATCATACCTGGTGAAGGACACTTGGAAGCTGGAGTTAATGTGATGTCTTCGGACATGGCCGGATCAAGAGGGGGTTGGCGAGCGATGAGCGCAATTAGGCGCAGTTGGCCCTTATGTATTCCAGGGTACTAAGATGTTTACTTCGTGTAAATGTGCTCCTTGTGAAACGGGGCAACGGTAAGTGTCTACACAGGAAATTTGAGTGAAGCCATAGGCACCGTTGTTTGAGACTCTTGTTCAAGTGGCAGGTGTTGAGCTGGTTGTCGTCGTGGTCACGATTCAACAGAAGATGGAGCCAATACGGTATCTGCGATGACCATCCTCATGAAACTCTTGATACAAGATCATTTATACCAGAGTCACAATTAGAAACAAGAGGCACTACATTATTTTATTTAAATAAATAAGCTTTTAAGACAGTCAGTCTGAATCGCCCGCGGCCTGTGCCTTTGCCCACTTGTCTAGCTCAGCGAGAATTTTTCGCTGTGCCTCATCAGATTGCCGTGCGCTATGGTATAATCAAGGTTGAATTCTATCGACGTTACTAACTGGAGGGCAACTTACAAATCTCTGGCGAAGGTCGCGATATCACTGGGGTTACTGATCATCCCAAGTTGAATAAGGGCTTGCTGTCGAGATGCTAGCCTATTACCTTGCCGTTAGAAGTATAAACGCGAAGCTATGAAGAACATACTGCTCCTCCGGAGTCGGTGGCGGCTTGTGATGTTTTCTCCTTGGAGGCCACTGAGGTTTAGGTGCAGACTCCTCGGGCTTGGTTTTCCTTTTCCGACGTTTCTCCTCGAAAAAGGTCAGCACGAAACGGTGCAAGTTTTAGAGAAGACACACCAAGGTTTGCTTTGTCCGCTCTTCCTCGATGCGACTGGGAACTAAAATTTCGTCATTCAAGTGGCTGTACGTCACACCGATTGCGTTGAGTGTCTTTTGGATGATATCTTGCTCCCGCGGCTCCGCTGGTGGGGGAGCTGTAATGCATAGTGAGTGATAGACTAAAAAATAAGGGCCATCCCCACCATCATCAAATAACAAAGCCCCCAGTCCTCGGAGATTACCCTGTTGTTTGAAGTTGATCAGCAAAATCCTTGTTGGATGGGAGCATCAATATACGTCTTCCTTTCCCACTTTTGCGTCAGCCTCGATAATTTCGCTAGCAGCCTTGCCCTTTCCGCGTTTGCTGCCGCCCATATTGGCAAGGGCCCAATCCAGCTCGGCCAAATTGGCCTTCTCAATCTAAGGTGTTGTCAGATTCATCTAAAAATGCAGCTCAACGTGAGTCATACCGCCATCTTCGTGGCAAGTTTATCCTCATGCAACCTGAAGATGTTCTCGATGCCAAAAAGCTCGCCTCTCTTTGCTGTATCGCCCTGTATACCCTCAAAGTACCTTCGCAATCTTAAGCTTGTCGACTCCATAACAAATGTGAACATTACGATATACCTGGTTTGAACACTGGCTTCGTAGCCAATGGCCATCTGTTGCTGCTTGTAGATCTGCCTGGCATAGATCAACTCTTCTACGGACCCAGCCCCCAGCAGTCGGTACACCGAAACGTCGCGTGTTTGACCGAAGCGGAAAGCTCTTGCGGTGAAAGGCCGTCAGCAAACAAGTAAAGTTTAGAATTAGGACCCACCTGTCCATCGCCTGAAGATCATGCGCAGGATCTGTGAGGAAGATTGAGATGCGCAAAGTGACATAAACATTATTATCCTCACTCCAATTGGGGTCTAGATATCCAACCAGTTCAGCGCATTTCCAGTCACAAGAAACTGAGAATTTCACCAAAGATAACAACTTTATTTGCTCCTGTAGATATGGAGTGGTTGTCAGAACAAGCTCCTCAAATCCCGTCAATCCTGTCGATACCTGTCAGGTTCAATCCCGTCCCCCCCGCCAACGTCGAAATTAAGAAAATGAAAACCTTGGCATCATTATGGAAGCGATCGATCATAGGCATTCTGTCGGATTGCTTGGTAGTTCCGTCGAGCTTCAGAAATCCGTAGCCTGCCGAACCCGGTCAGAATCTCTCTCTCTCTGTTTAAATCGGACGTGAATGGCAAAAACCTTTGGTATTGAGATGGAACTCCAGCATTTCCAGCAATTTGACGGATTTAGTAAATATTAGCACTTTGTTGGTTTCCTTCCTCCATTCCTTCAGGAGAATTTCCAATACCTTTAGAAGGCAAAGATCAGAGAGAGTCGAATACAAGATCAGTACTTACTGCCCACTTGCCACAATATTGAGGTTGCATCATGGCTGTCCCATATTTTGGTATGTCTCCTTCAGCAAAAGCTATTTCAGCTAAAGTTCTGTTTCTTGCGGTCTTTGGTTCGCTATTAGTACACCGTCAAACCAAAGTGCGAAGACTAGCCTGCTCCGGGGTATCCTTGGGTCCTGTTTACATCATATAAGCCACGGCCACAATCCACAGACTAGGCCATAGAACGCACCAGGAAGGATGAGCCCTAAATGATTCGACAGTTTGATAAGAATCGACATAAACTTGAATACATCGCCAGCTACAAATGGGTGGCAGCAAGCTTTGCGTCTGTCCAGGGACTGCGTATTAGTTCGGAGAGCCATAGTTGTCCACCCTCACTCACGCCTTGCGAGATCCACAAGTGCAAGGCTCGTCCTTGTGAGTTAAATTTCTCACGGGCACCATATTCAAAATATTCTTATACGCCGCCACCTGTCGGGAGGTCAAAGGACAGAAGACAACTTGGTCGGTCTTTTCTGGAAGCTAATACAACAGCTTTAATAACAGGGTTATCAACGGGATCTGACGCAAAACGAACTTGATGCTTAATGATGTCTTTCGTTCTTTGAAGACGTTAGCCCATGGAGGCATTCGTCACACGCACGTAAATACCTTCGTAGGAAGAATCTGGGAAGCAACTTGTCCCTGAGCACCAGTGCAACGACCTACCAAAAGGCTCTTTTGATCAATCTCATCTCACACGTAGGTGAAAAAATAGAATGCTGACCAATGCTTTCGCCCGTTCCTCCTCAGCAGCGCCAGCCGACTGCCCCGCAGTCAACGGCTTAACGACGAATCCCTGCCATTGCCTCGACGTTCCCAATCTTCCCGGATTCGTCCAATCCAAAATAGTCCACATCTCTTTGTACGAGTTCTGAATTGTGGTCCCTGTCAAACCAAACCGTCTAGCGCAGGTGAACTGATGAAACGCCACGGTGATTTTGGCAGCTTCGTTCTTCACACGGTGAACTTCATCGACGATGACGCAGCTGAATGGAAGATCTTCGAGAAGTGCGATATCTCTCCGCGCCAAGTCGAATGTAGTTAGCACTGGAATACATAACATATGTGTTTGAAATGGATTAGACCGCAAGGCAGCTTACCAACGTCCAATCGTCCCAGCTTGAAGTCGTGTAAAACAGGCTCTCGCTCTTTCGTATTCCCGTTATACATCCCAACTTCGAAATACCCCCACTATGCCTAATGATCAACAAAAAGAAACATAAAAAACGGCTGACTACGCACGGTTTCAAACTCTCTTTCCCAGTTATGGACCACAGTACTCGGGGCAATAATTAAGCACGTTGGCCACTTTGCATTTGCTGGGGGCAATTGCCGCCGCTGTTTCCAAGCTTCCCCGTCCTGCAACTTTGATACAAACTTCCGACGGCGGTGCTTATCGGTACGCACGCCTTCCTTACGCATGATGGCAGAGAGAAAGGATATGACCTGAATCGTTTTGCCTGCAAAGAATGATCAGCTCATAAAGAAACCGATGACAAGATCACCGCTGACCCTGTTTACCACAGTGTGAATTGTGGGTGAATGAAGCCGAAGAGGTGGAAGTACTCGAGACTTACGAGACCCATATCATCGCCCAGCAACCCCCCGCGACCTTCTTTATACTGTCTCCAAAAGAACTTTACTCCGTCACGTTGGTACTCTCTCAAGTATGTGTTAATAGCCGCAGGGACTTTAACGCTTTCTTCACGATCGAGTATCAAGGCACCAAGTATATTCTGCTTGGGAGCAAGGGGAAAATCTGGCCGAGGTTTCAACCGCTGATGTGACTCGTTAGGGAAGATTACGGGCTAAGCAAACGATGGTATCACACAGGATCTAAGAGCCCTTCACTATCTGAATCGGGTTCGGTGGCAGAATCTGAGGCAACGGGGTGGAAGTCATTGTTTGCGAGCCCTTTGGAACCTGCAAAAAGTAGGCTCTCAGAATGTCCAGACATCGCGGGAAAAGAGGCGAACGTGATGTGTCAGGGAGACCAGGAGAAATCTCTTCATATTCGGAGTCCGGCTCCGTCGCTGAATCGCTGCCTGCACAAAAGTCAGATGAACAGGAACAGACTGCATCAGGTCACCCAACTAGTCACGTTGGTCTTTGGTCGCTTATGGCGCCCACTTTCCTCTCGGTCTGATGCTGGAGATTTGCGCTTCAGATCAAAGACAGGTGGTTCCTCGACTTCAGATTCGGATTCTATACAATGACAGTCTGTTGTCCAAAATTAAATTCAAGAGGGCCGAGTTTAAAACCCACCTGTCGCTGAATCGTCTTCCTGAGCTTGCTTTGGCGTGGTTGAAGAAGGGCCAGGCAAAGAAGAGGGACCTTTCGTGCCTGCTGTTGAACTGGGAAAAAATCCAGCGGAAGTTTTGGGATTAATTGAGGCATCTACATCCTTCCCTTCAAAATCTTCTTTACCCTCTGTGGCATCCCCACCTTCACCGTCCTCTTCGGAGGCTGAATGTAAATCTAAATCCTCGTTGGCTGCATTGAAAGATATGAGTGACTGGGATACACTAGGTTTAGGTTATCGAGCCCACCAAAATACTCAAGAAGGGGGTTAGGTTCATGTATGTCGACTGCTAGACGTCGCCCTAACGGCAGGTTAACTCGCGGTTGACGCTTGAAGAGACGAATCACCCTTCTTCGTAGGAGCTCCACGTTTGGTTGGATCACCACTGACTCGAGACGGTCGCGCGACATCACGTTTCCGTTTCTTCTTCGGCTTCGACTCAACGACGACGAAGGCACCAGGAGCAAAGTCCGAATCAGAATCGACCACTATGGGTGCCGGGATCGAGGCAGACTCGCCTACATTTGACGATATTGGTAAGATGGTAGATAAATAAGAGACGCAACGAACGTTTCGAATACGCCGAAACCTTCTCTGGAGTTGGTGGCATTTGGGCTTGGGTTTCGCTGAATGCTTCAAGACTTCTCCACCCTTGGTTGGTTGGTGACTTTCCAACTAATTGTTGTTTGAATCGCGTAGAAATAGTTGCATTGTTCGGAGAAATTGGCACAAGTCGGCTCAAACAGCCATCTAAATTTGACTTGTGTTAGTCACGTGATATTTCTCAGGCCTATTAAGGGGCCAATAATTAGCGATAAGATCCAACTTCCTCATCGCGGACCTTGATAACCAAAACTCGATATCGAGTGATAGAATAGAAAGTAATGAGATCGTTATAATAACACACAACTAGAAACAGAATAATGCGTATGCAGGCAACATCAAGATGCATAAGGGAGGGGAAATTGCAGCGCACAGAAAGCAAGACCGAGCGAAGCGGAAGGCTCATTAATCGAATGCCTCCTCAGCGCTTCTGCGGACTAGTCGCCGGACTTTCTTCTTGTATCCTGCCATAGCAACATTTCATGGAATAACTTGCAAACAGAATGAACCCTGCTCACCCTCCAGGTCTGTACGAACTTCTTTGGCGGCATCCACATTGGCGGGACTGTCCAGATTTGGTGTGTCAGACGATAGAAGGGAAATTACGCTGATCAACTGTAGAAATCCAAAATCAGTCTACCAATATTTTGGCCATGGATGGATATAATTACGATCGACTCGACAGTGTGTACTGGCATCCACCTCTCCCCTGCGTCTTCATAACCGTACTGGTCGTCGCCAGGTGCATGCTGATCAGAGAGCTATGTGAGTGCACTGCCACCTCAATGCAGAGACAACAAAACGTACTAATATTGACACACAGACTGTTCCATCAGGGTAAACTATACAATCATTAGTACTCTGTCGCACTTGCAGAAGCCAGGAGCCCCTACTGTTTGGATGGTACATCTGCGTCGTAAAGCGCATCTTGGGCGGTAGTAGTGGGAACTCAGGGGGGAAGGACAGTCGTGCCTTAAAGAAGCCTCCTTCACTGAAAAGGGCTGGTCAACTCATATGAGAATTGCTACATTGAGCAGGACGTACTACAAGGTATCAGGAGGTCTGCAAGTAGCGAAAGTGGCGGCAAGAATGAGTGCTTGATTGGAAGGAATCTGGTCAACATACCCGATGATCAGAATTTCCCATTCATACAAGTTATCATCGTTGACAAGTCCTTGGGCAGGTGGTGTGAGATCAATAAGAGATCTTGGGATAAATCAGACGGAGTTACGCTCACCCGCTGAGAAACCTTCGACTGGGTGCTTTGTGAGCTCTGCTAATTGGCGACGAAGGAGGAGAGTGTTGGAAGGCTGTGGTGATTTGGACATGTCGAATAGACTAGATTGTGTATAGATCTTCTGTGATGTTGAAGAACAAGCAAAACAGTTTCTACCTTAAGTATATAAATATGTGCACGTGATCTATTCAAAATTCGCGTCTCGATAACTCTTCACACAACAACGAGGATGTCAGCCCTCGTGGACGAGGAGAGCGACTGGGAGCAGCTCAACAGAACTAATTGGCGTGGCCTTGGTCTCACAGATCCCATAAAGAGTGTAGAGGTGTGTATAGGAAAACGAAGTTGCGTGACAACGTCTAACTCACCTCCAGGACAAGTGGCTGTTATTGCCTGCCTTTCTCAAAGTCAAGGGTTTAGTGAAGCAACACATCGATTCGTTCAATTACTTTGTCGATGTCGATATCAAAAACATCGTCCGCGCAAATAACAAAGTGACTTCCGATGTCGATCCACGCTTTTGGTTAAAATACACAGACATCAATGTCGGATTCCCCGATCGCAATGAGCTTGAAGCCATCGACAAGAGAGTCACACCCCACGAATGTCGGCTGCGTGATATTACATACGGCGCACCGATTGTGGTCACCATCCAATACACACGAGGGAAAAGCATAGTGCAACGGAATGTCAACATTGGCCGCCTGCCCATCATGCTGAGGAGTAGCAAGTGTGTTTTGACAGGTCGAACGGAAGCACAATTGGCGCGTATGACTGAATGTCCTTTGGATCCTGGGGGCTATTTCGTCGTCAAAGGTACAGAAAAAGTCATCTTGGTCCAAGAGCAGCTCAGCAAGAATCGTATCATCGTGGAGACCGACACCGTAAAGGGGATTGTTCAGGCCTCCTGTACTTCGTAAGTACACGCATTTAAAACTTACCCTTGTTATTAATCATTGCTTGGCATTTAAGTTCCACTCATGGGGGCCTGAAATCCAAGACGTACGTCGCAACGAAAAAAGGCCGTATTTATCTTCGACACAACTCTATACATGAGGACGTTCCGATCGTCATTGCTCTGAAAGCTCTAGGAATTCAATCAGATAAGGAGATACTGTTACTTACAGCTGGAAACACGGATGCGTACAAGAACACATTTTCGGCCAACCTCGAGGACGCGGCCAAGCTCGGTGTGTACACACGACAACAGGCTCTTGAGTACATTGGTTCTCGCGTCAAGGTCAATCGACGGGTTATGGGTCCTAGGAGACCCGCTTGGGAAGAGGCTTTGGAGGCTTTGGCTACAATTGTTCTTGCCCATGTCCCAGTCAACGGTCTCGATTTCAGGTCGAAGGCCATCTTCGTGGCTACAATGACCCGGCGGGTTCTCATGGCCATGCAAGACGAAAACATGGTTGACGATCGCGACTATGTCGGAAACAAGCGTCTTGAACTGTAAGTTTTCCCTTCTTCTGCCTCCGATTACGATTATCTGATCTACTTTTTCAGTGCAGGCCAGCTTCTTGCTCTCCTCTTCGAAGACCTTTTTAAAACCTATAACTCCAATCTTAAAATTGCAATCGACAAAGTCCTCAAAAAACCTTCCCGAACGAGCGAGTTTGATGCGTACAACACTATGCAAATGCAAGGAGATCATTTAACGTCCGGCTTTGTGCGGGCTATATCCACCGGAAACTGGTCCCTCAAGCGTTTTAAGATGGAGCGTGCGGGCGTCACCCATGTACTTAGTCGGCTAAGCTTCATCTCGGCGTTAGGCATGATGACGCGCATTTCTTCTCAGTTTGAGAAGACACGCAAGGTAAGCGGGCCGAGAGCTTTGCAGCCGAGTCAATGGGGTGTTCTCTGCCCCAGCGATACCCCAGAAGGCGAGGCGTGTGGCCTCGTCAAGAATTTAGCCCTTATGACTCACATAACGACCGATGTTGAAGAAGAACCTATCATCCAGCTTGCGTTCATGTTGGGTGTCGAAGGTGAGTGTCATTGTTATGATAATTGATATTGAGCTTAGGCTGCCCCTTTGAGACATCAATTTGACGACGGGAACGGAGATATATGGTCCTGGTGTCTTCGTGGTGAATGTGAACGGAACTATTATTGGCGTCACCCGGTATCCGACGCGATTTGTGGCACAGTTTCGAAAACTTCGCAGAGCCCGGCGCTTTAGCGAGTTTGTGAGCGTCTACATCAATCATCATCATCACGCCGTTCATATTGCCAGCGATGGTGGCCGTATCTGCCGGCCTGCGATCATCGTTGAGAATGGACTCCCGAAGGTCACATCTGAACACATGATGGTATGGATTCGTCTATAAAGTTTTAGACGTAACGTTTCATTCACTAGATCAATAGCATCTCAAGAAAGGTAATGTCACGTTCGACGACTTCCTTCGAAAAGGTCTTGCCGAATACCTCGACGTCAATGAAGAAAACGACACCTACATTGCGTTATACGAATCTGATATTGTGCCTGCCACCACGCACTTGGAAATTGAACCCTTCACGATACTCGGCGCTGTCGCAGGGCTCATTCCATATCCTCACCACAATCAATCGCCCCGAAATACATACCAGTGTGCCATGGGTAAACAAGCTATTGGTGCCATTGGGTACAATCAAATGAACCGGATTGACACCTTGCTGTATTTGTCCGTGTACCCTCAACAGCCAATGGTCAAAACAAAAACCATTGAACTGATAGGGTATGATCGCCTCCCTGCCGGCCAAAATGCCACGGTCGCGGTCATGAGTTACTCTGGCTATGATATCGAAGATGCTCTTATTCTGAACAAGGTCAGTAGGATGTTAAAAACAGCGCCGTCTTTTTTCCCATGTATTAACGTCATCACAGGCCAGTCTTGATCGTGGTTATGGCCGATGTCAAGTTTTGCGCAAGAACGCGACCCTCATCCGGAAGTATCCCAATGGAACGTAAGTCGGACGGCGCTTTTGCGGTCACTTACGTGAACTTCTTGTCAGATTTGATCGGTTGGCTGACGCACCGCTGGATGAGAATGGCCAACTCGCCAAAAAATACGACATCATTCAATCGGACGGTCTTGCAGGTGTCGGAGAACGTGTTGATCCTGGAGATGTATACGTGAACAAACAATCCCCCACCAATGCCACGGACAACACGTTCACCGGCCAAGCTGCATCCGTGCCGTATAAGAATACCCCTCTGACCTACAAGTCGCCTGTTGCTGGCAACATTGACAAAGTCATGATTAGCGACACGGAAAACGATCAGACGCTCATCAAGGTGCTAATCCGTCAAACACGGAGGCCAGAGCTCGGTGACAAATTTTCGTCGCGCCACGGGCAAAAGGGCGTTTGTGGTCTTATTGTAAACCAAGAAGACATGCCGTTCAATGACGATGGTATCAACCCCGGTATGGCCGTCGTCATCGGATAGTTTATTTAGGTTTCAACTGATCTTGCATTGACGGTGAAGACACCATCATGAACCCTCACGGTTTTCCCTCCCGAATGACAGTCGGAAAGATGATAGAACTGTTAGCGGGCAAGGTGCACATTTACTTTTGGATCTTAATCTGTAACCCTAACACTTAAACTTCGCTTAGGCCGGTGTTCTCGCCGGGAAGCTACAATATGGAACGGCATTTGGCGGATCCAAAGTGGGTGAATCATGATGGCTTTCCCCCAATCCCCGTGGTTAACCATTGTAGCTAAACGGGAAACTATCAGGTTGAAGATATGAGTCGCATACTTATTGATCACGGATTTAGCTATGCTGGGAAGGACATGCTAACAAGTGGCATTACCGGGGAACCCCTTGAAGCTTACGTTTACTTTGGGCCTATTTATTACCAGGTATGTGCGAGTTTAGATAAGTTCTCTTTCAATTGAAATTGAGGTTTTCTTATTACCACCAGAAACTTAGTGCGTTATTGTATATCTCATGGTTTCGTTGCTCGGATACTAACGAGGATCACTACAGAACACATGGTGATGGATAAAATGCATGCTCGAGCAAGGTTAGTTTGGCTTAGATTTTTTTTTTGGGACCTGCTGGAATACCTTCCTTCTTACCAATAGAGGACCGCGTGCGACTTTGACGCGCCAGCCTACAGAAGGTCGGTCCCGAGAGGGTGGCTTGCGCTTGGGTGAGATGGAGCGAGACTGCCTAATCGGCTATGGGGCAACGCAGCTGTTGCTTGAGCGGCTAATGATCTCTTCTGACAAATTCGAGGTCAACGCCTGTGAAGAATGTGGGCTGATGGGATACAACGGATGGTGTACCTACTGCAAGAGCTCCAAGAAAATGGCGCAATTAACCATCCCATACGCGGCCAAGCTCCTATTCCAAGAGGTGTGAATGCTTTCTATCTGTGATTCACACGCTCATTTATTTCTCAAGTTGATGGCGATGAATGTTGTGCCTCGACTAATTCTCGACGATGCCTAAGTTGCAGTCATCTTCTCGGATTCTTATATCCTCATCCATAGCTGATATGATTTTATGCCATCTGTACCAATACCAATGCAGGACCTGTAGAATCGACAAGAACTGATGTAATTTAATTATTGCCTTTCGCGGAGTTTTGTTGTGTTTGTCAGAAGACACATATTGCCACCAAACTATATCATCTTTGCTATCCCTCAAAAAGAAATGGCCTCCAGGAGCTCGAATAGTGCTACCGCTCTGCGACGATTGATGACAGAATACAAGCAACTGACCTCTGGAGGTGGGCTGAAGTGCCTGTGAGCTAACAGGGTTTTTGACAGTCCTGTGTCGTTTTATACAGGCTCGCCAGATGGCATGTTTACCGCTGGTACGCAAATTTGTAGGCAGCTTAACGATCACCAGTCGTTCACGCGATTGGAGAAAGGTCCTATTTCTGAATCCGACTTCTTCTCCTGGGAAGCCCTCATCTGTGGTCCCAAAGACACCCCTTTCGTACGCCGTCCATTCTGTGATGAGAAACCCCCAACTCAAGATAGCGATGCCCCAGGAAGGCGGCGTTTTTGCGGCCAAACTGACCTTTGTATGTTGTCTCGGGTCTCCATTCCCCTGATGGCCGTTCATGATGAGGGTATTCATAGCCATCCGACTATCCCTTATCCCCGTTCAAAATGAAGTTCGATCCTCCTTTATTCCACCCTAACAGTAGGAAATGTTCTCTCCAAAAAGTACCATTGCTCATTTCGTTCTAGTTTATGCCGATGGGAACGTGTGCATATCGATCTTGCACACCCCTGGGGACGATCCGACTATGTACGAGCAAGCTTCTGAGCGCTGGAGCCCTGTGCAGAGCGTCGAGAAAGTCATATTGAGCGTTATCTCAATGTTGGCCGGCGAGTCATTGCTTATTGCTTCATGTTGCAATCCAATCACACCCAGTATTAGAACCAAACCTCGAAAGCGGTGCCAATATCGATTGCTGTAAACTGTACCGGGACAACCGACAGGAGTACGAAAGAATAGTACGAGCATCTATAAGGGAACAATTAGGTCTGTAGCTGTAGGCGGGAGAAGATATACTGAAGTGTATCATATAAAGAATCCGTTAATGGCTGCAGCACAAAATAAGGTAAGGTTTATGGTCGTAACAGGTCATGTTGTACGGTTTCTTTAGCTCCCTACGATTGGCGCTTTTTGAAGATTCGTACGTCAATTGGTCTTCCCATTATATGTCGTTGAACATATTCGTTTCGGAACATACCAAATGGGTCAACATTTTCAAGCACCCGAGTGAAATCATCGAAGGCGGGGTATAATTTTCGGAGGGTGTTCGGCTGCAGTCGATGGGCTTTCGCCCAATGAGGACGACCGCCGTGGCGAGATACGATGCGTTCGTATCCATCGAACAACTTTCGATATGGAACATTGAAGCCGTATGGCCTAGAGCCCAATTTAGCATATTCAAGGAAGTGAAGGAAAAGAAGACGTGCGCACTTGTATTGGACGATTCCTAACCAACATGCACGATGACCGTTGCTGGGACTAAGAAATATCTCGTCTGGCGCAGAAAATCGAATCTCAATTGGGAAATGAGGCCGTAGTCCATGCGGGTCTTCGTGTTCTGCTTCCAACCAAGACCTCAAATCGCGAAGACAGGCTTCAGCGTTTTCGTACGGAATTGCCCACTCCGTTGTGTGTTGGGGATACTGTAACAACGACGCGGGTGAGATATCCATCAAAGTCATAAAGTGCAAGCCCAGGCTTACCCGACAATCCACATTAAATATGTGATGGCCATCATCAACTCCAATGGATTTATTGCTGATGAGCCAACAAGCAAAGTTGGCAATCCAGGGGTTTAGGAACAAGAAGAACCGGCCGAGAAACAATAGGAACTGGACAACGTGGTAGCCCAAGAAGGCATGCCATAGCCAACTTCCCGCTGGTTTCTTGGGCTAGATGTACCGAAGTTGTCAACAACGTAACTTTGACGGTGAAAGCTAAGTTTGGTACCTCAGTTGTTCGATCAGCATAGCTGCAGCGTATGGTATCAGCGGTGGGAAACCACCAAAATCTGACATGTTCAGCCGAATAGACGAGTTTATCAAAATTTGGAACAACTTCGTCGAATGGAAGCGACTCTTGGTACTCCTTCAAGCGATATGCGGGTTCGACTTCCATTTGAACGGAAAGGATGATACCCGTCGCTCCCAGACCGCAAAGCGTGGCGATAAATAGCTCGACGCGTTCGTTGAGCGAGCAAGAGGCGCGAGAGCCGTCAGCAAGGAGAAGCGTCAACGACATGACATGGGTGGACATGACTCCATAACCAATACCAGAACCATGGGTGGCGGTTGTTATGATGCCTGCCAGCGTCTGGTCAGAGATGGAACCAACGTTCATCATGGCTAGGTTGCTCTTCGCCAACTCAATGTGGAGGTCATGAAGCGTGATACCGCCTTGGGCAATCACATAGCGCTTTTCTGCATTCACCTGTGAAAAAGATCAGCATTCGACAGTCAGGGGTTGTCGATGCTAAACAACGACAAACAGTGTCCTCTTACCTCTAAAACCCGATTCATCTTCGTCGTTCGCAACATAAATCCATTGGTGCATGCAAGATCGCTTGGACTGTGACCGACGCCAACAGCCCTCACAACCTTTCCTTCGCGACGTGCAAGCTCTAGAACGAGCTCGCACTGGAATTCATTTTCTGGTTCAAAGATAGCGAGGGGGGTGCAATAAAAAGTATGGCCCCAATTTGTGAAGCATGCGCGCTGGGACGGCACAGTGATAGGAGTGAGAAGGGTATACAGAATCTGTGAGGGTATGGAGCTGGGGTGAGCGAGTTGAGAAGACATGAGCGATAGGAAATTACGCCTACAGTACCAGTGATTTTTTTGCGACGCTTTATAAGTCAGGAGCTGAGATGGGTGGGTATAGATGACGCTCCGATCGTTGCCCTATTTTCCGGCCTCCTGGAACGGGCTCAACCGACGGCGAACCCCGGATAGTTAAAAGTTTCGTGTTAAATCTATTAAATCTGGATGCGAAATTTAGTATTTATACGGAAGTTACAAGAGCCGAGACACAGGCCCGATAAGGGCCACGCGAAAGCAATGCCTGAAGTGGGTGGAAACACAGGGATAGCTAGCAGGGAAACGTATCTCGGATTCCAAGCCCGTCGCGATCAATTCCAGATTGGCTTTTCCCTGTCATGCAGGGTCGTGATCATCTCAACGAGCCCTATCACCATCCTCTTTTGAAATTTACGCGTCATATCAACACCTGTACAATTTATCACCGTTTCTCCGAGGCACGATTAGATGTACCCGTCTGCCGAAATTTCAGAATTGCAACCTCATTTTTTTCGCCATCACTGATGTATCTTTCAGCACCGACCAAAACGCAATCTTCACACCATTCTCAGCAGCCCGCAGTCCTGCACAAAGTTCGAATGGCTTTCAGAAGGAAAGCCTAGACCACGAAGTACATGAGGATATGAAATAGTTCCGAAAGCCTGAGCATAAGACTAGATTGTTCACCAGAATCATCGTGACGGCTACACAAAACAGTACAATATAATCCAAACCTGACAGGGGGTATAATCCATCGAGATATTGGAATCAATCTCCTAGCTCAAAAAGTCGAACGTAACTCTGCGTGTGAGAAGATGAGTTTCATCAAACTGGAAGGGAGAGGAGACTCGAACCTTCCCCATTCTTGACTGTTGTACAAGAGGATGCCTCGAACCTCGGCGCTATCAAGCTCAAGACCCAGCTCGAATTCTTAACGGATGCTCTAAGTGGCTTAATTCTTCGAGAAACACAAAATCATACCAGTGTAAAAGCCACCCATTTGGGGCATTGCAGCGTTTTGGTGGAAAGTCGGAAGCGAAGACAAATCCACAGTCCACTTGCATAGCTCGAATGTCTCCCCCTCGTCTGTGTAGCGCATCATCTTCTCAGAATCGCTTGTATAGAGCACCGCAACGAAGGCTGAATCTGTTACCCGTCAGAACATCATTCAACTAAACGGCGATGCGAGCAAAGTACCTTGCGCCGATTGAGAGAATTTGCTACGAATCGGTTGTTAATACCTTAAGAAATCCTAAACTTCTCATGGTGACGTACCAAAATTTGGTTGTCAAGCGTTGTCTAGATTCACGGATTATTAGATGATGCTGTGAAGAGAAAAAAAGTATTGATTCAATGACAGACCCTTTTCGAAGAATTGCACCCTTCGATACAAGATACTGCAACCTGCGAGCCGGCAGCTTCGTTAGGCGAGCAAAAGAAAGCAGAGCGCAATACCGCACCTGTTGTCACAAATGGGGACACCTGCGTCATTGTTTTTGATGTACGCTGGCCGCTTTAACCAGTCCTCTTGCTCAGCAGGAAGCTTCACCTTTTCAAGACAGAAAATGCGCATCGTGAGAGAAAATGAAGATTGGTGTCTCAGTGGGCTCTTACCTTCATGAGATATGAACGTGGTGCGATAACACTAGAAACAAGGGTCCTTCGAGCTAGCCCATATTGTGCTGCACCTCGCAAAGTTGCGGTATCCGAATCAGGAGGTCGAGCAATAACCCGAATACGAGACGAGAATTGTTGCTACATCACAAAGTCGAGAATTAAAACAACTGGAGAATGCGTCACGATACGCACCTCCACTCGTTGCTTTAGATATTCACTTCCGGCAAAACCTCCTACAAGAAGTAGTGCATGTATTACTTGATCCACTCTGGCAACTTGTTCCTCAAGGAGTTGTAAAACCTGACAAGGTTCGCAATTTCGTGGAAAAAAAGGGTCCAGTGAACTCAATAACGTACCTCGTTCACAACGGGATCGAAAACCTCCCTGCGTAATAGATTCCCTGGAATGGATAACTGCCCGTTAATTAGCCCCACCGAAGGGTCGTGAGGGTCCTCGACATTGAAACAGGTGAAATGGAACATATTATCTATAAATTTCGTGATTCGCCGCAGAGACAAGCACTGAATATAGAACAGACCATCATCTTCGATACCAGAATAATTCAATTTGTCGGTTTCACTGAAGGAGTGCACTTTACGCAAGGTGAGGAAGGGGACACACCAGAATTAAGCACACTGACTGAAATAAGCAAGGGATGCTGGATCGAGATGGGCAGGATGATCGGCCAGAAGAGTCTAGTAAATGGGTTGGCAAAACAAGAATGGCACAAATAAAAGTCGGATCTCACCTTGACAAGTTCCCGGAAACGAAGGTCAAGGAATAAGCTACCGCAATTGGCGCCTGATCTCGCACACATCTCCGCAATCTCAAGGTTGGCCATTTGCCCGATTATCTAGGAAAAGGGTCAAGAAGGCAAGACAATTATGCCGCAGGGACGCACTTTGTAAACCGCAAGATCGACAGTGCCACCACCTGCGTCACATACAATGAAATTTTGAGAGGGTTTGAGGTGATGGAGGTTGGACAAGTGGGCGCAATGAACGGCTGCGGCCTCCGGCTCAGTAATTATTCTCAATCGGTCTTTCCATTGGTTGTCGCCAGCCCTAGAGCTCTGAACGAGGCCAGCCGAGATAGCGGCCTCTCGCATGATGTCGCATCCGCGTGCATCCCACGCAGCAGGAACGGTCAACCAGACATCGGCAGAGTCTATTATTAGGAAGGCAGTCAAAATAAATTACCCGTAACGAAGCAAAAGGGCGTACTGAGGTCAGCAACGGCTCCAATATCCCTTGTAATTTGATCCTTTGCATATTCCCACAAGCAGCTGAGGAAGTCGATGATTAGGTCAATCGCCTTTTTCCCTGGCTGAAAAGAAGCTCAGCAACGATCAGAAGGTCGTGGATCAAGCGTTCACTTGCCGGCAGAGTGGGCAGACGTGGATCAATAGCAGATTCATCGCGAAGCGCGTTGGGTTCTAGAAACAATTTGAACCATTCGCAACGCGTCGTCCCGGCCATTGGACTCGCGTTTTTAGCTTCCAAACCCCAAGCAAGTACCCGTCCATGCTCATCATACAACAGGCAGGTTGGGATCTAACTATCTGTCAGAGACGAATCACAGAAGCAGGTAGGTGTCATAACCTTTCGGAAAGTCTCGAATGACCCAGGCCAGTTCAATATCTGTTGCACCTGGCCCCCAGCGATACGTGATGATCCATAGGCCTGAAGAAACCTTTAGTCTGAATCCACCTTTGTTTCCAATAGCACTTACGACACCCGAGAACGTAGTACCTATACACCGTATGAGCACAAGTCACGTAAAAATAATATGGCACTAACCAAAATCGATTGAGACTGACATCTTCCCTTCGTCCGCAGCGGTGATTGTGTTCAGCTGATTATTGCGCACTGGAGAAATATGAGACGACTGCGCAGCCGACGGTGGTCGTATCAAGGGCTCGTTAGACGAGAAGCCGCTGGAACCATTGAACACAGAACCATTCAATGGTGTCGACGCTGGAAGGGGCGGAGAGGGGGAACTTCCGTACCCACCGAACTGATTCGTAGGCGGCGGTGAAGCAGACTGGCCCCAGGGCATGCCTTGCTGCATTCCATTGCCGGTGGAGTGTACCGCTGGCGGTGACGCGAGAAAGGGTTGCTGAAAGCCTTGGGTTTGCCCCATCATTGGTTGCCCAGTGGGCTGGCTGGTGATAGTTCCAGCACTATAGGCAGGAGTGCCACTGTTAGTCGGGGGGTTGCCGTCGTTAGGTTCACCACAGCAGCCCATGGTGCAGAACAAGATTCGAGTTGAGAACAGGTCAAGAAAACACGAAAAGCACCGACTTGGGGCTGCGCGTGTTCAGCGGGCGTGCCTGATGGCTGTGTATGAGTATTTAGGTAGCGCAACGTCCTTGGCAACGTTACAACTTTCGAAACCTCAAAGGTAGGCATAGTGAACAGTAAGACGAAGAGTGTATGTCATGCTTGATTCTGGTTATCGCGGCTCGTAATTCTTGATCCAGTCTGAAAGTCATCGAACGAGAGAAATAT
>Ga0307507_10003492_pt1 | contig 30296 bp, 28 predicted proteins | sample 7_EM_MG_FD_207223 | JGI IMG/M metagenome (GOLD analysis project Ga0307507, IMG submission 207223) | Populus trichocarpa ectomycorrhiza microbial communities from riparian zone in the Pacific Northwest, United States - 7_EM | ecosystem: Host-associated > Plants > Roots > Unclassified | place... | reverse complement strand
GGCATGAGATTTGGGTTCTTCACGCAACCATCTAAGTTCTTTCATACGCTATACTTTCAATCAAAAACCTTTATCTACTATATCTCCACGAACCAAGACCCGACGGTCTTATATGAGTCTAGCGATCAACGTTACTAGATAAGAGTCAAGGGCCTTAGCTATCGCAAGAGCTATTGAGAAACGGAAGAAGTGATCGTTAGGAAACTATCGGTTACCTGCTGCAAGTATCACCCGGAGAGGAGAGGATTGTAGCATATAACCACTTATGAAACCCAAAGCAACCAACAATAAAAGAAGAACAATGGGGGAGCGGGGGCCACCAAAACTATTGCGGCTTTGCACTCATTACTCAAGAACCCAAGGCGTTGACATCTGCTACTTAGACAGTGCAATATGACGACTGAGCGTAACCGACGGGTGCAACCGTTGAGAAATTGCGAGGGAGGCGTAAGGCAAAGGGGCAGTAGGGTGTCAGCCGAGTGAGTGGATTGTAGCTGTAACCGAGCAACGGGACGAGAACTTGAGGAGGGAGAGGAGGGGTAAACCCAATAACCGTGGAAACTATCGGTAACCGTGTGCGTGTCTGACTAGGCAGTCTCTAAAGGAAGTGAAGAGAATGGAGAAATTGACTGTAGCCTGATGACCAGTTTTCTCCTACTGCGAACTGTAGTCCCAGTCGTCTGTAACATGGGCGAGAGGGTGTTGCCGACCGTGTGAGCGTTAAGTGAGGCAGCGAAACGCGAGCGGAGACAGGAGGGAGTAGAGCCAAACGACCCCTGGAAATAAGGACACCAGGGCCCAAGGACATGATGAGGGAACTAAGGCGGGAGGGGGGGGTGCAGCTCACTGAGAGTGCAGGGGTGGATGTTGACGATGAATTCTCATGGTATTGAGATTTTAATCACCGGGTGTGTAGAGGAGATGGTTCGTGACCCAAATCTCAAGCCCCGAGGGTGCCCTTATATGGCGGTTCTTCCCTCAACTCTAACCCTCTGTGACTCATGCTCTCGCGTCACACGACTCATGACTCATATTGAGTCATAGTGTGAAATCCATCAGCTGACTTGTACAAGTCAGCTATGCCATATCTTGCAACCAATCAAAGCTCATAAACCAAGTCTTGTGCCCTAAAGGGGTCGCATGCGCGAAACCCATAACTCATAACTATGAGCCATGTGTGAAATACATTAACTACATGACCACAATCATGAGTCATGTCACTAAACTACCAATAACAATAAATCAATGACACTCTATTGCGTTGTTATGTGAAAAATCATGAGTCAACTGATCTCATAGTGTGAAAGATAACAAACCGATGACTAATAACTATAAGTCATGAGGAAAGCTGTCTTGCTTAGTCACCGTTTCTGACACTGTCTTTGGGTTGATGAGAGAATTTTTTACCTCTTTTTTCAATTCTACATTTTGATACAGACATCTGCTTTGTCAGCTTCACAGGCTTCTTTTTCGCTGGGGTAAGAGCTAAGAGTACGGCATGCGGCTGCTATTTAGGGTAGAAAATTTTGTAATATTTTGTAATTGTTGCTAGGGCTCTGAGTGATAGAGGAACTGTGCCTGATGGGTACTTCAAGTAGTATTACTTGGAGCATGCTTAAAGCTATACTGCTAGGGCTTCAAGTTTACAAATTCCGGAGATAGGAGACTGTGCTTGCGGCTGGCAGTGGGTCTTATCTCAATTATAAAATGCTTTAAAATGTATAAAATAGTTTTTTTGTTAAATTATAGAATTTATCTGCCTGAGGTACAGACCTCACATGCAACATAAGCTATGTTATCAAAACCTCTCCTACAGGCCTAGGAAAAAACAAGAAGCTTCACGTCCCTTTGGTGTAGGACTAACTGTACAATCACTACCAACAAAACCGGACTGGCTGGAGCCAAGTAAAAAAACCCACATTGTGCTTTTATCAAAAGAGTGTACCCCATGCTCAGGCCAGGCTCCCCTATAGTAGGCCACTCTTCCGAAAACTACCTAGCTACAGCCCGAGGAGCATTAACCTGAAGCTGGTATAAAAGAAATCAAAAATAATATTAAATATAGCAACTTGAAGGCAGACTTCTCATTTGCCTAACAGGCATAATATTGTATATTAGTTTAGCTAGTATAGTATAACATCCTGGTATTGAATTATTGTAGATATTATCTCTAATGGAATAACATATCTTTAAGAATCAGAGTGGTATCAAGGAGGGTAGTAATGCAAGTAAACTGTAATACCTGTCCGTTACCATTAATCCAATTCTCATACATTTATTACTTAATATACCATATATAATCCTATAATAAACCTACAACATTATAACTAATAACTGGTCTCTCATCTCACTTATATTCTCCTTCATCCTTCATAAGACTATTTACAAGGCTAACTTCTTGTCTGAAAATGATGTATACAAGTTTACTGTTAATTCCAGTATTACGACCCCTTTCCTGGATACTGCTATCTGTACTTTTCCACTTCATAATATTTGCAGGGTGAATTTACTTGTCCCTTTGGACAGCTTTTTCTCAACCTTATATGCTATTTTCTCCTATATCTTTTCCAACCTGTATTCTATTCCTACTGCTGCAGCAAGACAGCATATCAAGAGGAATATAAAATGAGTAAAGAAACAACCTAGTTATATTATACACACTCTACCCAGCCGGCGCTCGTCGGTGTAATACACCGAATCTAACCGCAGTCCAATCACCGTACCGGTATCCTAGGCGCCAGGCGCTAAGATTGCCATTACAGAACCCGCCAGGGTAGGATCCAAAAGTCAGGAAGAAAGGAGTTCACAAGAACCGCCGAGAACAATCCACGAACAGGGGGCATCCACCAAACACACCCCATCATCTCGCCACGGCCACTTCCTAAACCCATCCACCTCATGAAACCATCATCACCACTATCCACAATACAATAATGAACGCACAAGTTCATATAATACTCCATTTGCTACTGTGAATCTACTTGGCTATACATTCACCCTGTACAGTGCAGTGCAATACAGCAAAAACATATCGATCACTACCTTCCCTCCCTAATCCGATCCGATCCGATCCGCACGATACAAATTTGTCCTATCTTATCAAATACATTAAACAAGGAAGGAAAAGGGAAAAATAAATTACAAAAGAGATATAATATTACGGCTGGCAGGTAGCGCGCACGTCTAGATCCAAAAGAAAAAGACAAGAAAAAAAGTTGGTTGCGAGTGAGAAGTAATAAAAAAAAACTCCCCAATTAGACAAGGCTACGGCGGTCCCACCTACAAAGTTGGAGGCAGAGTTATAAGAAGCGGAAGGGAAAAAAAGAATTCGGGGAGAGAGTGCGTTAGTGGTACCCCAGTCCAAGTATGATACCGTAAGTTAGAAATGTGCATATACAGAAAAAGGAGACAAAGTTGAAAGAGACCCAACCCAATCCTGTACTATTCCCCCGCTCCCCTGCCTACCTGACCTATCGATGACAAAAGGAAATGAAGAAAAGAAACTCCGCCCTAAAAAACTGCTAAAGTAAATAAAAAAAACTATCCCTTTCCTGCCATCAATTACTCTAAGGTAACAAAAAGACAAACCAATCCAATGAAGGGACTAATCATCGTTCAGCTTTTGGGGCTCAGGAGAAGGTGGAGAAACTATAGTGGTAGGTGTTGGTAATCCCCCACTAGAGAGTCCCGCTTCATCCTCAATTGTATCGTCCGATCCCCTCCGCATGTTCATGAGTGCCAATTTGGCCTTGGCCACTGCATCTTCGGCACTTTCTCCACTAGCACCACCCACGACGGCAGCCGCCCCTGTGGTAGAGACATTACTCCCTTGTCGTCGCCGCCTTTCCCTCCTAAGGTCCTCCCCACTACCCCTCCGCCGCCTAACCCTCAGACTACCTGCAGCACCAGTGCCTTGAGCTCCGGGCGTCGCCGAAGCAGCCAATGAGTCCCCACTATTCTGACCTCTCAATTGAATTAACATTTCCTGCGTTTTTGAGGTCAACGCATCTTCCTCTTCAGTTGTTGAGGAAGGTATCGATGGAAGTGGTGAGAGAGAAGGTGGGGCTTCATTTGGCGAAGCCGACTGCTCCCCAGCGACACCCTCGGCAACGCTTGCTCCTGATGCCGTTCGGCTTGCGCCTGAAGCAGTTCTTCGACCGCCTCTTGCGAGGTTTCTACGCCGGGTCTCACGTTTTTCTCTTTGGGCCGGTCCAGCCTGTTTTAGCTTCTCAAATAGGGCTTCCATCGCACCAGAACTGTTGGGTGAAAGTGGGCCCTCATTGGCTTTCTGGTTGTGTGCAGCTGCGTTCAGGAGCTGCTTTCTCTTCTCTCGCCGTTTTTCTTCATCTTCGAGTTCCAAATTCTTCTGGTTGGATGCCTAGGTAAAGACCTAGGTTAGCGTATCGCATCAGAAATGCAAAGGAAAATCTTACCTTATAGTTCTTTACGAAATCGGAGATCATCTTGAAAAATCTCTTCCTCGAGGTCTCGTCTGCGTGATCCTCGCCATAGTAGGTTAAAAGGTCATCGTAAGTCTTAGTCATAGCCTCAAGGTGATCTTTAAGATATCCAGCCTTCTTCCTCGCTTCCGGCAAAATTGGCAACACCACTTGGAGCACACGGTCTGAGGGGTGAAACTTCTTGGGATCGCTCAAATTTCCTGAGTCCACAGATGTCTGGATATTGTTAATGTTATCAATGAACCTCTTAGCTTGCATCATCAAATTATCCACATCCACTATTTCCAGTAAATCAGCACATATTTTCAGGAACACATATCCCATCAACTGCGGTGCTAACCTTTCTCAAGTGAAACACACTCATAGAGCTCGTCCACGAATAATTGCCATTCGGGAAATTTATTTCGAATCGACATTTCAATGTAATCCATGAAACTGCGCTGGTTTTTCTCATCCTTGACGTTGACTAATCTTGAGAGCGTGCCAAGCTTAAAACCGGTTGCTTGCTTACTTGCGTCATTCATGAAATTTCCCATCGTAAGAATGACCTTGGGGCGGGGGTTAGTATCCACATGACTTTCCCGAGTGATTGCTAATGACTTACATTCAAAACGCCGTGGAAGGCCTTGGATCCCCGAACAATATCTGAAACCTTAACAACTTGGTGTAATTTTCCTTGAAGTTCTGTATAATCTGGATCTAAACTTCTTGTAAGTGCTAGGGCTCTTATCCGTGATTTCCAGTAATGATGGAGATTGTAGGCCGTCTCCAGGTAGATGTAATCTTCTCTCCTTAGTTCATTTGGATCAGATTCCCTCTTCTGTTTTTCGGCATCAGTTTCTGTCCAGTCTGTACTATATGGTGCCAGGTTCTTTGAGAGATTGTCGCTGATATTGCACATCTCATCCTTGAGCAAAAAGTCCATGATAGCGGCGTTGTCCAAGATATCTTTATCACAGCTGACGAGCTTCTTGACAAGCTGCTCAACTGACAATCCGGTATATTTCGAAAGTGCAATCTGAAGACTCTTGACAACACCAGAATCCAAAAACTCCTTCTTCTTCTCTTCGTTGCCCTTGCCTCTCTTCAACATCCTAGTCTCTTTAAATGCGAAAAGACGTTCCATCTCCTCAAGAATACCTTTCTTGCTAAGCTCATCAAACATAGTTTCCTTGTCGATGCGATTTGCCCAGAGAGTATACTCAACACCATCAAGCTTCTCCCAATGCATGGGCTTGAGCTTCTTTTTAGGTCTAATGCCTGTGTAAAATGATCCTGCAAGTCCGCTTGTAGGGGGGAAAGCACCAGGCATTGCAGGAGGTGGTGGTGGCATACCTGGTGCTGGAGGCCCACCAATCTTGAATCCACCCGGAGGCGGAGGCGGCGGAGGAGGTGGTGCACCACCAAAGCCAGGCATAGGTGGGGGAGGAGGCGGAGCACCACCACCAAAGCCTGGCATAGGGGGAGGTGGAGGTGGGGCGCCGCCGAAGCCTGGCATTGGAGGGGGTGGTGGCGGTGGAGCACCGCCGAAGCCCGGCATAGGCGGGGGTGGAGGAGGTGGGGCGCCACCAAACCCTGGCATTGGCGGTGGAGGAGGCGCAGATGTTGAAAATCCAGGCATAAGAGATGAATCGGCTGGGGGAAGTGGGGGAGGAGGCGGGGGTGGGGGCCCATCGAATTTGGCCCCCCCACTTGGTGGTACCTCTACATCTACTGGAGTCTTCGGTGAGTCTGACTCCATGCTCGAGTGCCCAGTGGTCACGCCATCCCCAGCATCTGAGACATCCTTGGTCTCTACCTCCCTGTCTTCTTCGTCTGGATCGATGACTGGAACCCTAGCAGCGATCTCCCCCAAGATCCCTGTAGCTCGCTCGGGGTTCATTTTTGCCCTCGGCACGTAGCGATCTTTGCTTGCAAGCGGTCTCTTGCCAACTTCAATGATTCTTGGTCTCTCAAACTCAACGAAAAGATCATCATCAGTCTCCTCCGCAATTCCATCTTCCCTTTCCCCACGCATCCTCTCACGCTCAGCGAGCGTTTCAGGAACAGAAACTTGCCGATAGCTCGGGGATTGGATTCCTTTATGTTTAACACTTCCAAAGTTTAGGGAGACATTTCTCTGTCGAGCAGCCTCCTCGAAATGTTCTCGTTCAAGGAGCTTAGCCTCCATTTGCACAGCATCCATTCTTTCCCTCAATTCCCTCAACCTGTCACTCGGGGCAACCTGCTGCCATACTTTGCCCTCCAGTTTGAATTCCGTCTTCTTCCTCTCTAGCTGAGTTTCCAATCGTAACATCAACCGTCGGCGGTCCAATATTCCATTCATTTGCGTAACGTCGGCTTCCGCCGGAATGGGCCTACCCTCCTTGTTCGCTTGCTTAACCCTTTCAGCATGCGCAGCATCAGTTGCATCCTGAGCGTCACGAAGCATAAGATATAGCTCTCTAGTTTCTAGCTCACTCTTTTGCATCTGCATGGCATGCGCAAGCTTAATTTCCTCAAGCTCCCCCTTCAAGCCTTCGTTCTGTCTCCTCTGGATTTCAATGACTTGGGTTTGTTCTTCCAATTGCTTTTTTAACCTTGCAATCAGGCCGTCCGCGCCCATGTCAACTTGAGCCCTCATAGCATCCCGTTCGGCAATTGCACTCTCTGCAATTTGCCTAGCCTCGCTAGCCTCTTCCAATGCATGCCTAGCCTCGCCATCGGTGTGCAGCTTGTCCATCAAGGCCTGAACCGAAAAGTTAAGGCTCGCTTTCAGGTCCATATCTGGTAGACGTCGGTCCATAACTACATAGCCCAATATCGAGTCAACGAGCTGAAACATCCGGAGCCGGTCTTCACTATTATTATCCCTCATGAGTAGGAGGTGTTGCAATGTCGACATGAAATAATCCTGGGTTCTGGTATCCCGAACTTTACTCATGATAGCATCCACGATAGCTGCTGGATCATTCAAATCCTTCGGGTCCCCATCAAGACTATCAACCATACTTCCCCCATCTCTTTCCATAAGTTCATCATAGTCCACGGCGGCATCCTCTTCATACTTCTGAATCTGTTTGTCAATTAAGTCATACTGAAACCCTTGCATCTTAGCCGCTATCCTCCCAAACCCACATGCTTTGAACTGGGCTCGGATGTGGATTCTGGCGTGTAGATCGTCGGCTCCTGAGGCTATTATGTTGATAAGGAATAGGGTAGCCAAAGCGTATTCCATGAGCAAGCTTTCCATTCCAATACCACCAGATCTAACTTCGTCGCTGGCGCCGACAAGACTTCCGAGCTTGCCTCTGCCATCGATAGTGACTTCCACAATTCTGAGCCAAGAGTCAAATCTCCCGTTTTCACCCTGGTGCGTTTTGATTTGATCAAGTGCTGCAAGAACCCTAGTATGGCCATGTGGTCTATCCCAATGGCACAGAAAGGTCAAAACCTCACTAACGAGTTTCCTGGTCGTTACCCTTGGCGATGTGAGGGATGCCGTCAGAGCCGATACGCAGTGATGGTGCCTGAGAGCATCGTCTGCACCGTATTTGTTGTTCATCAACGCCTTAAGGCATTTAACAATATCATATTCTCGGTCAAGCATTGCATCGGTTCCACTATTTTTTCCACTATGGTTGTTTATACCCCGCAGAACAGTAGTAAGAGCAACTTGCCCTTGGGCTTCAATAAATTCCTTTACCCAACTATATCACAGAGAACGAAATTGATGAGCAACTTTTAGAGCACAAATTCCAAGAGGTTTACATACCTAATTGGCTGTGTTCTCAGGGAAACACTTAGACTCCCAAGCTGCTTGGCGCTAATGGTCCCGTCCATTATCTTTTTCACATACCACTCCGGGCTATCTTCGTCTAGGTCACGTCCTTGTGCCTGGGCAGCAACTCGTCTTTTCTGCTCCGCTTGGAAATCGGCTAGTTTGTCTTGGTGAACCATAACCCATTTCTTGCTCGGCGCATACGCCATCATTTGTCGTTTGGCCTGTTCAGGAAGATTCATGTACCCACGTTTTTCCATTAATTCGTAAAACATGGCTTCTACAACCTGGTCGTTCCGTGGTCGTTCAAGTGTAAACCCTTCCGCAGACTGAAACGACATGGGGGAAGGAACTGGGTCAGCGACGCTAGGCGTTACAGAAAGAACTGAGTTTCGTGTGGTGGATGAAATAGAGGAGTATAGGGAATTCTGGTCAGAAGAAGATCGAGGATAAGTAGAATTGGACGGGTTGGAAACCATAGAATTGTAGAAGCTAGGTGCAGAGGAATTGCTGTCATGTTGTTGACGAGACGAAAATGTCGCGTTCGTGTAAGGACTTGGTGGCCCCTGATGATAATGATGTGCTGGAGGAGTCATCGCTGTTGTCGAAGAAGAGTTGGAAGGAGGTGGCCTTGGTCCCGAAGGATGAGAAGAATGTTGATCTTGCTGCTGAGGATACACAGAGGGGTATTGGTGGAAGTCTCCCATTCGCCCTAATGCATGAGGGGTGACCTGCTCGTCACCTCGAGATACGGGACGAGGATAATCTGCAGGCCCCGGAACCGGCTGCCGGTTCAGATCCGCTGCTACTGAATCGTAGGGTATGGAGGTAACCACACCAGCAGAATAGTTCAATCCATTGGTCGCCGTTGGCGATAACTCTGAGGGGTAGTAATAGCTGTCTCTATTATCTTGGTTGCTTTTTGTACTTGACAAGGAAAGCCGATGGTGGCTCTTGCTTCGAGACTTGGGCGGATCCGCATCTAATGATGAATATGTTTCGCCTCCTTTTGGTGTAGACGAGAACTGCGCAACTTTGGACAATTTATTCCTCGAGAATATAGAACTTTTCCCACTCGATTGACGACCCGCCCCTCCAGACGAATTTGAAGACATGATGACACCGGGTTGAAGAAATGAGGTTGGTTCCGGTTTCGGGGATGACGAGGGAGCTGTGGGCCGTGGAGTTTGAGGCAACGGTTTTCGCTCGAGCATCCGCGGTACGACTCTTTTATCGGTCTATCCTTCAATCAGCAAGTTGGGGGTTGTTGCGAATTTTTTTTTGAAAGTAGGGTTGCTGTTGTTGTTGCTAGAGGTAGCAATTCCTATGAGGATGGCAGAGGATGCCCAAACAGGGTGTGGCTAGGCGTGTTGAATTTCGAAGGTGTAGGGCACGATAATGCAATGTTGGGCCTTCTGTCCAGCGACAGAGCCTACCCGAGAGTCCCGTTATTTAGATTATGATAACTTCCTTCCACTCTTCGCTTGCCCTTCCTCCTAACCTGCAAGCTTTCCCAAGTGTACCCCTCCCAGCCGCTCGAATCACCGAGAGATACCCCACGCCAAGGCTGTATCGCAAGAGTAGGTACCTCGAATGCCAGTTCACACACGAAGCAGGTACCCGATGTAAGAATTAAAATCCTCCCCTCGCTGTCTCGAAAACCGGGCGCCGAGTGAAGCCAGCTTGTGTATGTTTGATCTTTTTGTTGATTCTAAAACCAGTCAGCTTCTATGGGTTTCCTGCTGACCTCCCCTCCCCTTGCGTACGATATGGATCACGAACGAGCTTGAAAACCCGAACCCAACCGAGTGCGCCACAGTGCTAATCACAGAGAAGAAATTTTTGGAGGGGGAGAAAAACAAAGAATCGGTTCGTGTCGTGTGGGTCACTTCACTTCACTTCGTTTCCATAAGGCAGAAGACACCACACGAGGAGTAGCGGGGCTGGCGAGAAAGGTGGTTACAATCAGATGAAGATAGGGGAAACAAGAAGAAAGAGATGGTACCGGCAGTCAAAAGTAAGGGTTCAATCGGCCTTCTCTGGCAGAAAGCGCCTACTCGAGTGTGGAAGGTGTGTGTGTGGTGTTCACAGCAGGGCGATCGAATGAAGTGGTGCCAACCCTTGTCAATTTTGATCTGAACCCCCCTATCACTGCTAGAAAGAGTAAAGTCCCAGGGGCGTCCTAAGCTCTTCCTTCCTCAAAGGATGTCGATTCTACCTCAGTGAGGATAGAAGAGCTTAGTAAGTGCAAACTCTCACATGTTCCGCTGTGCAGAGAACGCATTTATTATCCACGAGTGTGATCAGCAGACAAAATAGGTTCTTTTTTTCACTTGAAGTCCCCCTTGTGATCCCTGTTTCGCTTCAGCTTCTCCCGGGACATAGACAGACAGCTCCAGCAGACCTCTCAGCCTCATCCAACCTGCACACAAATACCGGTAAATCACCCTCACACGGCTATCATACCGTGCCTGCCACCGTGCTTGCACACATCCCCCGAACCTCATGAATGACCATGATGGGTACTGTCCGTAACTTTATTACTGTGAGCCCCTGGGAATCCGCCGAGCAGACACTCTGTTTTAGGGAATCAGACTGACAAGTCTACAGACAATACTTCTCACATTAACCTGCTCGGCAATCCTTTTTATCACATACCGCCATGCCCTCCGGCCAATACTAGTGAAGCGCAATATCATCCCTCTAAGAAATCTTCCTCGGGCGTTATCCGATACATTTTCATCGCAAGGGCGCGTTCGGCTCGGTGATGATGACAATCGAGAAACCAGCAGCAGAGATCTAGAGGAGGGCTTCAGAGACGACAGCGATGATGAAGAAACCCCAACCAGAGATGATAGGATACGAGAACCACACCCGGGCGCTTCGGATTGAATGTTGAGAAGAGGAGAGACGGGTTATTGATCGTGACTCCGGAGGCACTGGCAAGAGGGATGGATGCAGGTTATTGGCGCGGGAAATCAGGGGGTCATCGGTGTTCAATGATATTACTTTTTCGTTCTTATCCCTAATCAACAAACATCCCATTGTTACCGCCTCCCATTTTCTTTGTGTGTAGGTCATTCTTCCCAATCCCTATACGATACTACGTCTGGTCCGTCTCGAATCCACTCCCATCCGCACCTCCATCCAACCACCGTCCTTCCGATTCCCGCAAAATCTTTCCATATATCTACCCCTTCCCAAACCCCGCTTCCTTCCCATTCTTGCTTGACCCGATTCGCCTGTTCCCATCCCCCGACCTCAGCTACAACCGCTTGAGATCCCAACCTCTCCGCAGCCCGTCCAATGGCGGGATAAAATATATCCCCGTTACCATCTTTCGGCACCAACGCCAGCTTGGGCTCGTGGTTCCTGACGGAACGCCCAGTAGATATATTGAATGACTTTCCAGAAATGTATGGTGGGTTTGATATCACTACCTCTACCCCCTGAAGCTTTTCCCCGATTGCTTTGACCAAACTATCCACAGCTAGAATGTCACCATGGAAGAACTCGATATCTTCACGTACATTATCCCGTAGTACTTTTTTATTATGTTCAAGATTCCGTTTGCTCAATCGGAGCGCCTCAAGCGAAATATCGATACCAAGTATTCGTGAAGACATCCCTGCTGTAGATAACAGATTATGTAGAAGTAGCGGAATACATCCCGTCCCAGTGCATAAGTCAACAATTCTGACATGCGAGCGCGGGCGCAGGTGTTTAAGAATATGCCCACCAAGATGACTAGTAAACTGCTCCGTTTCCGGTCTAAAATAAAAGCGAGAATCAGAAACCTCGCGATCCCGCTACCAGTAGAGTAGCAATGCACCACGTAGAGGAAAAAGCGTTAACACGACACAAACCTCGGAATCAACACTCCTCTCTCACATATCATCTCCAAAGCCCCAAACGGCTGGGTGCCCAATAGGTACTGCAGCGGCCATCCACGCCCACGTTTCTCGCACAGCGCTTTCAACCAATTTTTCCCTCCTCCTCCTTCTCCTCCCCGTCGCCCTTCATGGGTCAGCCAGCGCAGCTCCATAGATGCCTGTTCGATCGTCCGGCATTCCGGCAGAAGGAGCGGGAGAAGCGCATGTCTCCTCCCCGCTGCTCGGATCAGCTCTGGTGTCAAGCGGGGCATTCGTGGCGGACGGTGAATGTGGCAGTGTCAGAAAAAATAAAAGTAAAAAATTAATAAAAATAAAAATAGACGTTGAATTAAGCTTTGCGCACGGCCCCTGAGCGGGAAAAAGGTACTTTTGTTTTTGGTTGACCTATGTACCGTGGTTACGTCCGGGGGCGAAGGGGGTTTTATCTTCGAAGTATATCATGGTCCTTACTAGTGGTTTGAAAACTTTGACAGATCACCAGTAGTAACCATTGTCTTTCGGGGTGAGGCTATTCTAGTTTTTGAAAATACCTGACTTGCGATTGGTGATAGGGTTGAGGGATTACTGTAATATTATTATATCATAGTATCATATGTCCTCACCTAGTTGACGCCTATGCGGTATCATACATAGCACATAGCACTAGGGTTCCAACAGTGCTTTCACCGGCGGTATAGAGAAATAGCTACGTTCCACCCGAAACCTGCTATCGTAAATAAGTCGTGGACCTTGTCTTCCTGAACCGGGAAATCTAATTGTCGGAGGTCTGCGTATACCCTGGGATTCACTTGGAATCTAACTTTAGGGATAGTTTTAATCCTGGTTTGGAAAAGCTGCCGTAAAGCATAACCTAGGCTACAGTTTTCAGAAGGGGAGCCCAGCAACGACGAATGGCTGTACAATACATATAATAAGAGCCCCGACTATCACGTTCACAACTTCAATCATCACCACGATATATTTGCCCAATATTAGCGAGACCAATACGCATCACTCGAAACCTAAATTCCAGAAAATATTAGCATCGAAGAAGTCGTCTCGAACATTTCTTATGGCCAAATATTTCTTCACAGATATGATATTTACCATACCATTGCGGAAGTTCATTCGCATTACAGCAAGTAGCAGTATGGCGCAGTGGAAGCGCATCGGGCTCATAACCCGCAGGTCAGAGGATCGAAACCTCTTACTGCTAAATTTATTTTTGCAATTTTCTCGCTAAGGGTATGGGGGGTTGTGGTTTTTAAGTGGTGTTGCCCCCCCCCCCCCCAGATGTGAAGCCATCACTCGGTTTTTGCACGAGGGCTCGTCCTATTGTCGATTTTCCACGATTATTAAAGCGTTTCATGCTACCGCTCTCACCCTATCCCACCAATAATAATAAACCACTTAGGAGGCACTTAGTTTATCATATATCACGTAGGTAGAGAGTTTCCATGCAGTACAATACGGGATATCCAAAAGTGCCATGTCTTCTTATCGCTCCTAGCGAGTAAGATAAACTTCTACCACTTTTACTACTCAAGTATGCCAGGCAAGTGTCAAAATGAAAACCATCAGCTGCCAGTGGATCTCTACATTCTATTATGGTACAATTCCAGATCAACAAGTATTATACATGAAGCACTTCACTCCTATCTACACATCTACCCTCCCAGATTTTTCTACCACACCACGACATAATTCGCCGACAATCCTCCCATTCAAAACCGTCTCTGCCACAACCCCAGTAACATGTTTCGGCTGAACCCGCCCATACCATACACCCAGGCCATCAGGCCGATATACCACAACGTTTCCAGCAAACTTATGCCCACTCAAATGACTTGTGAAGCCCACCCGTACCTTTCCAACTCTTCCCTTCTCATCCTCATCACCTTCCAGTAATATCCCTTTCTCCGCAAGCTCCTTCTCAAACTGTCTTCTCAAAGGCCCTGCGACAAGCCCGCACCGTGTGTCCCGAGAATTGTGCGAGCAGATAAGCACAACCGTTTCCACAACCTCCCTGCTCTCCAACGCAGATTCGACATCTTCTCCACCGGGCAGTAAAAACTTCCTCGCAAGGCCGACAACACCCTCATCCTCAATGGGAATGTTTGGCAGATAAACTCCGCTAGGAAAAATATAAGCCGATGTTACCCCTTGCCCTTCTTCAACACCCGGTTCCCGTTCGAAGGAAGAATTAGTGACCAAAGTTGGGGCAAATGGGTCCCTCAAATCCTTCCGCCCGCCACCCCTCATCGCCGTCAATTCCTTGATCTTCCCAGCTAGTCCGCCCCCAGGCTCCGCAACGTCCAACTCAATTTTCGACGCCCAATCCGAACGACCCGTGCAGACGAGCAAGTGGCGGTAATAATTTGCCATAGTTCCCTTCAGAGAAGTGACCCTATCTATATCCAGATCTTCCGGTAAACTCTCGAGGGAGCAGGCGCAGCTCGGAGGGCATTTCTCGGTAATGTGTAGGGAGGGTTGGAGAGGTGTTTTGAATGGAATTGGGATTCGTCTAGTGGAAAGGTGCACGCTGGTGTTGTAGAAGTTGCGCGACAACCGGCGGAGAGAGTAGTGGGGGTGCAGCAACAACATTTTGTGTGCTCCTTGTTGGGGTGAAGTTGGATTAAGAGTGGGAAGCTCCGTGTATTGGTGCAGTCGTCATGTTAAACCATGGCTTATTCCAGAGCATGCGTGATAAGTCAGTCTTGGCGATCATACCGTACTGCAGGTCCGAGGTTTAGGTTTGGTGCCGGTGGTGCGGGCAGTGGGGCTATTGGGGCGCCTTTGTTTTAATGTAACACAGGTATAGTACCGGTAGTGGGATTAGAATAGCCCATTGCTGATTCCTACCGTACAACCAGCAATTGGAAATGCGAGGCCTATTAGATACGACCCCTGCTTTATCAACAAGCAACCGAGTAAGATAGGGTTGCATTGATGGCTGGAATAGTGTATTATACAGTAGTACTGATGCAGATTGGTAGAGTAATATCAAGTTTCCCTGGGAAACACACCCTCGCTATCCCCGGGACTTGAGTGGTGTTCCTTGTTTATATTCGCGTTTTCGGAGATACGGTAGTTTGCAAGGACTTTCCTTTCTTCCTAGCCTGCCATTCCGCCAGCCCCTCGGAGTCGCCGCGTTGACTGTGGACAGTGGGGGCCCGCTCCCAGCAGGCATGGAAGAGTAATGCTGGCCTTATCAGATGATCCACATGATTGTTTTTTTTTTGGGGGGGAGCGTAGCTTGACACAATGGAGAAAAGATCGGGAATCGTGATTGTCATTAATTATCACTCGGATTTTTACGGCAGAGGCTCTGGGGCACCCATGCACATTCTAGCCGGGTAACGTGCCATGCCCTGGGAATTATTATGTAACTTTCCGGCACCACACAATATTATCATTGCAAGTGCCGTCACCCTGAGAGAGGCCTTAATAGACGCGACGATTAGGATAGCTCACCCTTCCCATGCCTGTCACCTGTCGGGTCGGTGCCTCGCAAACCTACGCAAACCTACGCAAACGATTTAGCTACAATGTCACATTCCGACATCACGATACAAACCTCCAACTTCATGTCGGGCAACACTGGCGGTGATTCCGGGGGTGGCGGAGGAGGCGGTGGAGGTGACACCCCTATCGTACCGTCGGAATCTGCAGCGGACCTCACAAACAGAATTCGTATCGACACGAGCAAAATTAAAGAGGAGGAACCGTCTCCCAGCTCGACGGGTGGCGGGGAAGGCGCCGGGAATGATGCTGGTGGGGGACAGCCGGGATTGACGCAGGATTCCTTAAGCTTAATGCAGCTGAAGAGGCTGGTTGTCGAGGCGCCTAGGTTAAAGGTGTGTTTGATCGATCTTTCTTTTTGTTTTACGCCCCACAGGAGAGTTTGTGGGAATCGATCAATTGGACTTTTACCATTCAAATCGGATGGTTGGGCTTTCTATAGGCACCAGGCAAGGAGTATCCGAACATTCGAGTACCAATTTGGTGCCGGCGCTCAGATGCGCAGAGAATTAGCCATATATTTTTCTAATTCCTGTGTTTGGATGCTTCTTACCTGTTCAAGTGCTTGTTGTGCACTCGAGGAAATTTCGAAAGGAGAATCTGACAGTTACCCAGCAACCAGAATACGCTTTTCGCTACTCCTCTACGGATGTTACTACTGCGGAACTAAACGAGTGGTTCTCTTATTCGCTCGCAAACGACCTCTCACTCCTGCTACTTTCTAAACAAACCTTTGAAGAAACCTACGCTGTTCTCTCGCTCCCGCCGCATCAGACAGTCGGGTCACTGGTCGGCAAGCGACCCCCGAGGTGGACTACTAGCAAAGATGTCAAGCGGAAACGTTTTATATCTCGGTGTGCGGACCTCCTAGAGCATACAAGCCAGAGGGAACGAGTAAAGGGTCTTGAGGGGTTAGCCTATGTTGTCCAGGGTGTATTTGGGGAGACTGTTTCTGAAGAAGACCATCTAGACAGGATAAAGAAAAATGTTGCGCTGGTAAGGCAGGCAGGGCTGGTAGAGGCGCTATTTAACTGTGTTCGGGGTTCTGTAGGAAGGGAATTGGAGTATGCTGCTGCGGGTAGTAGTTCGAGAGATGAGACGAAGGAAGGGGACAGGGGATGGAATAGGAAGGAACTCCGGTACGCTTTAACGATATTATACTTTCTGATGGAGGTCACCCGCCGCCATGACGAGGATGCGGGGGGGGCAATACTGGGAATGGATCAAGAAATTGAGTCGCTCCGTGACGAGATTGCTGATTTGCCGGGAGAGAGTGGTCTGTTGGGATTCCTAGCAAAGACTTTAGGTCGTTTGCGGTGGGAGGATAGTGTCGATTTACCACTTATGAACATACTCCTTCTCACATGGAAAACTATGCTACTTGTTTTTGGCGAGCCTGATAGACATCTCGCGAAAGTTAAGATGTATGCACGCGGGCTCGCAGGTTTGGACCCGGAGGTGGGCAAGGGACTAATCACTGCATCACCCTTGGATTATCATGTGTTTAGACAAGACATTATGGCTAAATACCCGGCATACGATCCTCCAAAGCCTCTTTTTCCTTTTGAATTAGCTACAAACTCGTTTCTACCGTCTTCTGCCATTAATACTGCGGCCGGCCGAACGGGCGGAAACGGAGATGTGCTGTTGGGGGGAAAAGGTGGTGGTGAGAATTTAGGGTCCATCCTGAATAAGGCAGTTCACATTGCTACTCCCGCCCCGTCGCCTCCACCATCTCCCGGAGGTGTTGGGGGGAAAGGAGGCAAGAAGCAGAATTATCAAACGAACAATAATTTTCCTTTCTTATATCCTCCTTCCTCCTCTTCTGAGGTAGACAAGAAGTTTGCCGGAAAGTGTTGGTGGAAGGAGGACGATGAGACTTTTTCCAGAGTAGAAGGTAGTGGGGTTCCGACAAGCATCAAGGAGGCTGGGGATTTATTTTCTGGGAGAGTGAGATCTACACTAGCGATGAAGCATATGTGGGATGAGCGAGAGGCATTTCTGAAATTCCAGAGAGGATGGGATGTTGATGAAGAGATCCTGAGGGAGAGGAAGGAGATCGAAGGAAGAGACCGGCGGTGGGAGGAGAAGCGACTAGAGTCAGTAGAAGAGTTTTATGTTGGTCTACTCTCTAAACCCTTGTCTTTATTTTATTTCTTGGTAGCTATTGCTAATATTTTGCTCCAGAGGGCTGCATTGCCTCAGTTACAATCATTCGTGATTGTGCTGTTGAAAGTTATATTGGCCAATGTCAATGCACCTCCCATGCAACCACCACTTCCGCCGCCTCCGCCGAGTAGCCAACAGGGCTTGTTTCCAGATAAAGAAGGTGAGCAAGGTGTCTGTAAATTGGCCGGGTTACGCGTGGAGCTAATGAATGTGTAGATAGTGAAGGCAATAGTCAGAGAGGGCCAGTAGCTATTGACTCAGCTGCTGGAAGAGTTGACTATGCCGGGTCTTCGATTAGGAATTCCTGGAATATCTTTGGAAGGGCGGTTCCGGGAGTGAGTCGTGCCAATGGAGATGGGGGGGAGGGACTAAATACTATCAGCGAGGACGGATCGGAACAGTCGTCAAATGGTTGGGAGAAAGGGAGAGAGAGAGAGCGCGAAAAGGAGCGAGAAAAGGAGCGAGAAAAGGAACGTGTGGAGCGCGAAGCCGACGAGAAGAGAAGATTGGACGAGGCAGATGCCCAAAGGATTAGGGAGATCACTAGCAAAGCCGTCAGTGCCATCTTGGTGGGAATGCTGAAATGGTTTCGGGCTTCTCGTAAGTTTTAGCCATCCTTGTTGGTATGGGCTTATGAACTAACTAGAGATTTTTTAACAGATGTGCTCAAATTCGAGTACCTGACGCAGCTCCTCTTGGATTCTAACTACCTTCCCCTCGTCCTCAAGCTACTCAACCAACAGGACATTGTTCAAACCGTAACCACCAAGACAGACCGCAAGGACATGTCCTTCTTCAACTTCTGCAGTCTCCACTCCTCCCACCCCAAACCAAAATCTAAGCCGCCAACCAACCCGAATAACTCCTACCTAGACTCCTCACCAGACGAGGCCTGCCCCCCGCCAATCCCCAAACTCAAGCGCGAACAAAAGGAACCGGACCCCCCATCCCCCCCACCTTCCGGCGCCCCACCATCCCACCCCCCGGAAGCCATAACTGACTTCTCTTGGCGCAACTTCTTCACCGCAATAAACTTCATCCGAATAATGCAAAAAATCGTCAAGAACAAGTCGCACCGCAACCTCTCCCTCGTCCAATACAAGTCATCCGCCATCCTCCGCAAGCCGTTGAAATGTCCCCAGGAGGAGCTGCGCCTGTACACGCTTAAAGTATTCAAGGGGCAAGTGCCCTACTGCGGCCGTAAGTGGCGGCAGTCGAACATGCGCGTCATCACTTCCATCTACCTGTTTTGCAGGCCAGAGCTGAAGGACGATTGGCTCTCCGGCGGCGATGTGGACAGCGAGGTTGAAGAGAGCTTGCCGCAGGAACAGGCTCTCCGGAGTCTTACGCATTTTTATAATGTTAGGAGGTATCCGAAGAGTATGGGCGCTGATATAGAAATGATGGAAATGGAGAGGGACTTCTTTAGGAGGGAGATTGATAAGATGGAGGTTGGGGAGTGGGATGCTGCGGGGCTGGAGGGGTGGGGGGGATAAGGTGCCGTTCTTCCTGTTTTTCTTTTTTAACCTAGCGTCTAATAAGATTCCTCTTTTTTTGCCTTTTCTTTCCCCTCCCTTCTGTCATTGCTTGGTTAGTATAATGTTCTGGTATGGGGGAGTAGATGTGAAGGTTTTGCTAAGTTACTCATGTGTTAATGATGGATGGATGGATAAGTTAGATGGGTGGGGTGGTAATTAACGCGGTTACTTTTTGAATTAATGGATGAATGAATGGTGGGTGGCGGGGGTTAAGTTAAGTTTACAATAGCATAGAATAGTACGAACCTTGGTGACAAAATAAATAGACCCCCACCGGGTTTTCCACACAAAATAGTCATTTTTAAAAGGTTCCTATCATACTTACCACTATAATAATAATATTATTATTAGAAAAATCCAGAGATTTTTTTTTAGATAGTACAGCCTAAGATGGAGATTCACATACTTGAACACTAAGTTATAGAAAACGTGTTATCATATTATGATTGGAATTCTGAGTGTTAGGGTTCCAAGAGAAGGGCCCAAAAACACTGCCAAGACGGTCCGTTTGTATCATACCGTAAGAACTCGAATAAACGATCCTTGTGCTAGGACGTTGGAGTTGCCTCTCTTGGTAAGGTCTGATGTCTTTTTCTTTTTCTTTTGTCTCGGGGGGGGCAGATTTTTGGTGTGTTTTTCGCCCCTTTTCCAGAGGAGGAAATTTCGGACTCCCTAGCACAAGGATCGTTTATTCGAGTTCTTACGGTACGTATGATACTTGTATGGAATTTCTACATGGCAACCACACTGGCTGGCCTCACTTGCTTATGATACTGCTAGCACTTAGCAGGGCGAGAAAAACCCCTCAATTTTATATGTTAATTTCTCTGTGATTCCCTTTCATTTGATTAGTTTTTAAAGAATAAAATTTGTTGTCCCACCCTGGTGGTGGTTGGCTAAACTTGTGCATTTTGTATGGAAAACCCGGCGGGGGTCCATTTCTTTTGTCGCCAAGTTCGCACGAGTACTAGGGGGAGTTGAATCGAGTGCTGGGAGTCATAATTTATGGGTTGTTGGATTACAAAATGCTCTAGGTCTAAAGCGGTCCAACCTACTTGTCAATTCTGTGCTACTGTACTATACAGATACGACTATTCGAAGAGAACGAAAGGACCTTCTAGCATATCATACACCGAGCAAAATCCTTTCAGCAGCCCGTTTGAATATAATCAGAAATAGCAATACATCCAGGTCCTCGAGTGATAATCTGTGAAAACCCTCCCAGCTGTCCCAGCGGCGCCTAGTTGACCGGTCTAGTCGTCAAGCTAACCACCTTCCCATTTGACGAGATAAAGAACTCCTCGATCTCCTTCCCATCCAACCACTTGCGAGCCTCTGGCTCATCCGCGAGAATATTCCTCATGTACCACACCCCCTCGCCAAGCGGCCTCATCAAGCGTTCCCGCTCAATCTCCACCTTGAACCTGAACCTCCCATCGATGTGCACTTGGCAGGTCGTCGCCCCGCCTAGGTGTTCCCCTTGCAAGACGAACCATGGCCACTTGGTCTCGAGCACTCGAGTGCCTGCCATGGAGGGGACGTGGGTGTGAAGGTGGGCCCAACACTCCTCGGCAAAGCCAGGCGCGATGGGGGCTAGCATTCGCAGGAGTTCGTTCGTGGCGCGGTAGGTCGTGGCGAGTGTTGGCTGGGTTTCGGGGAATGGGGAAGTGAGGGTGTTTGTTAGCTTGATGAGGTTTGACACAACGGTGTTTAGGGCGAGTGATTTTGAGAGTGCAAAGGAGTTGTTCCGGATCGTTTCTTGGAGGGTGTGGAAGAGGTAGTGGTCTTCCGGCGGGATGCTCGTCGTAGTTGCAGGGCGGGCAATGAGGCTTGGCAAGATCGGGAAACCAGGCTCAGCAAGTTTCCCTGCAAGCATGCTAGTGTGTCGCCAGAGTTTGTCGAACCAGCGGTGCATTCCGATTATTCTGTCTTCATCCCACCGTAATTCCGCTTCTACCGGTCCCAAGAAAAGTAAATGCGCCCTCGTAGCGTCGGCGCCCCAACGGGAGATGCACTCTCGTGGGTCGGTCCCATTGAATTTGCTCTTGCTCATTTTCTCCCAGGAAACTAGTGGGGATGCGCCGTCCGCGGATATCTTCACCACCTTCGTCTCCGGGTCTATCTCGAGTTCTTCGGGATTTATGTACTGGGAGGTGTCGGGGTGCTTGAGGGTTTTGCCTAAAACCATGCCTTGCGTCACGAGCCGTTTGAAGGGCTCACACTGATGTCGGTGGATGCCAGGCCACATGCGGATTTTGCGGAGGAATTTGGAGATGAAGCGGGCGTAGAGGAGGTGTAGGATTGCGTGCTCGATTCCGCCGATGTAAATGTCTACCGGGAGTAGCTCTTTGGCTTTTTCGGGGGAGAAGGGCCTGGGGGATTAACTATCTTTGGTCTGAAAGGATTGAGTGAGCATATAGTTGACTTACAGTTCTTTATTATGAGGGTCGACGTAACGCATAAAATACCAACTTGAGTCCACAAAAGTGTCCATGGTGTCTGTCTCCCTCCTAGCCTCTCCCCCACACTTTGGACAAGGAGTTTCTACCCATTCCTTCATCGACGCTAGCGGATTGCCTCCTTTAGAGCTAAGCTTTTCAATCTCTGGTAATACTACAGGCAAATCTTTCTCCTTAACCGGTATAACCCCACAGCTTTCACAGTAAACTATCGGTATGGGCGTCCCCCAGCATCTCTGCCGGCTGACGAGCCAATCATTAAGTTTCAAGTTTACATGGGCCTCCCCAAGATTCCTCGCCTCTAGTTCTGCCAGAATAACCTTCTGAGCCTTAGCACTGCTCATCCCCGCGAACTTTCCGCAATTCTCGTTTAGTATTCCGAGACCCTTGAACACACCATCCTCCGACTCCGATTCCCTTTCCCCCTTGACCAGGCTTCGGCCAATTACAATCTTTGCTGGTACATCTTTGGGTCCACGTTTCGTCCAGAACTCATTGTCGCGTATATCATGTCCTGGCACGCCCATCACGACACTCGTTCCGGACCCGTCCACGACATAGTTGGCGACATAAACTGGAATCTCTTCGTTAGTTAAAGGATTTAGAGCTTTGAAACTCTTAATTAATTCTCCTTTTTTCGATTTTTTATTCCAATTGGTTCCATAAAGTAGTAAAAATTTACTGAGGTACTGATCGGTTTCACTGGCTTTTAAGGCTAGCGGATGTGCACTAGAGATTGCTAGAAATTGTACGCCATGTAAAGTGTCCAAACGAGTCGTGTAGGCTTCAAGGCTGGTGTGGCTTCCCAGATCTATTTCCGCGGCAGTAAGAGGAAATGTAACTTTCGTACCTTTGGATAGGCCGATCCAGTTAGCTTGCATAGTCTTAACTTGTTTTGGCCAGCTAGACCCTAGCACGTCGAGGCCCTTGAGCAGTGCGCCTTTGAAGTCAGTGATTTTGAAGAACCATTGTGGAAGAGTCCGCTGTTCTACCACAGCACCGGAACGCCAGGATATTCCATCCGGGGAGACTTGCTCATTGGCGAGAACGGTTTTATCGACAGGGTCCCAATTAACCAGTGATTCCTTACGGTATGCCAATCTATGCCTAAAGAGCCTGATAAAGAGGCGTTGAGTATGAATGTAATAATCTGGAGAGCAGGTTTTTATTTCCTAAAAACCATCAGACTAGGCGTGTTAAGGTGAAAGTGAAGTGGTCATACATACTCTATCCCAGTCAAATCCTACATTCATTAAGCTGAACTGCTCCTTCATTGAATCAATGTTCTTTTCAGTCCATTCCTTTGGACTAACGCCCCTCTCAATGGCAGCATTCTCCGCTGGGAGCCCAAACGCATCCCAACCCATCGGATGAATTACTCTTTTCCCTCGCATACGCTGGAATCTAGCGAGCACATCGGATATAGTGTATACACGAAGATGACCCATGTGCAAAACACCGGAAGGATACGGAAACATGGGAAGAATATAAAACTTGTCTCCCATATCTGCAAGCTCCTTAGGGTTGTTCAAATATTCACGCCATTTCTTGTCAATGGCATTGAAGTCTAGAGGGGGCGGGTGCTCGTCCGAGGAAGCTCCAGTGGCATAAAACCGTGACAGCCGGGGTAGCGATAGCATAGAGGGTGATAACTTGAGTGGCGGCCGGTTGGGGACTAGTTGTCTCACGGAAAAGAGGAGATTGATTGGTAACCTCCGCATCTTTAGAAAGGTGAGGAGGATGGCTCAGGTGGGGAATTGATGTATAAAAGAAAAGGATAATTAAAGGGTAATGACCAGCACACACCAAAGCCCTCAAGATCCAATCTTGAGTAGCTCTGAGTATTTTGGGATTGTGGGAGTTTGTGGTGTAATTTTGTGATGGAAACGCCTTTTTGTTTGTTGGAGGTCGAGATTGAAGGCTTGGCAGATGATCTTGCTTGTAGATGTGGTCTGTGCATCCAAGCAGTGTAACTCTGCGGCTGATAGCAAACCACGTTTGTGTCCGTTAAGCCTCACCTCTCTGTCCAACCTTCCAGGGGCTCCGATTGAAGCAAGCGAGAGGGGGGGTATCACTATAGGAGGCGTAAATCACTTGATCCATCACTGAGAAACAACTCTTAAACAGCCAGTGTTGACTTATCTTTGTGAACTCCTCAGACATCATCACCTCTCCCCCTCAACATTGAAAACCTCGCATTGGAGTAATTTTTCCTTTCAGGATGACCAGTCCAGGCTTTGGCTCTGGTTCAGCTGCTATCCCGGATCTTTCCGCTGATCTCTTACCGATATTCCACGTCGAACACGTTCAACTTCAATTCCAAATAGCTTCCGGTTTTGTTGCTGTCCAGGTTGCCAATAATGTTATCATAATCGCTCTCGCTTCCGGAAGGCTTCTACGGATAGATTTGGCTTCCCCTCAGGACGTCGATGGTACGAGAAAATCTTTCATTCAAGGGTTCACGGCTAATAGTTGTCTCGGTAGACATCGACCTTCCCCGCAAAATCTCAGAAGTCGGTGCCATTCGCAGGATCTTCCTTGACCCCACAGCTTCCCATTTACTCATAACTACTACCCACGGCGAGAACTTTTATCTCCATTCACGGTCTACAAAGGCTCGACATCTTTCACGCTTAAAATCTCTTCATATCGAATGCGTAGCCTGGTCACCTGCTCTACCAACTGCGTCAACGCGGGAGATTTTGATTGGAACTCAGGATGGGAGCATATATGAAACCTACATTGAGGGGATGGATGATAATTTCATGAGAAAAGATGAGAGGTACTTGAAACAGGTCTACAAGACTCCCGACAATCACTCGGTCACTGGACTATGGGTGGATGGATTACCGGGGAACCAACAATTGAGGCGGGTGATGGTTTCGACGCCCGGCCAGATAATGCATTGGGTTGGGAAAGTGCAGAGGCATGCCGATCCAGGGTCAATATTCTTCAAATTTTTTGATTCGGAGGCCCCAAGTACGTTAAGTCATTCCTACGCGCTCTATGAGTAACTAATGTAATCTAGTAATTCAGGATTTCCATGACACGTCGGCTAGTCATAGCATACTTTCAATATCTCCGGAATCCTCCGACGAGCATGAACCTGAGAGATCGTTTGCTTGGCTCACAGCTCCAGGGATCTATCACGGAAAGCTTCTCATTGCGCCACAAAACTCTGACCTTGGCGCCCATGTCCTGTCTACATCGAAACTACTTTCATCAGATTCCCTTCCAAACGTAGATAGCCCAGTAGCATCAATAGCCCTAACGCATCACCATGTGTTGGCGCTTACCGACACTACTCTTTACGCTATTAACCGGCTAGACGATAGCATTGTGTTTCAACAAAACCTGGTAGACCCGGGGACGACTGTCTTGGGCCTTTGCAGTGATCCTAAGAAATCCACTTTCTGGGTTTTCACCTCAGCCGAAATATACGAGATAGTGGTGACGGACGAAGAAAGAGATTTGTGGAAGATTTTGTTGAAAGAAAAATCCTTTGAGAAAGCTATGAGATTTGCCAAAACGAACTCACAAAAGGACCAAGTAGCCATCAAACAGGGTGACTACTTAGTGGCTAGCGGGAGATACGTGGAGGCCGCTGAGATCTGGGGAAAGAGCAGTAAGAGCTTCGAGGAGGTAGCTCTAACGTTTTTGGAAAGGGGCGAGCAAGATGCTTTGCGAATGTATCTGTTGGCTAAACTGGCCAATCTGAAGAAGAGTGTAAGTCAATCTACTGAGTGACGTTTTTCCGACCCGAGGTTGGCTAACGGGGTGGTAGTCTGTAATGCAAAGGATCATGGTCGCTAGCTGGCTGGTCGAAGTCTTTATGGCAAAACTAAATACTCTAGAGGATGCTGTTTCAACGTTGGCCTCTAATGCCGGTGCCGGGGCAGTTACGTCGCCTGACATTCAGGAACAGTTAGCTTCAGTTCAGTTCGAATATCAGGATTTCGTCAACAAATATAAATCAGATCTTGATCGGAAGACAACCTACGAGATCATATCTTCGCATGGCCGAAGGGATGAGCTACTATACTATGCAAACAGTGTCCGTGATTATGGCTATGTACTGGCGTATTGGATTCAACGAGAAAAGTGGCTAGAGGCCTTGGACGTGCTAAAGCGGCAAAACGATCCTGAAATCTTCTACAAGTACTCTAGTGTTCTGATGAGTAACGCTCCTATGGAGACAGTGGATATTCTCATGCGTCAATCAAATCTTAACCCCCGCAATTTAATACCGGCGATGCTCAATTACAACAAGTATGCAAGGGTACCCCTTGAGAAAAACCAGGCCGTTCGCTATCTTCTGTTTGTAATACATCAGAAGGGCTCCACTGACGCTGCGGTTCATAATACTCTAATCAGTATATATGCTTCACATCACTCGAAAGACGAGTCCTCATTATTAGAGTATCTCGAATCCCACACTGTTGATTCCCAGTACGATGCAGACTTTGCGCTCAGGTTGTGCATTCAGCATAGTCATGTCCAGAGTTGTGTGCATATCTACTCGAGTATGGGCCTTTACTTGCAGGCAGTCGAACTTGCACTCAAACACGGGAATGTCGAACTTGCTAGCGTCATAGCAGACAGACCGGAAGAGGATCCAGAATTGCGGAAACACCTATGGTTGGCGGTTGCCAAGGAGGTAATCCGAGGAGCGAAGGATATCAAAACGTGAGATCATGACCTATTTTTATTAGCCCGCCCATACTAATACACGCTAAACAGCGCAATTGAGTTCCTCAAACGCTGCGAGCTTCTTAAAATTGAAGACCTAATCCCCTTTTTCCCAGACTTTACCATAATTGACTCCTTCCAAGAAGAAATCTGCACGGCTCTCGAGGACTATTCCCACCACATCGACCAGCTCAAGAAAGAAATGGACGAGTCCACCCACACCGCCAGCCACATCCGCAGCGACATCATAGCCCTCGACCAACGCTATGCCATAGTCGAACCTGGCGAGAGATGCTATGTGTGTCAATACCCCCTCCTCTCCCGCCAATTTTTTGTCTTCCCATGCCAGCACGCCTTCCACTCTGATTGCCTCACGGCAGAAGTAGTTGCTGGCGGAGGCGTGGGCCGGAGCAGGAAGGTTCGGGAGCTCAAGGAGGAGATTGAGCATGCGAGGGGGAAACGTCGTGAGGCAAAGGTGGAGGAGTTTGATGCGTTGGTCGCGGCGGAGTGCGTACTCTGTAGTGAGTTTGCTATCAAGAAGATTGACGAGCCATTCGTTAGCTTGGCGGATGATTTGGCGGATTGGGCTTTGTAATTTGGCAGGGGTTTGTTAAGTTTATAGTGTTTGGGCGTCGGTTCCTGTTCTTTTTTTCTCGTGTGAAGTGTGGCGCTATCGCTTGGTTGGTTAGATACCGGTTCCTGGATTAAGGGGATTCCTGATCGGCGGTGATGTGATGTGAGTTGACTGCTGCGGCATGACTAGAATATTATATCGATAACAATTTGGGGGATCTAATGATACGATCACGCTGGATGGATGGATGTAAATTAATTTAGCCACCGCGCCAACCTAATATCGGTAGTACGATATATACTAGGTAGTTTGGGGACGTGTGCCCGTGCCAGGGCTTCCACCACTTCGAAGGATGCTAAGCGACCTTCAAAAGCTGACGGGAGCCTTGGTACGGTTAGATATCTCTGGAAATAACTTTGCTCTCTATTCAAGACTCCCCCGCACCAATTCATTTATTCGGGTGATTATCCATGAATGCACTACGGGGCAATGCCTTTTGGTCGGGCTAGGTCTGGTAATAAGAATGGTTCCCCACCGATAAGTAGATTGGCTGAGAACTAGGTCTCTCATGAGAAGCTACCACTTGTAAGTAGGAGAGGCGGGACTCGGGCGATACAACTCCGGTTCAAAGGAAACCTTCAGTACTGTATGACAACTACCATGATTATACGGCGGGCCATAGGGTTGAGAATTGTTGTTCCTTGGCTATTGAAAAAATATCAATTATAGCGAGTAATGGAGTCGATACCTACTGTTGCTACTGTACGTGGCAGAAGAGCGATGGCTGATAGATACTTTATTTATATTGGGACTCATAACTGCTCTATGGGGTGGTATTTACCAGTTATGGCAGGGTCAAGGTTGGTTATGTAAGAAAAACATGCAGAAAGGTGGGGTCAAACATGGGTGTCGAAATCTCAAGTTGTGAAGCGAATTGGATCAAGATATATGTAAGGCTAGGGTACGGTAATAGCGCTCCATTCTGGGGCCTCCGGAGATGCTATGTTTACCTCTAGGAGACAAACGAGCTCAAATAGTACTATCCCCAAGATCAGCATAAACTCTCCAAAACAAGGGCCACAGGGAAAGCGAAACTCACGGTCAAAACCGCCGAATCCTCGTCTGTCAAGTAGACGTACAGCACCAGTGCATGGTCCTCGCAAAAGCATGCCACAACCCTCCTACTAATGCCACCCACCTTCAGTACCCTCCCCCACTCCTTCCCATCAACTCTGACCCACGCAAACGCCGATTTATCCCTCGTAGTACTCGGATGATTCTCCACACCGCCGGGAACCTGGTCCGGATCCAACAGGGGATTCATCAATCCGGTCCACACACTCTCCACTTTGACTGCGTCATTCCCGTCTAGGCGCATTTTGAATTCCCCATTCATGTTCGCGGCGATAGCAATTCTGGACGCATCAAGTTTGTTGAACCGCTCAACGACGGAGCGCAGCGAGTGCAGTGCTGGTAACATGATGTGCACGTCTGGCTCCGGACATGTGGGCTCTTTGATGTTGGCGACGCTGGCGGGCGAGAGCACGCGCACGGGGATTTCCTGTGTCACGAGCGTGTTTGTCGTCGTTGTTATTGTCAGGCAGAGGATTGGTGCGTTGTCCGAGGAACGCTTTGTCAAGCGTAGGGTTGCATCCGAGGCGGAGGCGCAGGAGCGGAGGGCGCGGTGCAGTGGGGAGAGCGGGACTTCGAGGTTTATGATGTTGGAGTTTGCGCTGGTGATTATGTAGGAGTCGAAGAGAGTTTGCTAGTGTATTTATTAGCTGTGAGGAGAGGTGGGGATGGGCAGGGAGAGAAGGGGAGGGGCTGACGATGGCAAGGTTACTGGAAAGTATAATAGTTAGCTAGGTGTTTGTTTAATCATGGGGAGGTGGAGGATATATGTGTACGCAAAGACTTGGACACCCTGATCGGGCATAAGCGTGAAGCGGATTTCGTCCTCATCGAGTCGAAGCCATGCTATCTTTCCAATAGACACAAGGCACGAGGTGAGCTCTAAATCTCTGTTAGCTATCCGGCCCAACCCCGCTCAACGCTCCCGCTGGGGAAAAAACACACTGATAAAAGTCGAAACGTTCCGAATCGAGGTTTTGAACCTCATGTTGACGTCGAATTTAGCTCTCCCCCTCTATCCCACACTCACAACCAACCTCTCCCCCAACGCCTCTAGCCATCACGACCCCTGCAAGTGCCAAGAAAAGCTTATTTTAAGCCTAACTTAAGAACTCCCCACAAAACCCGGACCGGAAAAAACCTCCTATGGCAACCTTCGCTCTCCGCACCCGCTTCCTACCTCATCTACGCCACCCCGGCCTACACCCTCGCACCTATCAATTTCGAAATGTGCCACCAGTCAATCGCACCCAACACACATATACTCACACCCCACCGAAGCCCACCCGTCTAAAACTCCCCCCAACCCTCTCCCTCTTCGTCGCCGTCTCGGGACTGATCTACTATGCTGCAACCCTCCACATATCACCGCATCCAAAGACCCTAAACCCCCAAACCTTCACCGCATACATCCTCACTTCAAAAACCTCCGTCGCGACGTCCCCACCAAGTCACACTGCCATATTCAGCCTACGACCGGTGCACCATCCGGGTCAGCAATTGCCGTTTAGCGAGGGGATACTATCGGTGCAAATTAAGCAGCCGCAGTTACAGATCGCCAGGTCATACACCCCGCTACCTAGTAGTACCGGGGGAGAGGACGATGGAGCGCTGAGGTTTCTGGTAAAACGGGAGCCCGGGGGGGAAATGACGGGATATCTTTTCTCATTGGGCGTTGAAGATAGAGTATTCCTTCGGGGGCCAACGGTGGAATACATTTTCCCGCCAGCGGGGGAAGTAGATAAGACGCTATTCATTGCCGGAGGCACAGGGATTGCACCCGCGCTGCAATTAGCTGCCAACTCACTCGCGCCAGAGACGGAGATCTTTTGGGCTGTGCGGAGGAGAGCGGAAACGGAGGGTGTTATGGCGGAGGAGGTGGAGAGGCTTGTGCGGAAGATCAAGGGTAAGGTTTCTGTGAGGGTTTTTGTGGACGCGGAGGGTGGGATTAGAATTCAGGATGTGGAGAGGGGAATAGAAGGGAAGAAAGTCGCTGTCGTAGTTTCTGGGCCAGAGGGGTTTATTAAGTGGGTTGCTGGGGAGAAGGTCTGGAGGGGGGGGCGTGAAGAGCAAGGGAAGTTAGGGGGTATTATTAGGAAGGTTCTTGAGAGGAGTGGTCGGG
>Ga0307507_10003491_pt1 | contig 30300 bp, 6 predicted proteins | sample 7_EM_MG_FD_207223 | JGI IMG/M metagenome (GOLD analysis project Ga0307507, IMG submission 207223) | Populus trichocarpa ectomycorrhiza microbial communities from riparian zone in the Pacific Northwest, United States - 7_EM | ecosystem: Host-associated > Plants > Roots > Unclassified | place... | reverse complement strand
TTGGTCACTAGTAGAGTCCTACATTAAGGCGTCTTAGTTACTGCAGTAGTCCTACAGTAAAATAGTATTATATATATATATATACTGCTTAATACGGAGCCTTTCCCTCCCTTTCCCTCCCCTACCTAGTAGTTAGATATTCTTATAAAGCCAATCTAAAGAACGCCGGCCTTGTAGCTGTTCTAGCTGGTTAATAGCCTGTCTTTTGTCTCTTGCCATACCGTCTTTTACGCGCCGTCTTATATCCTTAATTATCCTACGGCGACGGCTATAGAATATAGCCTCGCCGTTAACCCGCCAGCGTGCCCCCTAGTAGCAATTAAGAGCTTTAATTAACGGCCTACCTACTAGCCCTAAAGTCCACTCAGCCTAGAGCTGGAACACCGAATTACCGCCCTAAAGCATCTTATATTTCCTTAGCGGCGCCTACGGGTTAAGAATAAATAGGAGAGGTTAAGCGTTAGCTTACGGCAGCTATGGCGGGGGTATAGTAGAAGCTTATGGCAGCTACTATAGGGGTATAGTAGACGTTATAATAGACGTTATAGTAGACGGCTAAGCAGGCTCTATGGTAGTAGATAGTTAAGGACCTCTTAGTATCTCTCTAGGGGTTAGATATACGGGAGAGGGTTTATCTAAAGACGGAATCTAGCCGTTAACGCGTTTAGGAACGGACGCGGGTACAGGTACAAATATAGATACAGATATAGGTATAGGTATAAGGCCGTCTAAAGACGGATATATAGACTCTATAGGCCCTATCTAGATACCCATCTTTCCTTGCTAGATCTATATAGGTGCGAATAATACTAATAACCTTTCTATCTCACTAAGGCGTTCTAAGATTATCTGCACGTGTAATTAAACCCCCTTTATCTCTAAGATTGCGGCCTTATATCTTAGCTTAGCTACGGCCTTATAAGTAGGCTAGTATTTCCGCATTATTATCTTATCTAGCGTAACTACGCTGGCCAGCAAGCTTTTTACCCGTATAGCGAACTTCTGGTACTCCTTATAGCCAAAGAGGGAGTCCTTCTATAGGGGGTAGAGTGGGAACTGCTTACGTAGGATTACTAAGTCCTATAATAGGATTACCCTAAGCGCGTAGAGGAGGCGTAGAAATCCTAAGCCCGTAAGGTTAAGCCGTATAACCTCATTATTGGCCTTCTCTAGGTGGTAGGTCTCTATGCATTTTAGCCAGATATTGGTCTTAGGCCATATCTTTAAGCAAAGGGCCTCCTCTGGCACCTCTCGCGCGTGGGGGAGAAAGTAGCCCTTTCCTTTCTTTAAGAAGCTGGCGATCGACCGTATAAACGCGCAAGGTAGATAGCTAAGGTAGGCTCCCATTATCGCGTCTATATTCTAGCGTCCGGCCCGTCTAATTTGGGTCTCCTTAACACCGCTAAGCTCGGCGTACCAGATGCTCTGCTTACGGGCGCTATGGGTCTTCTCCTTTAAGTAAATTTCTACCCCTTAGAACATCTTCTTATTCTATTTAAATTGCGTATAATAGCTTAACGGCTGTTACGGTACTTTAATGCTACCAGGGAAGACGTATAGGTTATAGTAATCCTCTAGCTACTAAAAGAATAGGAAGCTCTTAGCGCCATCCTTACCCTAGTAGTTAAAGAAGTAGAAGGCTATTATAGAGAGAGAGCAGAGGATAGGGTTAGTATTACGTATATAGCCTATATACTTAACCTTGCTGTATTAATTCTGCTTCCCCTATATTATTAATATAATTATATATGGCGCTAGCTCGTCTGGTTTAGGCCCTTTATTCTCTAATTTAATAAGAATAAGGTTAGCAAGCCAAATATCCCATCTACTCTTACCCTAGGTAATAGTAGTATAGCCTAAGAAACGGGTTAGAAAACGGTAGCCATAAATACTCTATATAGACCGTAATATATAAACCTAATAAATACTCAGCCGCAGTTTAAAGGTAAGACTTAACTAAACCTAGTATTTTAGAGCCCGTCTTCTAGCACTAAGTAATCGCCTTTTTAAGCCCTTTAACGTTATAGCCGCTAGTAATTATAAATAGGCCTTAATTAATAAAGTTAACGCGTTAAATCTAGTCCTTATTATAGCGGATGCTGTTTAGTACTACTAAGAGCTTCGCCCCTATAGCGGCTGTAAGGTCTTGCCTTCTAACTGCCATATATAGAGCTTAGTAATAGCGGAGATGTAGCTATTTACAACTAAGTATTAGACGGTCTCGTTAAATAGGGCGTCTAGGGCCTCCTTATCCCATATCTCTTCCTCCTTTATAGCTTCCTCCCCTACAGCTGCGGCTACCCCTGCGGCTGCCTTTCCCCTTAGTGGCCCTCTTATGGTTATCTTCTGCCTCTTCTTTACCCGCTTACTATCTTTCCATATCTCTTTCCGTTTTAACTTCTGTTTTTAATAGCCAGCGGCCTATAATTCTTAATTAATAACTTACTGCTCTAAAAATAAGTAAAGCTTATCTTCTATTATTTAGGCGCCATCTATATTGCCTTTTAGTCTTATATACCAGTCCTCCCACTCTTTCTACTTTGGCTTATACGCCCTTATAGTATTCTTTAAGCGCTAGGCCTTATAAATATCCTATAGCCGTGCTGTTTAGGCCTTAAATTCGTTCTAGAGGCTATAGGGGGAGGAGGCTGGGGGGGCTTCCATAGTAGACTATAGGGTAAGAAGATTCCTAAGAGACTCCATATCCGCAAGAGGTAAGGGGGCAGACGCGTAAGCGCGGCATAGGTAAATAAAGCTACCAAACGCGTAAATATTAATAGAGAAGGAGAAGAAGAGGGCTCTATATTATAGAATTAGAATTACAGCAGGCCTTTCTATATAAAATTAGAAGCCCCGCGCGAGCCAGGAGCCAGCGCGGGCACAAAAACAGCAGAGGGTTGGAAAATAGGATTGTTAAGGCAACGATAAGGTTAAAGGCGCGTAATAAGGACCTCTATACTAACCCAGTACTAACCTAGGCCTTAAAAACGCGTCTAAAAAGTAGGGGCCACCACCCAAGGGGGGGGGGTGATATTTGGACGATATGTCGCGGACCTTGGGGGGTCGTGCGTAACCCGAGGTTACGCCAAGCCTAACCCTGACCTCTGATACCTAGATCTAGCTATATTTGGATAGGGATATAGTCTAAGGCAAGTGCCTATTTGTTATAGGATACCTCTATAATACCTTACATATGTCCACCTGTTTCTACTAACCGCAAGACGGCAACCCGATAGCAATTTGCCGGCAATCTACGGCAATCTAACGGCAATTTACCGCATTCTGCCATATTCTGCTAAGTCCACCAAATTCTGCTAAGTTCTGCTAAGACCGCTCCTTAAATCCTATCCTACTCTATATATATATTGACTAAGCAACCAAACTAACAATATATACCCTTTTTCCCATTTCTTTACCTTCTCTCCTTACGTAATGTCTTAACTTTATTATATAGTTTATGTATATAGCTTAATAATATCTACTTTTCTATATATTATTACTGCTTATGCTTACTCCGTAACACTATATTATGTTAACCTTATATACTACCCTTTAAAATATAGAACAACCCTAAAGCTCCTATAATAGCCGCCAGTATTATATCCACACTTTAAGAATAATTAGTAGAGATATAGAAGTCCTTTATAGACGTCCTTGCATAAAACTAAGCTATTTTAACTTAATAACAAGCCAAATAAGAGGCATAATACCTATAAATAATTAAGGACCTCTAAGAAGAAGTCTGCACCCTTAAGATGCCTATACTAGGGCCCTAAGACTAAATGCCTTCTCTAAAGACGAATACGCGGGATAAGAGTCCCAAACCTATAGTAACTATTTACCCTAAACCAACTACTGCACCATAACAATTTAAATAATTATTAAACCCTCTAATATTTACTAGTAAATAATAAGAACTCTAATTATTTCTAAACTAGCTTAAAAATAAGCTAACTGGTAATACTAACTGCTACCTAACTAAAGCTAATTAACTTTGCTCCGCCCTAAGTTAACTAAGAGGAGATATAGCCAACCTTATTAAACCCCTTTAACCAGACTTGGTATAAAGTCTAATTGTACTACTTAAAGCTATATATAGTAACCTAAACTGCTAAGCTACCGCTTAGAGGAAGATAAACTATATAACTTAAGGAATAAAAGGCTTCCTAATATGCTTCTCTAAATTTAACCGTTATGTAAAGGAAATGGGCTAGAATAACTCCAAACTGGTTAATAGCCTTATTAAGTCCCTAAGCCCTAAACTAAAAACCTCTCTAATAGGTATAGACTTACTAGGAGCCCTTAACGTCTATATAAATATTATTTAACCAGTATAATAATATACTATACCTAACACCGAATTCCACCCCTTAATATAATATAATAGCTCTATAAACGTCTACTAAGTTATTATCTTAGCTTAAGCACCCTAATGCTATAGGTATTAATATAGAGACCCTAGGATATGCTCTACTAGGGTCCCCTAAATAAGAATAACGTATTAAGCTAGGCCTTTACTTTAAATATAGAAGTAAGGATTATATTTTAAGATACTGCTCTGTCCCTATGCCCTAATATAACTTATAAACTGCTAACACTAATAACTATTTACTATATTAATCCTCTAGTTACCATCCCCAATCTTTACTAGGCTTTAGCCCTATATCTAGTAAGTACTACTTATAAGGATAAAGTTACAACTAATATTTTAGAGGAACCCCCTTCCGCTTACCACTAAAAGGTATATCTTAAAGTTAAGTTGTTCTTTAGGACAGCTATATTACAGGATTTTATTAAATATATTAGATATAGCAAACCCTAACTCTTAGAATTATAGTATAACTATTAACTACTGTTTTTGGCAGAAAGGTTAATAGGCTAATATTTAAGTCCTAATTAACACAGGAGCTAGTAGTATAGAATTTATTAATAAAATCTTTATATAAGATAATAGGTTTACCCTAATACCCTTTAACTGGCATATTAATGTATTTAGATTTATAATAAACGTACTGTCTTAGGCTGTATTACTTATATAGTGGCCCTAAGACTCTAATACCTAAACTATAAAGAATTAATTAAGCTCTTTATAACTACCCTAGGTTACCTAGTAATTCTTAAACAACCCTAGATAAAGCTATATAAGGTAACCATTAATTAGAACAACCTTAAGCTTCTATTTACCGCCTCCCGCTATAAATAGAGATGCCTTATATATTACGGACGCTTTAAGTACAATATTATAACTACTTGGAGAAGAGTCGGCGGAAGCTAGTTAGTTAATACAGGCACAGTCTAGAATAGATCCGGTGGAACCATATAACGAGGAATAGTAACCGAGGTCATGTAGTATTAAACGTATTGACTGTGTTAAACGGAAGGGACGTTACGTTTAATATAGACAACACGTACCTCACGTATAAGAGAGGATTTCTTAGGAGTATGGTTGTGTATTTAAAGGACCTCAGTCCCTACTATAGATAGTTCTCTCCTTATAGTAAATCTTAGAATATAATTAGAGTTAATCTATTAGGCAACTACTCCACTAGTTGTTATTATATTATTGTTTTTATTATACCTATATACCTAGCCTAATAACAGAACCCACTGTAGTCCAAGCTACAAGGTTCCGTTACACATTTACTACTAAGGTTATAGTATTAAAATAAAATTAAATGACATGCTACTAAGAGCAGCACTAGTCACGACGGCGTTGGTAATAGCCACAACCTCAGGACCAGGGGATACCAGTATGGATAATAGGGATTCTTAAGTGGTTACGCGAGGTTAGTTATAGGAAATGGTTAATTACTTATAAGACAATAATAGGATACTTAAAGAACGCATTAATAGAATTAGAGTAGTAAAGATCAAGTTACCTTTAATTAAACAATTCTTAGGAGAGAAGTCGAAGCTTAAGGGATTTCTTACGCAAATGCACTTTAAGGTAGTATAGGAAGGAGCGAAGTTAGCAATATTATTAGATTAAGTAGCCTATGCAGAATTGTTCCTGACAGGGAGGGCACTTAAGTGGTTTAAGCCGTATCTTACAGAAATATAGGCTAATAGCATAATAACTACTAACCAAGATATACGGTATATATTTGCCAGTTGGAACGGGTTCGCAGAGCAATTAATATAGATATTTAAAGACCTAGAAGCCATAACTATAGCGGAATAAAAGCTTTAGAACTTAGTATAACGCACTTTAGTAATTAAGTATATAACACAGTTCTAAACACTAGCTATATAGGTTAAGTGGAATAACAAGGCGCTTATGGCACAGTATAAATAGGGACTTAAGGCTAAAGTCCAGGACGTAATTATCCTAATAGAAGATATGGATACTCTAAGAGAGTTAATAGATTAGTTAATAAAGATTAATAATAGGATCTACCAAAGGGAATAAGCTAAGAGAGGGCAAGATAGAGTTCTATAGTTATATAAGGCGTAAAGTACGTAATAATAGACATAGAGTTAAAAACTATGGAATGGTGTAGAGCTAATAGACCTAAGCGGTACCAAAGAAACCTAAAGATAGGAAAAGAAACTATAAAAACCTAAAGGTTAAGGATTAAGTAATTAAAGGACCTAAGAGTAGAGGCTAAACTAGGGATCTTAGTAGTAAAAGACGTTTAGGCGGACTCTATAGCAAGAAAGATAGTTTAAAGATAGAGCTTGCATAAATTGCGGAAAATAGGGTTATTTCGCCAGAGACTATAGAGGTGGTTAGAGTAACTACACAGTAAAGGAAACTAGACTAGTAGACGGCACATATATACCAAGGGATAATAGTGCACTGCAAGGAATAAAAGAATATTTAATTAACAGTTTTACATATTGTTATAACAATGTATATTAAATTTATAAGGACGCTAAGTACGGCGTAAGCTATTGGCTATAAGAGCCATTATTATCTAAGTTTAAAGGAACCAGCAAACTAGCTTATAGATTAGACATTAAAGATAATAAATTTGATAAAGGCGAAGCATTTACTAATAATAAGGCAACAAGGGTAGCTTACTAGAAGTATATAAACCTTAAAGAAGTTAAAATAGAAGTAGAGACTAAGACTATTATAGAATAAGGTTTAGAAACGGGTATAGCAATACTATTAGATACAATTTCCATCGCTTTACAAGACAATAGGAGCAACATTTAGAAGAAACTAAGTAAGTAGATAACTACTAGTGCTAGCTTATTACTTAATAAAGGCAAAAGGCTATAGGCTTAAAATTCTTAAGAAGAGATAAGAGAAGCTTAAGATTTTTAAGATAAAATAAGACACACCTAAGGACCTATAATGGATAAAAACCAATGGGAAAGGGTAGTAACTTAGTTTAGTAATAAATAAATAAGTATAGGACGTAAGTTTAAGAACTATAAGTTTGGAGAATAAGTAAGAACGTCAGTAATCCTAGGTAAATATAGTGTTTAGCCTAAAGATTAAACAGTTAATACCAAGATTAAAAAGTAAAACAACTATAAGGATCTAGCTGTAAGACACAGAAAATAAGAAACTATAGATAAGTTTAGAACAAGAATTATTATATAGTAAGAGCAAAAGCTAGACAAGAGATTAGCTATACTAGGTTATATAAGGGATAGAGCACCTATATAAAGAGTTACTAATAGGCTAAGTACAGGGACACCTAGGGTAAAGTAGTTAGATAAACTAGAATAAGAAGAGGATCTAGATATTCCAACTAGGTTTAAAGAAAGACATACTAAAGAATATTATAATATAGTAATAACAAGGTACTTTCTAACGGATAGACTATATATACTAAACTAGTTGTATAAAAAGTGGTATAGGCAACAACACAATAATAAATAGGAAGATTTTTATATATAGCTAGATGAAAAAGTTATCTAAGACTAATCTATTATAGAGAAACGCATAAGTCACATTAAAGGAGTATTAATTATAATATTAAGAAACTTAGAAGAGAGATCTAGGGACTAAAGAAGTAAATAATAAATCTTAGTACCCATAGTAGAGATACTAGTAGTTAGGTTAACTAGGTATAGGTTTAAACTTAAAAATAAAGATAAACCAAGAGTTAATCTAAAACATATAGCGCATTATATACTATTATGGATAGCTTGTGTGGATAATATATGCAATATATATAGAGCACCTAAAGATAAGAACCGGAAGTACCTAGTAAGGATATATTAGGTACTAGAGGAAAAGCAGTTTAGAAATACTAAGTATATACATAGTTAGCACCCAGTAGAAGTATAAGGTTAAGGAGACTTAATACTTTAACTAGGAAGATTCCTTACGGAAGAATACCTAGATAGATAATAGTGGTAGAAGTGCCTAGAGAACACTTATCTATGGCATATAAAGGAAAAGAAACGAACTAAATATTAGCCTAAGTTAGACTAAGTATAGGTAGGATCTAACAGCCAATAGTTAGGAAAGGGGGAGGTATATAGGACTAAAGGGAACTAGTATTAGAGCCTTAGACCCTTAAAGGAATTTAAGGGTAATACCTAAATTTAAAAGCTAAGTGGTAAGATTAGCAGTTTAAAGTATTAGTAGATAGTAGAGTAATTAGGAACCATATATTACCAAAGGCAGTAGAAAGGATAGGGTTACTATATAGATAGAAGAAACACCCATATCCACTTATAACAATTTTAGGAGATTAGATAGCCTATAGAGGAGGTATTATTAATCTTAAAATAGGACCTATTTAGATAACTATTAAAGGGAGACTAGTTAGAATGTCTTTTAATATCCTACTATTAAGACAGGACAAGGCGATACTAGGAATGCCTTAGTTATAGAAGTATAATCTAAAGATTAATTGGGTTATAGGTTAAGTTAATATTAAGGATACTTAACGGCGTAAAGTGCGATAGTAAACCAAGTTAGTATAGTACTAAGTTGGAGTAATATATAAAGAGACTAAGCGAGGCTTAAGTTATATACTAAAGAGATACCATAAGTATAGCAAAAAGTTATAGTCACTAGAAAGTAAAAAGCTGTCAGAGTATACAGCTTAGGACTATAAAATAGAATTAGAAGAGGGAATAAGTCTAAAGTTCTTTCTAATCTATAAGCTTACTAAAACAGAGTTAGTAGCGCTTAAGGAGTTTATTTAGGAGAACTTATAAAAGGGATATATTAAACCGTTATAGTTATTAGCAGAATATCCAGTATTATTTATCCTAAAGAAAAACGGAAAACTTAGGATATATATAGACTATAAATAGTTAAATAGCATTACTAGGAAGGATAGGTATCCTTTACCCTTAATTAGCGAAATCTAAGACAGGATAGGTAATGTAAAGATCTTTACAAAGATAGATCTGAGATAGGCGTACCATTAGATTAGGATTAAGGAAGGCAACAAATAAAAGGCAGCCTTTAGGTTAAAGGAAGGACTATATAAGCCATTAGTTATACAATTTAGGCTTATAAATGTACTAGTAACGTTCCAGAAGCGAATTAATAGTGTATTAGGAGAACACCTAGATAAATTTATTATAGTATACCTTAATAACATTATTATCTACTTAGAGAATAAGGAAGAACATAGAGAACATGTTAAATAGGTCTTAAAGAGACTATAGGAAGAATAGATGCTAGTAGCAATTAAGAAATACAAGTTCTTTATACAGAAGACCAATTTTATTAGATTTATTATTAAACTAGGCCAACTTAGTATAGATCTAAAGAAGATTAAGGCTATAGTGAATTAGTAGGAACTAGAGAATGTTATACAGTTAAAATCGTTCCTAGGGTTTTGCAATTATTGTAGAAGGTTTATAGCGCAATAGTTATAGGATATTAAGCCATTTACGCAGTTAACGAAGAAAGAAGAACTATGGGTATAGGGAAAGGAGTAATAAGAACTATTTAAGAGAATTAAAGAGTTATTTACCTAGGAGCCAGTTCTTAAGATCTACCAACTAGGTCTAGAGATGGTTATAGAAATAGATATATTAGACTTTACACTAGGGGCGTGCTTCCTATAGAAATATTAAGATGGATAGCACCCAGTGGTATACTATAGTTGGAAGATGACACTACTAGAGTTAAACTATAACATCTACAACAAGGAGTTGTTAGGTATAGTTACAGTACTTAAGGAATAGAAAGCATTCTTACAAGGCATAGAGAAACTATTTATAGTTAAGACGGACTATAAGAACCTTATAGGATTTCTAACAACAAAGGAACTCAACCAAAGACAGGTTAGATGGGCGGAAATGCTTATAGAATACTATTTCAAAATTCAGTATACCAAGGGTACAGATAATGCACGAGCAGATGCTCTAAGCAGAAAAGCTAAACTACAGAGTAGTAAAAAGCTATTAGGAGCTTTATTGCAAAAGGATTAAGATGGATTAATTAGGTATAATTATCCAAAGATTATAGTAACTAAAGAAAGTCAGATCTATAAATTACCAGAAAGTAATTAGACATAGAAGATTTAAAAAGCGCAGGCAGAGGATCTAGACTTAGAGTAATATAAAAACAGAGAAGCAATATATATACCTAAGTCTATTATAGAAGAATTTGTTAAAGAATTCCATAAGGAAATAATATAAGAACACAACAGAGCTATAGGCTTAGTGTTAAGACTTTAAGAGGAGTACATTATTTAAGGAATCTAGGGACTAGTAAGACAAGTTATAAAGGAATATCTAAATTATTAAAGGAATAAACCAACAAGGTATAAGCCGTATAGAGGGCTATAACCTATTAAGACACCAGGAAGACCATGGGAGGTTATATTATAGGACTTTATTATTAAGTTACTAAAGTTAAGAGATCCTATTATAGGACAAGATTATAATGTAATCTTAGTAATAGTGAATAAGCTAACAAAGTGGGGATACTTTATAGTATACACTAAAGAGATATTAGTAGAAGATATCACTAGAACCTATATAAAAGAAGTATTTACAAGACATAGAGTACTAGACAAGATTATATCGGATAGAGATCTAAGATTTATAGCAGTATTTTAGGAAGTGTTTCTAGCAGAATAAGGAGTTTACGTAGCAATATCTACAGTATATTATCCGCAGATGGATGGATAAACGGAAAGACTAAACTAGATACTAGAGTAGTATCTAAGGCACTATATTAATCACGCACAAAACAATTGGGTATTGTTATTACCAGTTATACAGTTTACATATAATGCAACACTATAAGAAGGAATGGGGACATTACTATTTAAAGCGAATTACGGATACGAGCTAAAAATATCGTTATTACTATATTAAGTAAAAAGGACAAGTAGCACAGCTAAATAAAGAATAGAGACGTTAATAAATCTTTATATAGACCTTAAAGAAACAGCTAAACTAGTATAAAAATAAATAAAAAGGTACTATAATGCTAAGAGATCTAAGGGACCAGATCTTAAGGAGGGAGATAGAGTATGGCTACTATATAAAAATTTCAAGAGTTAATAACTAAGTAAGAAGTTGGACCATATTAGACTAGGACCTTTTAAAATTAAATAAAGAATTTTATTAATTACGTATAAGTTAAACCTACTAGCCAAAATAAAAATCTACCCTATATAGTATATCGCAATGCTAGAGCTAGTATACGGGAATATTAAGCCACTAGTCTATAAGGCAGATATATATAGAGGATAAGAGGAAGATAAATAGCAAGTTTTAAAGATTATTAGCTATAAGGATGTAGATAACGAAACGTAGTATAAAGTAAAGTAGATAGGCTATAGTAAGACTACTTAGGAACTACTAAGCAACCTAAAAAATGCTATAGGAAAGGTACGGGAGTATTAAAAGAAAGTAGGTCAGGCAATATTAACAAAAAAGGATTATAAAAAAATAAGTCACCTAAGGGGGACCTAAAAGGAGCAATTACTAAGCTACTTAGAGTTATTTCCCTTGCAGAAGGAGAGCTAATCCTTTTATTATCTAGCTTAGACAAACCCTGTTAAACCAGTTTCCACTTCTTAGAACGGACCTTCTTATAGACACGTTTAAGGCGTTAAAGACGAATATAAGCTAAACGTTAAGCTTTAAGGACGCGTGCGGACTCTTTTAAGGCACGTTAAACCTTAAATAGCGTAGAGGCTAGCTTACTGTTAAGCTTTATAGCGGTAGATTAAATATAAGACCCTATAATAAGTTACTTAGGGAACTTAAAGACTGTTAAGAGTTATAGGACGCGCATACTTAGCGTTAGAGACAGAGCGAACATTACAGAACAATTAAACGTTTGCTTTAGTACACTTAAAGTAAAAGGAGGGTTATTAAGATAAAGGACTTGCTAACGCAATATAAACTAACCCCTCTTTTGTATACCTTAAGCAAGGAATCGCCATTACTTCACCTAGTAATAGTATGGAGGAGACTGTATAAAGGCAACGCTTAACCCAGGAAAGAGAAGAAGAAGCTTTAGGTATAATAAGTATAAATATTAACCAGAGTAATTAAACAGATATTATACCTCTAGTAGACAACTTAGAGATATTAGGAATCTTTAAAGACAAAGATAAAGAGGAGGGAGATAGTGTTACAAATACTTTAAGTACAATGTTACAACTACTTGGAGAAGAGTTGGTGGAAGCTAGTTGGTTAATATAGGTATGGTCTAGGATGGATCCGGTGGAACTATATAATAAGAAATAGTAACTAAGGTTATATAGTGTTGAACATATTAACTATATTAAACGGAAAGGATGTTATGTTTAATACAGACAACACGTACCTCACGTACAAGAGAGGATTTCTTAGGAGTATAGTTGTGTATTTAAAGGACCTTAGTCCTTACCGTAGATAGTTCTCTCCTTGTAGTGAATTTCAGAATACAATTAGAGTTAATCTGTTAGGCAACTACTCTACCAGTTATTATTACGTTGTTGTTTTTGTCGTACCTATATACCTAGCCCAATAACAGAACCTACCGTAGTCCAAGCTATAAGGTTCTATTATATTATAACTTACTACTTAGAACCTAAACCAAAATCTAAAAATCCACTAGGATCTACTAGTCTAAAATTTCCACTAATGTCTACCTTATACCTAAAAAGTCTACCTAATTTCACTAATATAAGAATTCTACTAAGTTCTACCAACTTAAGAATTCTACTAAATTCTACTAAGAACCTAGAAGTTATACTAAACTATATAAACCAACCCTAACTGCTATACTGCCCCAAACTAAGTAGAAGTCTAAGCTTAATATATAAAGGTACTAGAAGAACTAGTATTCTACTATAAAAAGGATACTTAAAGAACCTAAACCTAAATCCAATACTAACTCTGTACCTAATACTGAACCTAAACCTAAATAAGAAACTGTTTAAGAAACTAAGGATAATTTAAGCTCGCTTAACACCTTAAATATCTATATAATTGGAGCTACCCTATTAGCACGACTTGCCAGGAAACTAGAATATATAATCTTTACTGTTATAATGGCCGATATTAAGAAGGCCTTAGCACTAAAGAAGCATACTAACCCCGCTATAAAGGTACCAGTAAAGTACTATAACTATTTAAATATATTCTTATAAAAGGAAGCTAATAAGCTACTAAAACACCATCTATATAATTATAAGATTATAGTTAAAGAAGGAAAACATTCTAGATTTAGACCCTTATATAGGATATCTTAAAATAAACTCTAAGTATTATGGAAGTACTTAAACAAATATCTAGATAAAGGATTTATTAGAGTAAGTTCTTTACCTATAGCCGTACTAGTAATCTTTATTAAGAAACCTAGCGGTGGCCTATACTTTTATATAGACTACTAAGCTCTTAACGCTGTTACTATTAAGAACTAATACCTAATCCCGTTAATTTAAGAGACACTAAACTAATTAAGTAAGGCTCGCTTCTATATAAAGCTTAATATTATCCACGTATTTAACCGCCTCTATATTGCAAAAGGAGACAAATAGCTTACTACATTTTATACCTAATACGGATTATTTAAGTACTTGGTAATGCTATTTAGCCTTATAAATGCCCTAAGTTTATTTTAATACTTTATAAATAATACCCTACACCTATACCTGGATGTCTTTTATACTGCTTATATTAATAATATCTTAATATACAGCAATAATCTGGCTAAATACTAAAAATATATTAAACCGGTTCTATAAGCCTTGCGCGGAGCCAGCCTATAACGTAACCAACGGGGTTATAACGGTCTATGGGGTTATGACGGTTTTAACCACCAAAATTCTACCAAATGCTTTTTTGCAGACAAAATACTAGTAAAAATATCACACAGTATAGTCGTCTTATAGAGGTTACATAAAGCCTTATTTTATATAATAGAGGCTCTATATTAATATTTTTTGGTATTTTGAGGTGTTAATTACTACTAACTAGACGTCGCCTATTTCCATATTAATGTCCTTATCCGATACCTTATCGTCGCTTAACTTACTCAGCTCATCGTCCTCTACCTCCTCTACCCGTGTAGCCTCCTGTATAGCCTCCTTCGCCTTCTTCACAGCTTCTTACAATGCCTTATAGTAAGCAGCGGCTATAGCGGCCGCAGCAGAGGAAACTTCTGACTGCGTCTGCATTACTAACAAAGCCTCTGCTTTTAATATCGCCTCCTCCGCTGCTTTATTCGCCGCCTCTTAAGCTTTATCCATATTCTTCCTGTTTGTAATATTAGTTATAGTAATAACCGTCTTCTACGCCTTCTTTGCCGCCCTATTTACCTCTTCTAATAGCTTTCAGTGTTGATCTAACAGCTTTTTTGCCTCTGTAGCAGCAGCATAAGCCTTCTTCCTTTCTTCAACCTGCGCCTTAGCAATTATGGCTGCCTCCTATTAAGTTGTCTTAAGCGCTTCTCTTATAGCTTTGGCCTGTCCCTTGGCTTCCTTTTTAGCCTCCTTAGCGGCAACAATTGTACTTGCCCATTCAGTAGTAAGTATTAATTTAGTAGAGAGCACTACCCACTTCTTCTTCTTTTTAGCCCTCCTCTCTGCAACGTTGTTACAAAGATTATTATTTTCCACCTGCATTAAATATAGTCCATCCTCTAATAATTATAGGTGCTCTATAAGCTTTTTAACAACTAGCTCAGCTACTTTAGGTATTGTTTTAGGATAGAGGATCGTGTGAGCGTACTAAGCGCAATCTAAGTGGCTTTTTGGCGTTTTTAGATGCAAAGGTAAGGATAGGAGCGTTAGCTTATTAGAAGGAGGTATAGACGGTTATAAAGATAAGGGCTGCTTTATAAGGCGCTTAAGGACGCAATTAATATTAAGTGGTAGGAGACCAGCTGCCGTAAAGGCTTTGTTAATTAACTTAGAGGTATATATATAAGGTTAAATCTTACCAAGAATCTTCAGAAAATACTCCCTGTTAATACCAGTAATACCACAAGCTCTATATTTATTAACTTTATATAAATAGACGCGTTTAAGTACCGAAAATAGGATAAGATTAAGAGGTTATAGGAAGTATATGGAGTAGGGTAGAAGGCATATTAGTACAATCTTATAGCGCTAACAGAGCTTAATAAAATCGATATTAACGTGACTGCTGTGTCTATCTATAATAAGCAATCAGTAGCCATAATATTTAACGTTCTTATTAACCTTTTTAAAGGCCTCCCATGCCTCTATTCAACGAGTATAGCGTTTAAAATATTTAAGCCACTATATGCCCATCTCATGATTTAACTAACCATTTTCTAATATTCTAATTGTATATTCGCCCACAGCTTCCTCTGCGCTTTGCCATAGAGATTCTATATATTTCTTTCCTTTAAAGATAATAAATAGTGGTATTGTCTGTCCATGCATACCAATTGTGTTAACTTAACTTACCTACTCCCTACTGCCGTTAATCGTCTTAAAGTTAATGATATTGCCTCTTAGTACTACTACTTTTACACTAAGGGCAAACCCTATAGCAAAGCCCGTCTTATCTATATTCCAGGTATCAAGTTCTGCAATATTGTACTAAGTGGTAGCGTTAGTATAGTTGGTAAAAAACCTATATACTAGGCCAGGATTGTTATTAGCAAGGGCCCATTCTTATTTAATTAAACGCATATAATAAGTATAAAGCTCTTCCTGTTGTTTTAAAAAGGTAAAGACCTAATTAATACCTAAAGGTTCGACTGTAAGATAGTAAGGAAGCCTAAAGTATTCGCGCTTAAGGACCATTATTGCAATCGTTTAAATTATATAAAATTAACATGGAAACCTGGATTTAGTAAGATAAATATAATGCCGAACAATTGCTGCTTCGCCTACAGTAGTTATTTAGTATTAATTAGTATGCGTAACTTTATAAGCTTCCTATTTTCCATCTAGGTGATGTTAAAATATTTGCGGATCTACGCCGTAAGTTTTTATATAGTTTTCTCTGAATAGATAAAGGATAGATAAAGGCTAGAACGCCAGGCAATAATAGCTTTCTATATTTGGTCCTCTTTACCAATCGGCAGAGGCTACCGGGGCATAGTTGCGTTAGTGGTTTTTTTTTATTTAAGGATTAAGCATTAAAAAGTGGGCAAAGTTGTTGATATTTTGTTTTAGAGGCGGCAATATACTTAATTGGGAAGGTGGTAGGCCTAATGCGGAAGGCGGTAAGGCCCCATTGTTATAACCCCATAGACCGCCACAACCCCATTGGTTACGTTAATTAGATATAGATAAATACGAGTTCTATAAAACGGAAGTTCTATACCTTGGACTTATTATTTCTATAGATAGTATATAAATAGACCCTAAGAAAGTTAAAGCAATTATAAACTAGTAAGAACCTAAGAACGTTAAGGACGTAAGGGCCTTTATAGGATTTGCCAATTTCTACTAATAATTTATTAATAACTTCTTTGCCTTAGTTTTACCCCTTATAGCCTTAACATAGTTTATAAGCGAGCTAGCACCCTAAGCAAGCTGGCACCCTCACCAACTTTCTACACCTTTGCACGCATATAGCTTTATAACACACGGTAATACTATCTAATTAATAATTAGATATTATTGTATAGTATCTACAGTATCCTTCTGGCATATATATAAATTATACCCTAGCTTCCTATAACGCCCATAGCGCGCTATTCCCTACTTGCTTATACCTAATTACGCCTTACCTTAATGCTTTTTACCCTTAAGCTGGTTATTAACGTTCTTTTAAGCAATAATTTCCTTGCCTTTTGCCTTTGTTAAGGTGCTTTGCTTCTAGATCCGCTTCTTTTTATACTGTTTATATTTTATAGCGGCATTATTAGCTTTCTTAAGGCTTATAATCTAATTATATATTAGTACATGTCACGAAGTAAGTACAAGTGGTGATAATATATAGCGAAGTAGATATTATTAAGCTATATATATAAACTGTGTAATAAAGTCAAGACATTGCGTAAGGAGAGAAGGTAAGGAAACGGGAAGAAAGGGTATATATCGCTAGTTTGGTTGCTTGGTCGACACGTATACGGAGCAGAATAGGATTTAAGTAGCGGTCCTAGCAGAACTTGGCAGGATTTAGTGGACTTGGCAGAATATGGCAGAATGCGGCAGATTGCTGTTAGATTGCCGTAGATTACCGTTAAATTGCCATCTCGTGGTCGGTCTCTTCTTGCTACGTAGGTGGAAACAGGTGGAAACAGGTAAACGTATAAGGTGTTACGGAGGAGTCCCGTAACAGTACCCCCCCTTTAAACTCGAGCTTCTGCGAGATGGGGCTGAGGTAGTTCTAGGTAAAGTTTGTAAAAGTCTTCTGCGGCTTATATAAGTCCTACAGAGTTAACGGGTTCCTATAAGGGCTTAGTAAAGCCTCTCCATTTTATAAGGTATATATATTTGCGTTTCCGTTTATTATACTTAATGTCGTTAACTCTTTTAACGAGGTATTCATCCTCACCATCCACTTTAACTAGTGGGGGAGGGTCTTGGATCTGTCTAGGTAGGGCGTCTAATATAGGAGCGGCAGGGTAGAGGACTAACGTATAGAATACAGGGTGGATTTTAACCGTATTAGGGAGCTTTAGTTGGTAAGCATAAGGAGAGACAACTTTTTCAACCTTATAAGGGCCGGCGTTCTTCCAGTTAAGTTTCTTAGTAGGTTGTTTTATGTTCAGATTTCTTGTGTCTAGCTAGACAAAGTTACTAACTTAGTAAGCTGGTGCTAGGGTTTGGTTCTTATTTGCTACGGCTTTATAGATAAACTAGGCCTATGTTATTTTATTAGTAAGGAACTCTTATAGTTCTTCCATCTTCTTTATAAATTCATTTGCTTCTGCAACTTATAAGGCCTAATAAGCTAGGCGAGGAATATTACTAAAGGGTTCAAAACCTATTCGCGGGTGCTGGCTGTAATTAGCTAGGAATGGGGAGACCTTTATAGTTTCTAAGACGGAGTTATTTGCAGTAAACTTAGCAAATGCAAGCCAGTCTATTTAGTCGTCCTGTAAATACAACGTGTATATCCAAATATACTGTTCTATTATAGCATTTGCATGTTCCGTTTAACTATCCGTTTTTGGGTAATATGCCGTAGACAACAGCGCTTTAATGCGGAGTTAGGTAGTTAGTTCTTCCCAAAACACTAAGATAAACTGGCGGCCTCTATTAAAGACAATTGTTTTGGGAAGTTTGTGGAGTTTCTATACGTGATCCAGGAACAGTTGGGCAACGGCAGGTATTAATATATTAGGACAGGTAATCAAGTGTCTCATTTTAAATAGTTAGTCTATAACTACTATAATGTTCGTATAGCCTTTACTTATGGGGAGATCAACAACGAAGTTAATTAAGATATCCTTCTATCTTCGGTCCGGAATAGGCAGTGGCTTTAGAAAGCCGTTATACTTCTTATATAAGGCTTTGGCTCGTTAGCAGGTGTAATAGCTAGAGACGTACCTTTGTGTTATATTATATATATTTAGCTAGTAGTACTCCCGCTAGAGTAGCTCTAGGGTTTTTCCTCAGCCTAGGTGGCCGGCTACTAGTAGATTATATATGTGTTTGAGGAGCTTAAGCTTAAGTTCGTCATGGTTAGGTACAACTAGGCGGTTCTAGTAGTACAAGCGGTCTCCGCGAGCTTCACATTTACTTAGAGAGATCTTTTTAGAGCGTCTAACGCCATCTTAAATTAACTTAAGTGTCTTTTAGATAAACTCGTTATTTAGGTATTCGTTAACTATAATCTACTTAATTAATCGATCAGTTATTTTAAGGACGTGTACTATAAGGTCTTTAGCTAGGGGATTAAATAATTCAGAGCAAAGCAGCGTTTAATTACAGTAGGCACGCGCTTCTTTCTATGCTGTTATATCTTGTAAACGTCGAGTTAGGGCATTAGGTTTTTAACCTTAAACGCCTAAACGGTACGTGATTAAGAATTAGAAACAAGACAGATATTCTAACCAGCAGGCTTAATAATAACTTAGCTATTTTATAGTTGTAAAGTACTGTAGATTCTTATAGTCGCTAAGAACCTTAATTAGAAATCCAGCGCCTTCTAGTTTAGGTCGCCATTGTTTAAAATATTTAATAATGGCCAATAATTCCTTATTATAGATCTCGTAGTTACATTCGGCTAAACTTAATCATTTTAAGAAGTATGCTACTAGATATAGTACTTCTTCCTTATTATACTGAGACAGAATGCCTTTAGTGATATAGTTAAATAAATTAGCTTCTATAACACTCTTTTGGTTTAGGTCAAAGTGTTAAAGTATAGGTACGGTAGTGAACATAACTTTTAGATAGGTAAAGGCCTTCTTGCATTCCTTGTTAAAGATAAAGGCTTTATCCTTTTATATTAGAGCCATAAGAGGTAAAACCAGGGCGGAGAAGTTATTAATAAACCGTTAGTAGAAATTAGTAAATCCTATAAAGGCTCTTACGTCCTTAATGTTCTTGGGTTCTTGCCAGTTTACAATTACTTTAATCTTCTTTAGGTCCATTTATATGCCGTCTATAGAGATAATAAGTCCAAGGTATAGAACTTCTGTTTTATAGAACTCGCATTTATCTACATCTAATTATAGTCTAGCTCCACGTAGGGCTTCTAGGACAAGGTTAACGTGTTTCTTATATTTAGCTAGGTTATTGCTATATACCAGGATGTCGTTGATATAAGCAGTATAGAAAACGTCTAGGTAAGGTCGTAAGGTATTATTTACAAAGTATTAGAATAAACTTAGGGCATTTGCAAGGCTAAATAGCGTCACTAAGTATTTAAACAGTCCATATTTAGTATAGAATGCGGTAAGCTATTTATCTCCTTTTGCGATATAGAGGCGGTTAAATACGTGGATAAGGTTGAGTTTTGTATAATAGCGAGCCTTACTTAATTAGTTTAGTGTCTCTTAAATTAACGGGAGCGGGTACCGATTCTTAATGGTAATAGCGTTAAGTGCTTGGTAGTCCATATAGAAGCGCAGACCGCCGCCAGGTTTCTTAACAAAGATTATAGGTGCAGCTATAGGTAAAGAGCTTGCTCTAATAAATCCTTTACTTAGGTGTTCATCTAAGTACTTCCACAGCACTTAGAGTTTGTTTTGGGACATTTTATATAAGGGTCCAAATCCTAGCTGTTTTCCTTCTTTAAGTACGATTTTATGGTTATATAGTTGGTGTTCTGCTAGTTTATCAGCTTCCTTTTGTGAAAATACTTCCAGGTTGTTATGGTGGCATACTAGTACTTTTGTGGCAGGGTTAGTGTGTTTCTTTAGTGCTAAGGCCTTTTTAATATTGGCTATTGTAACAGCGAAGATTATATGTTTAGGTTTCTTGGCGAGTTGTGCTAATAGGGTAGCTCTAATTATATAAATATCTAAGGTGTTAAGCGAACTCGGATTATCCTTAGTTTTTTAATAGTTTTTTATTCGGGTTTAAGTTTAGTGTTAGGTATAGAGTTGGTGTTAGATTTAGGTTCGGGTTCTTTAAGTATCCTTTTTATAGTAGAGTACTAGTTCTTTTGGTACTTTTATATATTAAGCTTAAGCTTCTGCTTGGTTTGGGGTATAGTAGTTAGAGTTAGTTTATATAGTTATATATTATTTCCGGGTTCTTAGTGGACGTCGGTGGAAATCTTATGGTGGAATTTAGTGGAATTCTTAGGTAGGTGGAATTAGGTGGATTTCTTAGGTATAGGGTGGACGTTAGTAGAAATTTTAGACTGGTGGATCTTAGTGGATTTTCTAGATTTTGGTTTAGGGTCTAAGCAGCGGGTTATAAGACACTTCTGCTTATAACGGGAGGCGGTAAATAGAAGCTTAAAGTTGTCCTAATTAATGGTTACCTTATATAGCTTCATCTAGGGTTGTTTAAGGATTACTAAGTGACCTAGGGTGGTAATAAAAAGCCTAATTAGTTCTTTGTGGTTCAGGTATTAGAGTTTTAGGAATACTACATAGGTAATACAGCCTAAGATAGTACGTTTGCCATTAAATCCAAATACATTAATATGCTGGTTGAGGGGGGTTAGAGTAAAACTATTATCTTATATAAAGATCTTGTTAATAAATCCTGTGCTACTAGCTCCTGTATTAATTAGGACTTAAGCATTAACCTATTAATTATTCTGCCGAAGATAATAGTTAACGGTTATGCTGTAATTCTAAGAGTTAGAGTTCGTAACATCTAAAGCATTTAATGAAATCCTAAGGCAGCGCCGTCCTGGAGAGTGACTTAGCTCCAGAACCTTCCTTTTGGAGGCAATTAGGGTGGAGTTCTTATAGTATGTCGGTTATAGCTTCGTCCTCGTAAGTGGTGCTTACTAGATGCGGGGCTGGAACCAAGTGGAGATTAGGGACGGTAACTAGAGGATTAATATAGTAAACGGCTGCTAGTATTAGCCGTTTGTAATTTGCGTTGGGGCAGGGGAACGGAGCAGTAGTTAGAGAGATAGGAGCTACTTTTATACTTAAAACAGAGGCCTAGCTTGGTGCGTTGTTCTTATTTAGAGGACCCTAGTAGGGCGTATCCTAGGGTTCCAGTGTCGATATCCATAGCGTTAGGGTGCTTAGGCTGAGACAATAACTTAGTAGACATTTACGGGGTTATTATATTATATTAAGGAGCGGACTTTGGTGTCAGACGTAGTATATTATTGTACCGTTTATTAATAATGTTTGCGCAGGCGTTAAGGGCTCCCGGTAGGTCTACACCTATTAGGGAGGTTTTCAGTTTAGGACTTAAGGATTTAATAAGGCTATTAATTAGTGCGGAGTCGTTTCAGCCTGTTTCTTTTACGTAACGGTTGAATTTGGAGAAGTATACTAGAAAGCTTTTTATTCCTTAAGTTATGTGGTTTATCTTTCTCTAAGTAGTAGCTTGGCGGTTTGGGTTACCATATATAGCTTTAAGAAGTACAATTAGGCTTAGTACTAAGTTCAGTTAAAGAGGTTTAATAAGGTCAGCTACATCTCCTCCTAGTCGACTTAGGGCATAACAGAGTCGGTTAGCTTTAGTTAGGTAGCGGTTGGCGTTACCAGTTAGCTTATTTTTGAGCCGGCTTAGGAATGATCAGAGGGTCTAGTAATCATTCAGATCGTTGCGGCGCAGTAGTCGGTTCTACTAGTGGGATAACTATTGCTGATTTAGGGCTCGCGTTCCGCGTATTGGCTTCTAGTAATGGCGACTGGTCTTAAGGGCTTAGCGTAGGCATCTTAAGGGTGCGGATTTCTTCTTAGAGGGCCTTAATTATTTTCTAGTACCGTGCTTCTTATTCGGCTTGCTGTTAAGCTATAGCAGCTTGGTTTTATGCGAGGGCGTCTATAAAGGACTTTTGTATATCTACCAATTGTTCCCAGAGTGTGGATATAATGTTAGCGGCCGTTATAGGGGCTTTAAGGTCGTTCTGCATTTTAAATAGGGCGGGGCAGAGTATAGGTTTTAATGCAACGTAGTGTTACGGAGTAAGTACAAGTGGTAATAATATATAGCGAAGTAGATATTATTAAGCTATATATATAAACTATGTAATAAAGTCAAGACGTTGCGTAAGGAGAGAAGGTAAGGAAACGGGAAGAAAGGGTATATATCGCTAGTTTAGTTGCTTGGTTAACACGTGTACGGAGCAGAATAGGATTTGAGTAGCGGTCCTGGCAGAACTTGGCAGGATTTGGTGGACTTGGCAGAATATGGCAGAATACGGCAGATTGCCGTCAGATTGCCGTAGATTACCGTCAGATTGCCGTCTCGTGGTCGGTCTCTTCTTGCTGCGTAGGTGGAAACAGGTGGAAACAGGTGGACGTGTGTAAGGTGTCACGGAGGAGTCCCGTGACAGTACAGCTAAATGCATTATTACCTTAGCGCCATTTTTAAGCTAATTAATTGCTGTAATAATTAATATAGGTAATAAATCTTAATGCCTTTACATCTAATTGCGAATTAGTGTTAATTAAGACTCTAATTCCTGCGTATTGCTTAGTGTTTTTAACTCCTATAGGGTGGCCTCTGGGGCAGGTAGTATAGGTATACAAAGCTTTATATTAAGCTTTAATATTACACTCTCTGGGTTATATGGGACTAGGCTAGCGCCTTAAAAGCTTACACAGATATTATCCTTTATAATTAACGCGTTAAAGGCTGCTTCAAAGGCTAGTAGGAACTTAAGCTTTATAATATGGTTAATGTAATTACATATAAGGCTGCTAATCTAATACCCATATATACGCTTTAATGGCGAAAAGCAGCCAACATTAAGTGGCTATAAGAGGTATGATAAATGTGGCGGTATATAGAGGGTATATATTTTATTCTCCTTATAGATTTTCTAGAATTTAAGCGAGCTATAGCTCTTATAGCCGTTAATAATTAGCAGCTGCCACGTGCCTACTCTATAATCCTGTATATGCGCAATAAAGTGCTTTAGCTAGGTAACTCTAAGCTTATTAGTAGTCCAGCTATTATTACTAACTAAAATAACCTAATTGCGTGGTATATTATCCTGGTACTAGGTAGAGAGGTAATACTTACCTATAAAGATAATAAACAGTAGAATTGCCCACCTAGCTATATTAATTCCCTAAATTATAGTAACCTACTTATAATTACCTAGTTAGATTGCCTTTAGTTAGCGGCGCCTTTTAGAGCCTATAATAATAAGCTATAATAATATCTTGCCCATTATAAAGCTAGTTTTATTAAAGTTATAGGTATCCTCGTTATAGATACCATATATAGTTTTAGTATGCTCTATAAGCTTAAACTAGGCCCTAATAATCTTAGGATCCTTATATAGGGCTCTCTACTAATTATATCGTTAATTAAATTTCGTTATAAGGCTATTTATTTAATTAATAAAGTTATTAGGCTAGTTCTTGCCAACCTAGCCAGCATTACGCTTAGTAAGCAGTTTATTAGCTATATCTTATATAGTATTTAGTATAGGCGCAAATCCTTATAAATCTAGGTTAAGTATATACTAAACAATTACCTCCTCTTTAAGCTTGGAAAGTTTCTTTAATTTAGGCTTATAATTGCGTTATAATGGGATTCTAGCGTGTTAGCTTTAAAGCGTGCTTTAGGGGATATTAAACACTAATACAGCGCGCTTTTCACTTTAGATTTAGTTCTGATTAATAGCTAAGATAGCAAAAAAAATATCTACTTCATTATAGGCCAATTTAGAAGTAGTTGGTTAAGCCATTATTATTAAAAGGTAATACGTCCCGTAAAGTTGGCGAGGGTGCTAGCTTACTTAGGGTGCCAGCTCGCTTATAAACTACGTTAATATAAAAGGATAAAGCCTTTATCTTTAACAAAGAATATAAGAAAGCTTTTACTTACTTAAAAGTTATATTTACTACTACACCAATACTCTAATACTTTAATTTAAACTAAATAAGTGTTATAGAAGCCAACTTATCTAACTATGTTACTAGAGGTATTCTGTCTTAATATAATAAGGAAGGAGTATTGCACCCTATAGCATACTTTTTAAAATAACTAAGCCTAGCTAAATATAATTATGAGATCTATAATAAGGAACTATTAGCTATTATTAGATGTTTTAAATAATAGTGACCTAAACTAGAAAGCTCTGGATTTCTAATTAAGGTTTTTAATAACTATAAGAACCTATAATACTTTATAACTATAAAATAGCTAAGCCACCATTAGGCCTGCTAGTTAGAATATCTATCCTATTTCTGATTCTCTATTATATACCGCCTAGGCGTTTAAGGCTAGAAGCCTAATACCCTAACCTGACGTTTATAAGACGCACTAGCTTAAGAAGAAGCGCGCTCCTACTATAATCAGACCCTGCTTTACCCTAAGCTATTTAAACCCCCTACTAAAGATCTCTTAGTATACGTCCTTAAAATAACCAATTAAACTATTAAATAGATTATAGCTAATAAATACCTAAATAATAAGTTTATCTAAAAGACGCTTAAGCTAATTTAAGACGGCGTTAGACGCTTTAAAAGGATTTATCTAAGTAAATGCAAAGCCTATGGAGACCGCTTATACTACTAGAACCGTCTAGCTGTACCTAACCACGATAGACTTAAGCTTAAGCTCCTTAAATATGCACACGATCTATTAGTAGCCGGCTACCTAGGCTAAGGAAAAACTTTAGAACTACTCTAATAAGAATACTACTAGCTAAATATGCATAATATAATATAAAGGTACGTCTTTAGCTACTATACCTGCTAATGAGCTAAGGCTTTATATAAGATATATAATGGCTTTTTAAAGCTACTGCCTATTCCAGACTAAAAATAAAAGGATATTTTAATTAACTTTGTTGTTGATCTCCCCGTAAGTAAAGGCTATATAAATATTATAGTAGTTATAGACTAACTATCTAAGATAAAATACTTAATTGCCTACCCTAATATATTAGCGCCTGCTATTGCCTAATTATTCCTAAATTATATATGGAAACTCCATAGACTTCCTAAAACAATTATCTCTAATAGAGGTAGATAGTTTATCTCTATATTTTAGAAAGAACTAACTACCCAACTCTATATTAAAGCACTATTATCTATAGTATTCTACCTGGAAATAGATGGTTAGATAGAACGCGTAAATACTATAATAGAACAATATATTTGGATATACACGTTATATTTATAGGATGACTGGATAGACTGGCTTATATTTACTAAGTTTACCATAAATAACTCCGTCTTGGAAACTATAAGGGTCTCCCTATTCCTAGCCAACTATAGCTAGCATCTACAAATAGGGTTTAAACCCTTTAGTAATATTCCTTACCTAGCTTACTAAGCCTTATAAGTTACAGAAGTAAATAAATTTATAAAGAAGATGGAAGAACTATAAGAGTTCCTTACTAATAAAATAATATAGGCCTAATCTGTTTATAAAGCCGCAGCAAATAAGAACTAAACCCTAGCACCGGCCTATTAAATTAGTAACTTTATTTAGCTAGATATAAGAAATCTAAATATAAAACGACCTATTAAGAAATTTAATTGGAAGAATGCCGGCCCTTATAAGGTTAAGAAAGTTATCTCTCCTTATTCCTACTAACTAAAGCTCCCTAATATAGTTAAAATCCACCCTATATTCTATACGTCAGTCCTTTACCTTACTGCCCTTATATTAGATACCCTACCTAAATAGATCTAGGACCCTCCCCTACTAGTTAAAGTGGATAGTAAGGATAAGTACCTTATTAAAAGAATTAATAATATTAAGTATAATAAACGAAAACGCCAATATATATACCTTATAAAATGAAGAGGCTTTTATAAGCCTATATAGGAACCTATTAACTTTATAGGACTTATATAAGCCATAGAAGACTTTTATAAACTCCACCCAGAACTACTATAGCCCTATCTTATAGAAGCTTGAGTTTAAAGGAGGGGTACTGTTATAGGACACCTCTATAACACCTTACACACATCTACCTATTTCTACTAACCGCGAGACGGTAACCCGATAGCAATTTACTGGCAATCTACGGCAATCTAATAGCAATTTACTGTATTCTGCTATATTCTGCTAAGTCTACTAAATTCTGCTAAGTTCTGCTAGGACTACTCCTTAAATCCTATCCTACTCTATATATGTATTGACTAAGCAACTAAACTAATAATATATACCCTTTTTCCCCGTTTCTTTACCTTCTCTCCTTACGCAACGTCTTGACTTTATTACGTAGTTTATGTACATAGCTTAATAATATCTACTTTGCTATATATTATTACCACTTATGCTCACTCCGTAACACTATTCTTCTTTAGGGTTATACCTTTTAAGTCTTTAGTATAGGCCTTTATCCATAAATATAAGATTAATTATACTTCTAGCGGTGCCTTATTACTATATAATTGCTCCTAGGGGGGTGGCTAGCTTAAGGCCTCAGATATCTATAGCTTTTAGTAGGCACTCTACCTATTATTTAGCAGTAATATAGATACCCCTCTACTATAGATGGTGGGGGTTTATATCTCCTAGTAGGATAAACTCTATACCTTTAGTTTTTAGTAAGCTTATTACTAATATAATATTCTCTATTTATGGGACCCCTGCGACTCTAGGGTTATATATATTAATAATTTATACCAGTCCCCCATATATTTAGAGTGTTATAACTATAATATCTAGGTTAACTACCTGCTATAACTATAAGGATAGGCTAATAGCCCTGCTAATTATAAAGTATATATATATAGCTGCCTTTAGTTTATATAGGAGCTGGAATCCTTAGGGGCAGTATATTAATTGTGTGTAGGTATTATAATACGGCTCTTATATAGTAAGGATATAGTATTTCTCTAGGTTTAGACTATTTAGTAGGGGCCTTATAAGACAGTGGTTTGTATTACTGCAGTTATACTATATAATGGATAGGTAGCGGACCCCTAGTAGGGGTCCTTTAACTCTCTTTTATTTCTTACTTCTTCTATTTTTACTTTCTTTTAGATATTTAAAACTTCTGTCTCTTATATCTACATCCTAGTTACTACTTATTTTATATAGAGCCTTTTATTCCCGTGTTTTATATTCCTACTAGTCCTTTTAAGTCTAAATCTATTATTATCTCCAGTTCTTCCCTTATTCTTACTAGTTAACTATATACCCTTTATAGGTTGGCTACAAATATTATATTTGCCGCGTTAAGTCTAATTTTTAATTATCCTAGTCTTAAGCTTACTGTAGCTGTCTATAGGGGTCTTTCTATAGGGCGTCCTCTCCCTTATATCCCCTATAACCCTTATATCCCTATTTAGTCTAGTAATATTGCGCGGCGCTACTTTTAGCCTATTAAGGCTTAGGATAGCTGGCCTACCCCCCTAGTATTAAAGGGAGGGAACGCTAGGAAGGCACCTACGTCCCCCTAGTTTATTACCTATTACTTCTATTTATATAACCTAGCGTACAGTTATTCCTATAGCTATTAAGCCCTAGCCTTCCGTCTCCTATATTTAATGTAGTCTTCTCTCTCCTATGCCTTATATATACTTTAGTGGCAGTTTACGCATTTTGTTTAGTCTTAATTTAAGCAGTATCTTATATTATAGGGGCCTATATAGTAGCCGCAGCACACCTATACTACGCATATAGATTAGGTGTGTCCCTATTATATATAGTAATAGCATTATTCTAGGCGTAGTCTATAGTTATAGAGCCTTATATTATATATAAGGCCATTTATAATTATTCCTTTTTAAATAAGGAGTTTTTATATTACTAGTATATATATATTAATAATAAGGGAGCTATGCGTTTGACTAGCGTTTTCCTAGTAAGTCTCTAGCAACCCTTATATCCCCTTATTATTCTTATTATATACTTGGTTTATATTTTCCTATTAAAGATATTAAATTTAGGTAATCTTAAGTTCTAGTATAGGGCGTTCTGTTTGTTTTACTATCTCCTATATAGTTGCTATGTTATCTGCTTAGCGTCCCTTTTTTACCCTAAGGCTTATAGGAACTGCTAGGACTTTAACTAGGTAATCTTTATAAAGCACTTTTATGCTAATACGTTCTCCTAGCCTATCCCCTACCCTTATAGCTTATTTTTTTTACCTATTAGTTCTTTAAGGTGACTTTAATGTCTCCGCTCCTAAGGTATTAGACTATAATAGCGTTATAGACCTCTTTGCAGATCTTTATAAGGACTTTTATTTCTAATTATCCCCTAAGCCCCTCTACTTTTTCTATATTTAGACGTATTATAATTATATACCCGGTTATTGTCTTAAGGGGGGTAGGTACCCTATACTATAAAAGTACAGCTACGGCAGCCCAGGTGCGGTTTACTAGTAAAGAGGAGTTTTATTTATTTTTAATTTTGCTTAGCTATTAGAGGATTTAATAGACAGTTTACTAAAGGGGCGCCTAAGGTTTACTAGACTAGCGGAGCCATTTTACTAGCTATATTAGATTATTATAGCTAATAGTTACTTCTCTGTAGTTTTAGATACTAAACGCGTCTAATAGGCTTTATATTTTATTAGATGCCTTCTTAATAGAGGTATTTCCACTTTATAGTGTAGTATTCGCCCGTCTTTGTTATAGAGGGCTATTACTAGGCGTAGTTCTGGCGGTCGCGCGCGAGTACAAACCACCGTCGTTCGACATGTGCCTCCCCTGCGATGTATATATCTTAGGGGATTCTCTAGGTGTTTTTCAGAGTTCTTTTAGTTAGTTTTGGTCTTTTTAGGCTAGGTGCGGCAAGAGCTCCTCTTAAGCTTTTATATGTTAGTCTTAAGATATTATTAATATACGCGGTAATAAATATATTAAGGAATTTATAAAGCGTATTATTAATATATTGCTAAAACGTACTAGGACCGTTTTTTATACTAAATAGCATTACTAGGTATTTAAAGAGTCCCTATTACATATAAAAAGCCATATATTTCTTATCTCCTTTATATATATAAATTTAATTAAAGGTAGTAACTATATTAAGCTTTATAAATTACTATACCTTTATTAAATAGTTAAGCGTCTCTTAAATTAAGGGGATTAGATATTAGTTTTAAATTATAATTACGTTTAGAGCTTAATAATTAATATAAATCTTAAGTGTTGATATGCTTTAACCTATTGCAGACCTGTAATCACTTTGTTATGGGTATGCTCTTAGGTTTGTGGATGTCTGTTCCTATTCTATATATAAGGCCTCGCGTACTTATAACACGCGAGGAATGCGCACGTAAGAAATGCGTGCGCATGTGCTACCCCTACCCCTAATAGGTTACCAACACTGGGCAACCTCTAAAGAGGCTTAAAATATATTTCCTATCTAGTATATAGTCTATCCATAGCATATACGCAATGGCTTATGCCATTCTTATATAACGCAATAGTCTCTTATCTATATAGTCCGAACCCGCCCTAAATCTGCCCCG